>Ga0308168_1000819_pt1 | contig 33146 bp, 39 predicted proteins | sample PhyCR2_FD_202133 | JGI IMG/M metagenome (GOLD analysis project Ga0308168, IMG submission 202133) | Phyllosphere microbial communities from UC Gill Tract Community Farm, Albany, California, United States - DLSLRC.R2 | ecosystem: Host-associated > Plants > Phyllosphere > Unclassified | place: USA...
ATGTTTCATGCAACGACGATTTTTGCGATTCAACATAACGGTCAATCTGCCATGAGCGGAGATGGACAAGTGACTTTCGGTAATCAGGTCATCATGAAGAAAAGTGCAAAAAAAGTCCGGCGTCTCTATGGTGGAAAAGTGATTGCAGGATTTGCCGGAAGTGTAGCTGATGCGTTTACGCTATTCGAAAAGTTTGAAGCAAAACTTGAGATGTACAACGGGAACCTGCAACGGGCAGCCGTGGAATTAGCAAAGGAATGGCGCGGCGATAAAATGTTACGCCAACTTGAAGCCTTGTTGCTTGTCATGGACGGAACACATTTACTGCTTGTTTCCGGTAACGGAGAAGTCATCGAACCGGATGACGGTATTTTAGCCATCGGTTCAGGCGGCAACTATGCTCTCGCGGCGGGTCGTGCACTTGCTCGGCATGCCGGACATATGACGGCTGAGCAAATCGCCCGTGCAGCTCTTGAAACAGCAGGAGAGTTATGTGTATTCACAAATGATCAAATCATTTTAGAAACGATTGGGGGAAGTGCAGATGCATGAATTTACACCGAGACAAATCGTGGAAAAACTAAATGAACATGTCATTGGTCAGGCGGATGCAAAACGAGCCGTCGCGATTGCACTTCGAAATCGTTACCGCCGGCAACTGCTCGATCCGAGCCTGCGTGATGAAGTGACACCAAAGAATATCCTGATGATCGGACCGACTGGTGTCGGGAAAACAGAAATTGCCCGTCGACTTGCTAAACTGGTCCGCGCACCATTCGTTAAAATTGAAGCGACGAAGTTTACAGAAGTTGGTTATGTCGGTCGGGACGTTGAATCAATGGTCCGTGATCTAGTCGAAGCTTCACTCCGCCTCGTCAAGGATGAGAAAAAGGAAGATTTAAAAGAACGGGCTGAAGCGGTCGCGAATGAACGGATTGTGGATGCACTTGTCGGTAAAAAAGCTTCGGCGGGTCTTGGCGGAGGAAATCCGTTTGAGATGCTGTTCGGTGGGACTCCAAAACCGCCCGAGCAGGAAACTGCCAGCGATACAGCCGATCGGTCCGTCATTCGTCAACAATTGTTCCAAGGTCAACTAGAAGACCGCATGATTGATGTGGACATCGAAGAACGCCAAATGGATTTGTTCTCCGGTCAACAAGGCATGGAAGGTCTTGCGAATCTACAGGATATGCTCGGGCAAGTCATGCCGAAAAAAACAAAGAAACGCCAGCTGAGTGTCAAAGAGGCACGTCCGATTTTGACAGCAGAAGAAGCGGAACGATTACTCGATTTAAATGAAGTCCACGATGAAGCTGTTCGTCGTGCTGAACAGATGGGAATCATCTTCGTCGACGAAATCGACAAGATTGCAACGAAGGGGCAAGATAGTGCCGGTGTATCACGTGAAGGCGTACAGCGTGATATCTTACCAATCGTCGAGGGATCGACTGTCGTGACGAAGTATGGTCCTGTGAAGACGGATCATATGTTATTCATTGCAGCCGGTGCTTTCCATATGGCAAAACCATCTGATTTGATTCCGGAGTTGCAAGGACGTTTTCCGATCCGGGTGGAACTCGACAGTCTGACCGAAGATGACTTCGTTAAAATTTTGACTGAACCCAATCAAGCATTGTTGAAACAATATAAAGCTTTGCTTGGAGCGGAGCAAGTCCATGTCACGTTTACCGAAGACGCGATTCGTCAAATTGCACGGATTGCGGCACAAGTGAATGATGAAACAGATAATATCGGTGCTCGCCGTTTATATACCATCATGGAGCGTGTATTAGAAGAATTATCGTTTGAAGCGGCAGAGATGCCAGAAACAGACGTCACCATCACACCACAATATGTCATGGACCGCGTCGGAAAAGTAGCAGATGATCGTGATTTAAGTCAGTTCATCTTATAAGTGGAGGAAGAAAATCATGAATTTATTGGCAAAAACACGAAAGCTTAACACGATGTTACAACAAGAAGCAAGCACACATGTCGACTTTAAGGTCATGGCAGATCGTTTAAGTGAAGTCATGGAATCAAATACCTTTATCGTCAGCCGTCGTGGAAAGTTATTAGGAATTGCGATTAAACAACAAATCGAGAATGCACGGATTCGTGGATTCCTTGAAGAGCGTCAGTTTCCGGAAGATTATACAAAAAAATTGTTTAATGTGACGGAAACGACAGCAAACATCGCAATCGACAGTGAGCATACAGCTTTCCCGATCGATAACCGCGATATGTTCGAGACATCCAAAACGACGATCGTTCCGATCATCGGTGGCGGTGAGCGACTTGGAACACTTGTCCTTGGCCGGATGCTCGAAGATTTTAATGAAGAGGACTTAGTGCTTGCGGAATACGGAGCAACAGTTGTCGGAATGGAAATCTTACGTGAGAAAGCCCATGAAGCGGAAGATAAAGCGCGGAAGAAAGCCGTCGTTCAAATGGCAATCAATTCTTTATCCTATTCGGAACTTGAAGCGATCGAACACATCTTCGAAGAGTTGGACGGAAACGAAGGGTTGCTCGTAGCCTCTAAAATTGCCGATCGTGTCGGCATCACGCGTTCAGTTATCGTGAATGCTCTGCGGAAACTTGAAAGTGCCGGCGTCATCGAGTCCCGTTCACTTGGTATGAAAGGGACATATATCAAGATTTTAAATGACAATTTCCTCTATGAGTTAGAACGCATTAAATCAAACTAAAAAAAGGAAAAAATAGAATTTAAAAGAAGACCTAGTAAAGTACTAGATCTTCTTTTTTTATAGGTATTATTTATCATTTTTATAAGAAAAGGGTTTAAAAAGCGAAATATTAACATCTCATTACCCTATTTTTCAAAAAACTTCTTTTCAAACATTGACCTATTTGTTTCAATTATTTCAGATATGTTACTAACCGCTTACGGTATAATACTAAGTTTTACGAGATAAATAGAGGTGGAGGTTGAATGATGAACTGGCTTGGTTCAGATTATGCAACAATGACACAGGCTGTCGATCGGACGGTGGCAGCGCAGAAAGTAATTTCAGCAAACATTGCGAACGTCGATACACCTGGATATAAAGCAAAACGTGTAGTGTTTGGCGATGTTTTGGACTCAGAGATGAAAATGAGTTTAAAACGACACGCAACAATCGGTACTTCAGGAAGCATCGTCGAACAATCGTCTGCTATGCGTAATGATGGGAATGGGGTCGATATTGACCTCGAAATGTCTGAATTATCACGCAATCAAATTGAGTACGAGGCATTGGTTGAACAATTGAACCGGAAATTTTCCGGAATTCAATCCGTCATCCGGGGAGGACGTTAATTCATGAGTATGTTTTCAGGTTTTCATACATCAGCAACGGGATTGACGGCACAGCGTCTGCGACTCGATACCGTATCTGCCAATATCGCCAATGCTCAGACGACACGCGGTGAGCTTGTTAACGGAGAATGGCAACCATATGCCCGTAAGTTAGCCGTCTTGAAAGAAACAGGCAACGGGGTGACAGTCAGCGAGATTCGAAAAGACCAAGAACCATTTAAATTGGAATACAATCCGAATCATCCGGATGCGGATGAACTGGGATATGTGAAAATGCCGAACGTCGATCTCCTGAAGGAAATGGTCGACATGATGGGGGCGACGCGTTCTTATGAAGCGAATGTCACAGCGTTGAATGCAACAAAAGCAATGTTGGTCAAAGCGATGGAAATCGGCAAGTAAGAAGGAGATGACAAGATGGCGATTCAACCAATTCAAAGTATGCAGATGGTCTTACCGTCTCAATCTGTTGCTAAAACGACACCAAGTGATTTCAGTGAAGTATTGAGTCAGGCCATGAACGGTCTGAACGAGGCGCAACAAGCCTCTTCGCAAGCACGAGTCGATCTTGCGACTGGAAAAACGACAGACTTACATAACATCATGATCAAAACAGAAGAAGCATCGCTTTCTATGCAACTCGCTATCGAAGTCCGGAATAAAGGCATCGAAGCATACCAAGAAATGATGCGTATGCAACTGTGATTGTTGAGGAAAGCGTGGGAGATGTTTGATGAATGAAGGACTAAAAACGCGCTTTGGCGCATTAAAAACGACATGGCAGGAATGGTCGCTCGTCAAAAAAGCAACGATCATCGGAATGATCTTATTTCTAATTGCAGCTATCATTGTTGCAGCCATTTGGTTAAGTAAACCAACGATGACACCACTGTACTCAAAGTTGTCACCGCAAGAGGCTGGGCAAGTGACTGAGAAATTAAATGAAGATGGTGTACAGTCCGAAGTCGTCAGTGGGACAGACGGTGTAACGATTCTTGTACCGGAAGAAAGTGCCGAAAACTTAAAAGTGGAGTTGGCGACAGCCGGAATACCTAAATCAGGTCAAATCGATTATTCCTTCTTCAGCGAAAACGCCGGATTTGGAACAACAGATAAGGAAATGAACATTCTCGAGCGGGACACGATGCAGACGGAATTAGAAAATCTGATTACGCAAGTCAACGGGATTGATGCTGCGAAGGTCATGATTACCTTACCTGAAAAAAGTGTTTTCTTATCAGATAAAGAAGAGACATCAACTGTCTCGGTCGTCTTGACATCAAGCGCCGGCAGCGACTTGAACCAGCAGACGGTTCAAGGTCTGTATCATCTGATTGCGAAAAGTATCCCGAATTTAAAAGAAGAAAACATTACCATCATGGATCAGTACTTTACGTATTATGAGCCGGGTAAGGGAGCACAGACTGCAGGCGGAACGGATCCGATGCAATTGAAGAAAACGACGGAAAAAGATTTACGCCAACAAATTCAGCAGATGCTATCAGTCGTTCTCGGTCCGCAAAAAGCATTGGTTTCTGTTACGGCAGATGTCGACGTTACGCAACGGCAAGAGGAACAAAAATTAGTCGAACCGGTTGATCCTGATAAAATCGAGGGAATCGTGACATCGGCAGAGAAAGTCGCTGAAGCGTATACGGGAGCGGCCAATGAAGGAACTGCAGGAACAGGTGAGAATGAGACCATTAACTTCCCGCAAGGTACAGGTACGGCAGGGGACACAAGTGAGAAGACACACGACATCATCAATTACGAAGTCAATCGAATCACAAAACAGATTACCGGTGCACCGTATGAAATTCGGGATTTGGGAATTCAAGTCATCGTTGAGCCACCTAAAGGACAAAATCAAATTGATCCGCAACTTCAAACTGATTTACAGACTATGATGTATTCGATCATTCGTACTTCACTGACGAAGACGGATGCGAAGACGACCTTAACCGATGCAGAGCTTGCGAATAAAGTCGTCGTCATGTCAAGACCGTTTGCCGAAACACCGAAACAGACAGTAACAACGGAAACAACACCAATGTGGGTCTGGTTTGCATTAGGTGCCGCAGCACTGGTTGTAATAGGAGCCATCTTCCTAATGTTGCGTAGAAGAAAAACAGCTGAGATTGAAGAACTGGAAGAGTGGACACCAATCGAGACAGAGATTCCTGAACTGTCGACAGAGGACACAAGTGAAGGAGCGGTCAAACGGAAACAGCTTGAGAAGCTTGCCGCATCCAATCCGGATGAATTTGCGAAGTTGTTACGCACCTGGTTAGCGGAGGATTGATGAGATGAAGAAATTAGAGATGAGTAGTCGGGAAAAAGCCGCCATTTTAATGATTTCGCTTGGTCCGGAAGTCGCGGCCAGCGTATATAAACATTTGTCGGAAGAAGAAATGGAGTGGCTGACATTACAGATTTCGAGCATGAAACGGATTGATCCGGATGAGAAGCTCGAAGTGTTAGTAGAATTCCATGAATTAGCGACAGCACAAAATTATATCACGCAAGGTGGTATCGGATTCGCCAAATCCGTGTTGGAAAAAGCATTAGGTGAAGAGAAGGCGATGGAACTCATTTATCGTTTGACGTCGACGCTTCAAGTGAGACCGTTTGAGTTTGCCCGCAAAGCGGATCCGAAACAATTGCTGAACTTCATTCAAAATGAACATCCGCAAACGATTGCCTTGGTCTTGGCACATCTGGATCCGGTCAAATCGGGACAAATTTTATCAGAACTTCCGGCAGAAGCCCAGTCAGATGTCGCCCGACGGATTGCAACGATGGACCGGATGAATCCGGAAATCATCAGTGAAGTCGAACAAATTCTTGAACGGAATCTATCGCAAGCGGGCATGCAGGATTATGCTCAATCAGGCGGAATCGAAGCTGTGGTTCAAGTCTTGAACGGTGTCGACCGGACGACGGAACGAACGATTCTCGATACGCTCGAAATTCAGGATCCAGAGTTGGCGGAAGAAATCAAGAAACGGATGTTTGTCTTTGAGGATATCGTTACGCTTGACGCCCGGGCCATCCAACGGATTATCCGCGAAGTTTCGAATGAAGACTTGTTACTATCACTTAAAGTCTCATCAGAAGACGTCAAGGAAATGGTATACCGGAACATGTCCCAACGAATGGTCGAATCATTCAAAGAGGATATGGAGTTCATGGGGCCTGTCCGGTTACGGGACGTCGAAGAAGCACAAAGCCGGATTGTCGGCATCATCCGCCGCCTAGAAGATATGGGTGAAATCGTAGTCGCCCGTGGTGGAGGAGATGATATCGTTGTCTAATGTCATTAAACGTCAAGTCGTCTTCGACCGGACGCAACGAACGATTTTTCATCAGACGGAAACCGAACCAGTAATCGAAACCGAACCGCTTGTTTCTTATGAAGAAATGATGCGGGAAGGACAAGCTCAGCTGAAACAACAGCAACTTTTGATTGAACAGCAGGAACAAACGCGTCAGGCTGCGCTGGAGCAAGAGCGGCTCCGCGTGCTGGAAGAAGCGAGACAACAAGGGTACGAAGCAGGTTTTCAGTCGGGTCAACAAGATGGACGAACACAATACGAACAACGGATTGAGGAAACGAACCAACTTGCGAACAGGCTCGAACAGATGTTTTCAGAACGAGTCCTCCTGATGGAAGATGAATTGTGTGCACTGGCCCTTCAATTGACGCATCAGTTTATGGAGCAGCTTCACGATAAGGATGAAGAAGCACTTTATCAGACGATTCAACAGTTGATTCTTCAATTTAGAGATCGTGAAAAATTAATTGTCTATACATCAGCTGAAGACTTTGAACGGGTTGTCTTACTGGATGAACGGTTACAGACCATTTTAGGAGGGACGGCAACGATCCGTTTACGGATTGATCCCGAGCTTGATGCACGAGATTTCCGGATTGATTCAGAGAATGGTGCCATCACGGGTGGATTGTCAATCGGTTATCAACGATTAATGGAGCAACTCACCGAGGTGTTACACGATGTATAAACTCAAACAGTTACAAGCAGCGATTCGAGATATTCGTCGGGAAGAACTTGTCGAGCATTCTGGTAAAGTCGTTCAAGTCATTGGTTTGATGATTGAATCACGTGGTCCGACAGCTGTTGCCATCGGCGAGCGGTGCTTGATCCGGATTCATCGTGGAGACGAGATTGAGGCAGAAGTCGTTGGATTTCGAGAAGGACATGTACTATTGATGCCATATGGTGAAACGACGGCCATTGCACCGGGATCGATCGTCATCGCAACAGGAAAACCGCTTCATGTTCCTGTCGGAGATGATTTGATCGGGAAAGTCCTGGATGGTCTCGGACGATCATTAGACGGGAAATCACTGGCGCATTTACGGACGACTTCAATTGTCCGTAAACCACCAAGTCCACTCGATCGTCCGCGGATCGATCAAGTGTTATCAACAGGGATTCGTGCCATCGACGGCTTATTGACCGTCGGACAAGGGCAACGAGTCGGACTATTCGCAGGGTCGGGTGTCGGTAAATCGACATTACTCGGTATGATTGCCAAACGATCAACGGCTGATATCAATGTCATCGCCTTAATCGGTGAACGGGGCCGTGAAGTGAAGGAATTCATTGAGGCGGAGTTAGGTGAGGAAGGCATGAGCCGTTCGATCATCGTCGTAGCGACGAGTGACCAGCCGCCACTCGTTCGACTCAAAGGAGCGTATACGGCAACGGCGATCGCTGAATATTTTCGGGATCAAGGAAAAAATGTCGTATTGATGATGGACTCCGTCACACGTTTTGCCATGGCTCAGCGTGAAATTGGTCTGGCGACCGGCGAACCACCTGCTTCAAAGGGATATACACCGAGTGTGTTCGCCTTGCTTCCACAACTGTTGGAACGAAGCGGTAAAACGACAGAAGGTTCCATTACGGCATTTTATACCGTCCTGGTTGACGGTGATGACATGAACGAACCGATTGCGGATGCGGTCCGCGGGATTCTCGATGGTCATTTTGTCCTCGACCGAAATCTCGCAAACAAAGGGCAATATCCGGCAATCCATATCTTACGCTCCATAAGCCGGGTCATGAATCAAATTACTTCGACCGAACATAAAGATAGTGCGATTACGTTCAGACAGTTACTGTCGACATACCTCGATGCCGAAGATTTGATCAATATCGGCGCTTATAAAAGCGGTACAAACCCCGACATTGATCGGGCTGTTGAAAAATATCCTGAATTAATCGGATTTTTAAAACAACGTGTGGAAGAAAAAAGCCATTTTGAAGATGGAATGAGCCGTCTGATTTCGACAATCCGTTAAAGGAGGTGCACGAATGAAAACCATATATGAACGTATCATTCCTTTAGCGGAAGCGGAAAAGGATCGTGTTTCAAAACATACTGCTGAAAAAAAGAAACAATATGAAATTGAGGTCGAGAAATTGTACCATCTTCTCGTTCGTTATGAAGCTTTTTTAAAAGCACAAAATGAAACAGGAACGGTTGAGCTGCTTGCTTCTCAATACCGTGAACGTGCACGCGATGTCGTCAAACAACAGATTGAACGCCAGCAATTATATGTTACCCAGGCGAAAAATCAGTATGAGCGGGCTCAAATCGATTTAAAAGAGGCGTTGATTGAAGAAAAGAAATTTACACGACTGCAATCAAATCAATTAGAAGAAAATCGGCGGACACTCGCTTTGGTGGAACAGAATCAAATGGATGAATTAGCATTATTGCAGTTTGGAAGAAGGCGAACGACATGAGTGAGAACAAGTCATCAAAACAATGGATTTTGCCCTTATTAATCATCCCGTTGTTATTGTTATTATTTACAGCCTATCTCGTATTAAATTACGCTAATGGGCGTCCGATTTTTTCATTACCTTTCGCATCGGAAGAAGTGACGGATTCAAAAGTAACGTCTTCGAAAAATTCAGAGATCGAACAACGCTTGAAATTAGCCAATGCTGAAATCAAAAAACTACGGGCGAAGACAACTGATCAAGCAGAACTCATCCAAGCAAAAGAACAGGAAGTCGTCCGGTTGATTGCGGAACGGGATCGGTTGAAAAACACGCCGGCTACACCTGCAACGACAGGGACAGATAAGTCTGCTTCGAAAAAGACTGCTGATGTGACAGATGTCTATGCGGAGATGACGCCGAAGGATGCAGCCAATATTTTCAACGAATTGAGTCCGACGGAAGTCGTTTCAATCATTAAAGAAATTGATGCTGAACAACAGGCAGCCATCATGGCAAAGATGGATCCTAAAAAAGCTGCAGCGTTGACACAATTGTTGGCAGTCCAATAAGGGGTGAGAAAATAAGATGAACTTGACGGATGTACAGCAAGCACAAATAGCTAAACCGGTTACGAAGTGGAACGGGAAAGAGCTCCCGGCGAATGGCGTTGGAAATTTTGCTTCGTTACTTCAATACTTAGTGCAACCTCTAGCTGAGGGCGTACAGAACCCTTCACTGGATCAACAGGCAATACCGACTGAGGGGGAGACGAATCTCGAAGTCAAACCGCTGTTGGAACAATTGACCGCACAGCCGGAAAAAGTGTTACAACTTCTGGAGCAACCTGAAGTAGAAGATATAATACATGATCCTAAAAAAGCGACGGAGCTGATTCAGTTCATTAAGACGATACAAGACGGACAGCCGGGAAAAGCGATGGAGTTATTCGAACAATTCCCAGCTTCCCTCCAACAAGTACTTGCAACGGTGATGTCGACCGTCGTCGCTAAGGAACATGTGAAAGGAAATGACTTACCGGCAGGACTAAATGCTCCGGTCATTCAGGCGACTGATGTTTCAGGGACTGTTGGACCGTTTCCGGTAATGCCAGTTGTAACGGCGGTTTCAGCTGTACCGCAAACTAATCCGACGTTAATGAATGCTCCGGGTACTAAAAAAGAGGCAGTGATGCCTTTGCTTTCAAATCGCCTTGTCTCATCTGAACAAACGACACCAACACTGAAAACCAATGTCATGACTAAAAAGGTGATTGAATCCATTCAGGTAGCTGCCGATCCGGAAGGGAAAGAACAACCATCACCGTTGACCGGATTGAAATTTGAACGTATGAACGGTGTATTAGGGGTAGGAGTTCGGCCATCCGTCATGCAACCAAATGTCGATGAACAACTCACGTCCCGGATTGAAGCGGCGATGAAACAAGCACCATTTTTAAAAGGCGCGGACGGTTCGACACGCATGTCGATCCGCTTATATCCAGAACAATTGGGTGAAGTCGTCATCCAGTTGGATAAAAAAGACGGTTTATTGACAGTAAAGCTTTTCGCGGCGACAGAACAAGCAAAACAAATGCTGGATCAGCAACTCGGAAAGCTACATACATCGTTGCAGCCGCAAGCACCACTCGTCAAAGTCGAAACCGGGATGTTGGCATCGAGTGTCAAAGACTTTGAACAAGGTTTGCCGCAAGAACGACGGGAACGCCAGCAAGAAGAACCTGCACCGTACGAAGAAGAACTAGAGGAGGATGAAGATGACTGATTCCATCAAAAATGATGCGTCGTCCTATCAGTTACCGGAGAAAACGAAAGTACCATCCAGTAACTCGATGGACAAAGACATGTTCATGAAAATCCTGATTGCCCAATTGTCCAATCAAGATCCGACGGCACCGATGGAAGACAAGGAGTTCATTTCGCAGATGGCTCAGTTTTCTTCTCTTGAACAGATGCAAGCGATTGGCAAAGGGATGGATACGATGATGCTCAATCAGCATGCGGCGGCTCTGATGAACTACAGTAATTTGATTGGAAAAAGTGTCAGCTATGAAGGTGAGACTGTCACGAAAGATGCAACGGGAGCAGATGTGACATCGACCGGTAAAGTGACGGCAAACGTCCTCAGTGTAAAGCGTGACGGGGTCGATGTCATTGCCGAGTTATCAAACGGAAAAAGTGTCAGTGTCTACGAATTGACTGAAATTAAAACAAAGGAGGAAAAATAATGTTACGTTCAATGTATTCAGGAATCAGTGGGTTAAAGAACTTCCAAACAAAGTTAGACGTCGTCGGGAACAACATCGCCAACGTCAATACATTTGGTTATAAAAAAGGCCGTGTCACGTTTAAGGATCTTGTCAACCAATCAGTTGGTTCCGCATCAGGTAATGGTGGAGGTGTCGGTGGGACAAACCCGAAACAGGTAGGACTCGGGGCCTCGATGTCAACGGTCGATAACGTTTATAATCAAGGAGCGTTACAAAATACAGGTCGAACGCTTGATGTCGGGATTTCCGGTGAAGGATTCTATCAAGTCTTAACGGCAGACGGTGTGCGTTATTCTCGTTCCGGTAACTTTTATACAGATCTTCAAGGGAATATCGTAACGGGAGATGGAAATTATCTCGTAGGATTGTCTGATCCACCGCCTGCCAACCCTGGACAGCCACCTGCCGATCAAGCAAACCTACCTGCCAACCAATACGATGCTCAAGGTCAAATCACAAACAAAGTAAATAATGGCTACATGAAGTTACAAATTCCGACGGGAGCACAGAACCTTGCAATCGGAAAAGACGGACTAGTCACATTCGTTGATGGAACGGGTAACTTGCAACGAGTTGGTTACGTATCAATGGCCAATTTCGCTAACCCGGGTGGTCTTGAAAAATCAGGAGTGAACTTATTTGCCGCTTCTCAAAACTCGGGTATCGCAGCGACTGGAACGCCAAGCACAAACGGTCTTGGTCAATTAACATCCGGAACACTTGAAATGTCGAACGTCGACTTATCGGAAGAGTTTACGGAAATGATCATCGCCCAACGCGGATTCCAGGCGAACACCCGGATCATCACAACATCAGATCAGATTTTAGAAGAACTCGTTAACTTGAAACGATGATTACTTTAACGACATTACGTGAAACACCGCTTGTCTTAAATGCAATCTTAATCGAAGCGGTCCGGTCGACACCCGATACGACGATCCAGTTGGTCGGGGGACAGACTTATGTCGTCAAAGAAACATTGGAAGAGGTAAAAGCAGCCACAATCGATTTTTACCGACAAGTCGGTTTAACGGGCTTGAACAGTGCTAGGAGGCTCGAAGATGGCAGAAGAAAAGAAGAAGAGTAAGTTGAAATTACCACTTATCATGGTTGTCGTCGCGATTATGATGGTAGGTGCGGGCTACATGCTTTCAAAATATTTGTTAACAAGTGATCCGACCGAAGCGAAAGTCGAACAACCGACAGGAGCGGAACTTGAAGAGCGAAGTTTTCAAACAGATGATTTGACGACGAACATTGCAGACGAACGATTCTTAAATGTTCAGTTTACAATCGTCACGGATGATGCAGTAACACGGGAAGAACTGGAGTTACGCAAGTTTCAAATCAACAATATCATCTTAGGGGATTTAGCTTCGATGAAAAAACAAGATTTAGATTCTAAACAGGACATGGCGAAACTCGAAGAAAAATTACGGGGGCAATTTAAAAAGCTCCTGCAAGAAGGCGATGTTCAACGTGTCTACACGACGAAAAAAATCATCCAGTGAGGTGGCCGCATGAGCGAAGTATTATCACAACATGAAATTGACGCCCTGCTATCAGCCATTTCAAGCGGAGATATGGAAGTCGAGGAAATACGCAGTCAAGAAGAAGAACGTCGTGTGAAAGTATATGACTTTAAACGGGCGTTGCGATTCTCAAAAGACCAGATGCGGAACCTAACGCGGATTCATGAACAATTCGCCCGAGTCTTGACGACCCATTTCTCAGCACAGCTTAGAACATACGTCCAGTTTACGGTCAATACGGTCGAACAGCTACCTTATGACGAATTCATTCATTCCATTCCGAACATGACCTTAATTAATTTAGTGAATCTTCACCCGTTAGACGGACGGGTCATCTTCGAAGTAAATCCGAACATCGCGTATGCGATGCTCGATCGATTGCTCGGCGGACCGGGTGAAGGTATGAATAAGATTGAGAACTTGACGGAAATCGAAACCCGGATCTTGACGCAGTTATTCAAACGCGCTTTTGTTCAATACGGGGCAGCGTGGGAATCGATTGCCGAAATCGAAGCCGAGTATGATGATTTGGAAATCAATCCACAATTTCTTCAACTCGTCTCACCGAATGAAACGGTCATTCTCGTCTCGATTTACGTGACGGTCGGAGAAGTAAGCGGAACGCTTAATGTCTGTCTGCCGTTCGTGACACTCGAACCAATCATTCCGAAACTATCGAGTCACTTTTGGATGCAACAAGAAAAACGAAAGTCAGCCGATAACCAAGAGTCAGAACATATGCAAACACAGTTGATGGGATCAATCGTCGATTTGAAAGCAGTGCTCGGCCAGACGGAACTTTCGTTTGGAGAATTGTTACACCTCGAGGTAGGCGATTGCCTGTCCCTCCAGACACGTACATCCGATCCGGTTGAATTGTTCGTCGATGATCGGAAAATGTTCAAAGCGCGGCCTGGTCTGAACGGGAAGCATCTCGCTTTACAAGTCTTACAACGAATTGAGGAGGAATAACATGAGCGATATGCTTTCGCAAGATGAAATCGATGCCTTATTACGGGGAACCCCATCGGCTGAAGAACCAGCCGATACCCATTTAACGGATGATTTACATCAATTGGATGAGATGGAGATTGATGCACTTGGAGAAGTCGGGAACATCTCGTTAGGGAATTCCGCGACAGCCCTTTCTGCATTGTTGAATCAAAAAGTCGAAATCACAACACCACACGTCCGGATGATTACGATGGAGGAGTTGCGAAGTCGTTATCCGATTCCCCACGTCGCCCTTCGTGTCGGATATACAGAAGGATTCAAGGGAGAAAACGTGTTGATTTTGACACAACGGGATGCTTCCGTCATTGCGAACCTGATGATGGGCGGCGACGGTGTCGTGGACGAGAGTCTTGAAATGGAACCAATTGCGTTATCTGCCGTTCAGGAAGCGATGAACCAGATGATGGGAGCGGCTGCGACCTCAATGTCGACCGTGTTCTCAATGCGAATCGATATCTCGCCTCCAGCGGTCGAAGTTTTTGATTTCTCCCAAGAAAAAAGTATCGTGGACAGCTTCTCGTTATGGGAAAGCATGGTCATCATCGAGTTTGATTTAAAGATTGGAACGCTGATTGATTCAAAAATCGTCCAATTGGCACCACTTGAATTTTCCAAACAACTGATTCAGAAATTATTCAGTGCCAGTACGACAACCACCGAACCGGCACCCACCGCTCAAGTCCCTACATCAGAACCGGTCCGAGAACAGCAGACCGCGCCGCAGCCACAACCGGAACCCCGGTATGAGGCACCGCCGGAACAGAAAAAAGAGCCGGTTGGTGTCAGTCCTGTTCAATTCGGTCAGTTCTCTGAAGTGCAACAAGAAGGTCCACCGGGTAACATCGGGATGCTTTACGATGTACCGTTGAATGTGACGGTCGAGCTGGGACGGACACGCCGATCCGTCCGGGATATTTTAGAACTGACACAAGGCTCAATTATTGAGCTGGATAAACTAGCAGGAGAACCCGTTGACGTGTTCGTCAATAATACGTTGATTGCAACGGGAGAAGTCGTTGTCATCGAAGAAAACTTCGGTGTCCGGATTACAGAGATTGTCAATACAAAAGAACGTCTGCGGATGTTCTAAGGAGGAAATAGGATGAGTGCAAAAGTTTTGATTGTAGATGATGCAGCTTTCATGCGAATGATGATTAAGGAGATTTTATCGAAGAACGGCTATGACGTCGTCGGTGAGGCTGAAAACGGACGTGAAGCCGTTTCGAAATATAAAGAGTTAACGCCGGATCTCGTTACACTGGATATCACGATGCCGGAAATGGACGGAATTTCAGCATTAAAAGAAATCAAAGCCTTCAACCCGGCTGCCAAAGTCATCATGTGTTCCGCGATGGGACAACAATCGATGGTCATCGATGCGATTCAAGCCGGAGCAAAAGACTTCATCGTTAAACCGTTCCAGGCAGACCGTGTACTCGAAGCCGTTTCGAAAACCATTTCATCATGAGAAGACTGACCTGTTTGACCTGTCTTCTCCTGTTCCTGCTGACGCATCAGGTCGGTGCCGAAACAGTGGAAGAGAAGCTCAACCCATCTAAGAAAAATGAACCTACAACACAACAGGTCGACGGGTCATCGACAGTCGTCACGGTCGTAAAAATCGTCGTGACACTCGCAGTTTTGATTGGTGGATTCCTGCTTGCTGTCCGTTTCATCAATGAACGGACAAAGGGAGTCCGTCAATCGAGCCGACTGTCGCATCTCGGTGGTGTCCCGCTTGGCAAAGATCGATCCGTTCAGCTCGTGAGGGTTCACGGTAAGATTTATGTTGTCGGTGTCGGTCAAAACGTTGAATTGCTTGATACGATTGAAGAAGATGACGAATGGTTAGCAACGGATACATCCGAGAGCCCACCACATACGTCAGCCGCATCTCCGTTTCTGGAATCATTTAAGCAACAGCTCGATCAGTTCCAGAAGAAACGAGGACGGTCATGACGACGATTGAAAACTTGATCTCCTTGGATACGCCGTCCGGGACGGCAACTTCCATCAAATTACTAGTCTTACTTACGCTTTTATCATTAGCACCGTCGTTATTGATTTTGATGACATGTTTCACACGCGTCATCGTCGTCTTATCGTTTGTGCGTTCTGCTTTAGGAACACAACAAACACCGCCGAACCAACTGCTCGTCGGACTGGCGTTATTCATCACATTGTTCGTTATGGCGCCTATTTTAACGGAATTGAACACGACGGCCTTACAACCGTACATGGACGACAAAATCAGTCAAGAGGAAGCCTTTGATCAAGCCGGAGGAACGATGAAACGTTTTATGTCTCAGTACACACGGAGCAATGACTTAGAACTCTTTTTGAAGTATGGCAATTACGAGAAGCCGGAGAAGGTGGAAGATATTCCGCTCGTCGCGTTAGTACCGGCCTATGCCATCAGTGAGTTAAAGACGGCGTTTCAAATCGGATTTATGATTTTCATTCCGTTCCTCGTCATCGATATGGTCGTTTCGAGTGTCTTGATGTCGATGGGGATGATGATGTTACCACCGGTCATGATTGCCTTACCGTTTAAATTATTATTGTTCATTTTAGTAGATGGTTGGCATTTAATTGTCGAATCACTACTCGTCAGCATGCGATAGGGAGGGACGACATGACGCAGGAAATGATTATTCAATTAGCCAGTTCGGCCGTATGGACCTTGTTAAAGGTGTCAGCTCCGCTCTTGCTCGTCTCACTCGTCGTTGGACTTCTCGTCAGCATCTTGCAGGCGACGACTCAAATTCAAGAGCAGACCTTATCGTTTGTTCCGAAGATTGTTGCCGTTTTTTTGGCACTCGTCTTTTTCGGTCCATGGATCATGGAAGAACTCAAAACGTTTACGATTGAAATCTTCAAACAGATTGCCGAGGTTTCGCGGAAATGACGTTACTGTCCTTTGTCAGTGTTTTTTTACTTGTATTTGGTCGACTCGTTGGATTTTTAGTGGCTGCTCCTTTGTTTTCATCGAAGCAGTTACCCGCTCAGCATAAATTGGCAATCGCTGCCGGACTTGCCTATTTTGCCAGTTATGCGGTCAAGACGACGGTTCAAGTCGATGACATCGATTTCTTTTTTCGAATGGGAACAGAAGTCATCATTGGGCTCGCCCTCGGTTTGCTCGCCAGTTTTTTGCTGTATGCGCCACAAATGGCCGGATCAATCATTGATTTACAGATGGGGCTGGCGATGGCATCGGCATATGATCCGATGTTTGGTGGTCAATCGCCGATCGTCGGCCGATTTTTTTACATGTTGACACTGCTCGTGTTGCTGGCATCAGATATGCATTTGATTTTACTGGATGGCATCTATACGAGTTTTAAAATCTTTCCGCCCGGTAGTGCGATTAACGTTTCCGGAGAAGCCGGCATGAGCTTAGTCGTTCATGTCGTCGGGCTCGCGATGCTCACGGCTCTTCAAATGGCGATGCCACTTGTGGTCGCCCTGTTTTTAGTTGATTTGGCGCTTGGGTTTTTAGCGAAAACCGCACCCCAGTTCAATATTTTTGCGATTGGATTTTCTGTCAAGTTATTGATGGGTTATGCGATTTTGTTTTTACTCGCCGGAGCAACCATTACCGGGATTTCTCGATTTGTTCCCTTATTACAAGACGTATTGTCCGATGCGATTCAATTACTAGGAGGTTGAGATGGGAAAATATACATTAACGCTTGACCTCCAGTATTTTGCGGGCGAAAAGACGGAAAAGGCATCCCCTCGAAAACGTGATGATTCTCGAAAAAAAGGTCAGGTCGCAAAGTCGGCTGATTTAACGAGCAGTTTGATGTTGTTCGGAATGTTTCTGATTCTATTTTTCTTTGGTCCGTTTCTAGGGAAACGGTTCGTCATGGTGTTAGAAGATGGACTGAGTGCCCAAACGGTCTTAGTCGCTGTCGAAGAAGGACGCGTCCAGGAAGTCATGATTGAAATGCTGGTCCAAATGAGTATTTTGGTTGCACCCTTCTTTCTGACAGCAGTCGTCATCGGCATTTTAGGGAATTTTGTGCAGATTGGAGCATTGCTCAGTACAGAATCGATTCAACCGAAACTCGACCGGATCAATCCGCTGCAAGGCGTCAAACGAATCGTCAGCATGAAAGCATTAATTGAATTCTTAAAATCGGTATTTAAATTACTTGTCATCGGTGTGACGAGTGGAACAGTCTTATGGAATAACAAAGTAGAAATTTCACGTTTGACGTCAGAACCGATTGGTGACGCCTTGGCGATTATCGGTCATCTGACGTTCCTGTTGGGGATTTCAGTCAGTATCGCGTTGATCGTCCTTGCTGTCCTTGACTTTGCTTATCAAAAATTCGATTTTGAAAAGTCGATTCGGATGAGTAAACAAGACTTAAAGGATGAGCATAAGAATACAGAAGGGGATCCGCAAATCAAAGGGAAAATCAAACAGCAACAACGGGAAATGGCGATGCGGCGGATGATGCAGGAAATACCGAACGCCGATGTAGTCATTACGAACCCGACCCATTACGCCGTCGCGATTCAATATGATGACGGCAAACATGCCGCACCTATTGTCGTCGCCAAGGGAGTGGATGCTGTCGCATTCCGGATTCGGGAGAAGGCGACAGCAGCTGAGATCCCGATTATTGAAAATAGACCGCTCGCACGAGCATTATTCGCAAAATCAGAAATAGGAATGGCAGTGGATGAATCATTTTATCAGGCACTCGCTGAAACACTCGCCTTTGTCTATCAAATGAAACAAGCGAAATGAAAGGATGAAGCATCATGACCATTTCAACACGAGATTTATCTGTCCTGCTAGGCGTCATTATGATTGTCTTCATGCTCGTCATTCCACTGCCAGGATTTTTACTCGATTTTCTTATCATCATCAACATTTTGATTGCCTTAATGGTCTTACTTGTCGCGATGAACGCGAAGGAAGCATTGGAATTTTCTGTGTTCCCGACCCTCTTGCTGATCGTGACTCTGTTCCGATTGGCACTAAACGTCTCGACGACCCGATCGATTCTCTCGAACGGGAACGGTGGAGAAGTCATTGAAGCATTTGGTAGTTTCGTTGTCGGCGGAAACGCTCTGGTTGGATTCGTCGTCTTCCTGATTCTTGTATTGATTCAGTTTTTGGTCATCACGAAAGGATCGGAGCGGGTATCGGAAGTATCGGCCCGGTTTACGCTCGATGCGATGCCCGGAAAACAGATGGCGATTGATGCCGATTTGAACTCCGGTATGATCGACGAATTACAAGCCCGGACACGCCGCCAAAAAATCCAGTCGGAAGCCGATTTTTACGGCGCGATGGATGGAGCTTCGAAATTCGTCAAGGGAGACGCGATTGCCGGAATCATCATCGTCATCATCAACTTGATTTTCGGAATGATCATCGGTGTCGTCCAACAAGGGTTACCGATGACCGAATCAATCAGCTTATACACCTTGTTGACGGTCGGTGACGGTCTTGTCAGTCAAATTCCGGCCTTATTGATTTCTGTCGCAACCGGAATCATCGTTACCCGCTCGACTTCTGACGGTAACTTAGGGGAAGACATCATCGGTCAGCTCTCACGGACACCGCTCCTCGTCATGATTGGAGCTGGTGCCATCTTCCTGTTAGGTCTTTTTACAGCGATTCCCGATTACGTGACGATTCCTGTCGCGGCAGCAGCGGCCTTCTTCGCTTGGCGATTGACACGAACGTCAAAAGCAGCACAAGAAGAAGTCGCTGTCGAAGAAGCACCAACTGAAAACCTGCGATCGAGCGAATCCGTCATTTCCCTCTTGAACGTCGATACGATCGAGTTTGAATTTGGTTATGGTTTGATCCCGCTCGCAGACGAAGCGCAAGGTGGGGATTTACTCGACCGGGTCGTCATGATCCGGAGACAGTTGGCACTTGAACTTGGATTCGTCTTACCGACAGTCCGGATTCGTGACCATCTGCAACTCCCGCCGAACCACTACCGGATAAAAATCCGCGGAAGTGAGATGGCAACCGGCGAACTGCTGCTCGATCATTATCTGGCAATGAGTCCGGGTGTCGATGATCCGGAAATCCAAGGGATCGAGACGGTTGAACCCGCGTTCGGGATGCCGGCCTTATGGATTGATGAACGGACGAGAAGCCGGGCTGAGATGTCCGGATATACAGTCGTCGACCCGCCATCTGTTGTCGCCACACATTTAACGGAACTTCTGAAAAAACATGCGGCCGATTTACTCGGTCGGGAGGAAACAAAACAACTGGTCGATCATTTAAAGGAATCGCATCCGATTTTAGTCGACGAAGTGACACCGCAATTGTTGTCGATCGGCGAGCTGCAAAAAGTGTTCGTGCAGTTGTTAAAAGAAAAAATCTCAATTCGAAACTTACCGCTCATCTTTGAGACACTCGCTGATTATGCGGCTGTGACGAAAGACAGTGATTTGTTAGCAGAATATGTCCGTCAAGCATTAGCCCGACAAATTACGGAACAAGTCTTACAAGGAGACGTATTACACGTTGTGACGGTATCGAGTGAACTGGAGATGGAGATTCAGTCAGCGATTCAAAAAACGGAGTTCGGCAATTATTTGGCGCTTGATCCTGATAAGGCAACACATTTCATTGAGTCATTAAATGAATTGACGGCAGAATTCGAACGGTACGGAGCTCAGCCAATCGTTTTGGCATCACCAAGTATTCGGATGTTTGTTCGTCAATTAACAGAACGTTATTTCCCGGATGTACCTGTTCTGTCTTATAACGAATTGATTCCGACAATTGAAGTCAAGAGTATTGGGGTGATTTAACACATGATGGTAAAACGAATTATCGCAAATTCTGTCAGCGAAGCGATGGAACTGGTTAAACAAGACTTAGGAAATGATGCCATCATTTTGAACACACGACAGATCAAAGTGGGCGGTTTGTTCGGCTTATTTGCACAAAAAAAAGTGGAGCTCGTCGCCTCGGTCGAAGAACATCCGGTCGAAAAAATAATACAGCCTGTAAAACAGGTTACGGCTGAGCTGCAACCAGCTAAATCAGTCGTTCAAAGTCATCCGTCAATGATCGAGCCGCTTAGTCCGAAGATTGTCTCGTTCGCTTCACGGCGGTTGCCGGAAGCGCTGAGCTCATACGAAGTTTTGCTCGCTGAACCTGCCCTGCAGCGTGAAGCGGAGGCACTCTATGATTTATTGGTGTCCATTTACTACAAGACCAATGATGTGAGACAGGTCGAACAAGCCTTCATCGCGACTGTGACTGCTCCTATTCAAGTCACGACGGCAACTTCCCGTTTCATTATGGTGACCGGACCGACGGGAGTCGGAAAAACGACGACCCTTGCCAAACTGGCTGCTTATTACCGTCTTACGAAACAACAAACCGTTGGATTGATTACGACGGATACATATCGGATTTCAGCCATCGAACAATTGCGGACTTATGCCGACATCATCGATATTCCGTTACGCGTCGCCTATGATTTACAAGAATTCGAACAAGCAAAAGTCGACTTATCCGACTGTGACGTCATCCTGGTCGACACGGCGGGAAGAAATTTTCTTGACGCGGGTTATGTCGAACAGTTAAAAAAGCGGCATGATTTTTCAGAGACGGATGTATTTCTTGTACTCAGCTTAACGTCGAAGTACCGCGATTTAGAACAGATTCAACAACGGTTCGATCAAGTCCCGTTGTCCGGATTCATTTTTACCAAAGCCGATGAGACAACAGATTTGTGGTCGATTTACGGACTGACGAAAAAGACACAGTTGCCTGTGTTTTGCCTGACGACAGGACAAGAAGTACCTGAAGACATCATCTGGCCGACAAGTGCAGAAGTTTCCCGAATGATTGTAGAAAGAGGGTTAAGATGATGCCAGAAGATCAGGCACGAGCGTTAAGATCAAAAGTTTCCGTACGGCAGACCAAAACCATTGCAATCGTCAGTGGTAAAGGCGGGGTCGGAAAAACGAATGTCGCGGTGAATCTGGGTGTCGCGCTATCGTTGCAAGCCAAAAAAGTATTAATCATTGATTTGGACATCGGCATGGCGAATGTCGGTGTGCTGCTCGGAAAATCGTCTAGAGTTTCATTGATGGATTGTGTCAAGGAACGGTCACCCTTGACCCAAGCCGTCGTCGAAGCGACGCCGGAACTGCATTTCATTCATGGCGGGAGCGGATTCACAGAATTAATGGATCTGACGGATCACGATGTTGAATTCATGATGAGCGAGTTTCGGTTTTTCTATGAATATGATTTCGTCTTACTCGATCTGGGTGCCGGAGCAACACATCAGACTTTTGATTTCATCAGCAGTGCGGATGAAGCATGGCTGGTCGTGACGCCTGAACCGACGTCAATCATGGACGGATACGCTTTCGTCAAACTTGCGCATCACCACGCACATGAACTTCCTGTCGCAGTCATCGTCAATCGGGCAACGAACGGCCAAGAAGCGCTTGAAACATTTGACCGTCTACAACAGGTCAGTCAGAATTTTTTGGAAAAATCGTTGCGCTTCGTCGGTTTTTTGCCGGATGATCCGACTGTCATGAAGGCAGTCAAAGCCCAACGACCATTTTATGTATTTGATCGGACGAGTGATGTCAGTTGGCGACTTGATCATATTACGACATCGCTGACGGGGCTTCAGGTCCAGGAACAGAAATTTTTAGACCGGTTACTGAATCGTTTGAAAAAACGGCATAACCGTGTCCGCTAACCATAAAGGAGGATACGTTCCATGGATTTAAATGAATATTTAGGATTGTTTCTTGATGAATCGATTGAACATTTACAAGCCATTAATTCGAGTTTGCTGATTTTTGAACAACGACTCGACGATGAAGCCGTCATCGATCAAATTTTCCGATCCGCTCATACGTTAAAAGGGATGGCCGGAACGATGGGGTATGATGCCATTGCCGATTTAACACATGAAATGGAAAGTGCACTTGATTTAGTCCGTTCGAAGACACAACCTGCCACACCCGAATTGATTGATGTATTATTTGTCGCAGCTGAACAGCTGGAAACGATGGTCGAGGACATCAGTCAGGGTGGTACCGGAAAGCTGGATGTGGCAACAACCGTCGTTCGTTTGAAACAGTTTATCAATACAGATTCGGAACCAAGTCAGGATACGGACAAACCCGCAGCAACAGTCATGAAAAACTTTGAGTGTGATGTCTATTCTGAGTCGGTTGTCCGTCAATCGATGGCTTCCGGTTATCAAGCCTATGTCATTACGGTGGAGTTATCGGCGGATGTCATTTTAAAGGCGGCCCGGGTGTATATGGTATTTGACCGGTTGCAAAACCTTGGGGATGTCATCTTGTCGAATCCGACTTCGGATGAACTGGAACAAGAACAATTCGAGACCCGTTTTGATGTCTTGTTCGTGACGATGAAATCTGCTGAAGACATTCAAAGTGAAGTCAAAGCCGTTTCGGAAGTCGCTCAAGTGTTGATACAGCCATTCGAAGTGCCGGTCGAACCAGCAGCAGCGGCGACGTTGCTCGAGCCGGTTGAAACGCCGGTCGTCAATCCGGCGACGGATACTTCGAACGAGACACAAACACCGGTTGCGGCAAAAACGATTCGTGTCAACCTCGAGCGGATTGATCGATTGATGAATCTGTTTGAAGAATTCATCATTGACCGTGGACGCCTCGAGCGGATTGCGGCAGAAGCCGGTTCTTCTGATTTGACGGAGACGGTTGAACGGATTAAACGCGGAACAAATGAACTGCAGTCACTTGTCCTAACATTACGGATGATGCCGATTGAACAAGTCTTCAATCGTTTCCCGCGGATGGTACGTTCGGTATCGAAAGATGTCGGTAAAAACATCAAGCTCCACATTACAGGAGCGGAAACAGAACTCGACCGGACGGTCATTGATGAAATTGGGGATCCGCTCGTCCACTTGATCCGAAATGCAGTCGATCATGGAATTGAAAGCAAAGCTGACCGGATTTTAGCAGGAAAAGCAGTCGAAGGAAATCTGTCACTCCGGGCTTACCATTCCGGAAACCGTGTGTTCATCGAGATTGAAGATGACGGCGCAGGCATTAATCAGGAACGGGTGACGAAAATTGCCCTTGAAAAAGGATTGTTGACGGAAGAAGAGGCAGCGTTGTTGACACCGGAAGAAGCATCGATGTTATTGTTTGCGCCTGGATTCTCGACGGCAGAAACCGTCACCGACTTATCAGGCCGTGGTGTCGGGCTGGACGTCGTTAAATCGAAAATTGAATCGCTCGGTGGAGAAGTCTTCGTCGAGACGAAACGCGGAGAAGGAACGATTTTCAGAATCAGTTTACCGCTGACGTTATCGATTATTTCTGCGATGCTCGTCAAATTGGGAGAAGAAACATATGCGATCCCGTTGACAGCCATCCTTGAAACGACATCGCTGAAGCAGGACGCCATTTTACAAGCCCACCGGGAAAAGGTATTCGATTTCCGTGGCCAGCTTGTTCCATTGATTTCATTAAATCAAGTATACGGATTACCGCATGCGGAAGCAGACGCCTATTCTGTCGTCGTCGTCCGAAGCGGCGAGAAATTAGCAGGGTTGATAGTCTCAGAACTGATAGGACAACAGGAAATCGTCATGAAACCGCTAGGCAGTTATCTTGAGGGGATTCGTGCGATTTCAGGTGCGACGATTCTGGGTGACGGACAAGTTGCGTTAATCATTGACAGCAATGCACTGTTACGAAAGTGAGGGAATGAAGAATGGAACAAAAATGGGTCGTCTTTCAATTAGAAGAAAATGCATATGGAATTGATGTGCAATCGGTTCGTTCAATCGAACGTGTCATTCCGATCACACGTATCCCAAATGCCGCATCTTATGTCAAAGGTGTCATCAACTTACGCGGAGTCGTTACACCCGTGATTGATTTGCGGACACGTTTAGGATTTGAGTCCGTCGAGGAAACAGAAGAAACACGGATCATCATCGCAACACTGGAACATGGAGATGCAGGATTCATCGTGGATTGTGCAAATGAAGTCGTTGAAGCAGCAGATGTCCGGATTGAACCGCTGGCAGATTCAAAACAAGACGAGACCAACTATTTAACGGCCATCGCTAAAGGGGAAGATCAACTGTTCTCTTTACTCGAGCCAAACCGTTTATTTGAAGAGATTATCCATGCTTAATCGAATGGAACAGGATGTCTTTCGAGAAATTGGTAATATCGGGGCGGCACATGCGGCAACCGCTTTATCCACGTTGCTGGGGCAACCGGTTGAAATCGAAGTCCCTTCAGCGGACTTGGAAGGGTTCTCGACCATCATTGAGCGGGTCGGAGGTGCTGAAGCTTACACAGCAGGAGCACTCCTTCGATTTTCTGGGGATATTAAAGCATCCTTATTATTTTTAATGCCACTCAAGGATGCTGAGAAACTCGTTTCTCAGTTATTGCAACAGCCATTTCAATTTTTTTCGGAACACCATGTACTTGGTGTTTCAGCATGGGAAGAGATCGGGAATATTTTGATCGGCGCTTATGCCCGCTCGATTTCCGATTGGCTGGATTTATCCGTCCATGTCACGGTCCCGGCCTCTGCTTTTGATATGGTGGGAGCAATTTTGGAAGTTGCCTTACTTGAGTCAACAAAATTTGGTAACATGGCAGTATACATCGATACACGTTTATCCAGTTCAGGTAATGATTTGAATGGTCATTTATTGTTACTACCTGAAGAAGGTGCCTTTGATTCGGTCTTTCAACGATTGGGTGTGGATATTGATGGATGAAGTCGTTCGGATTGGAATTGCAGAATATGCAGTCAGCCAAAAACCGATCATTCTTCGGACGGCTGGTTTAGGTTCTTGTGTCGGTGTCATCATCTACGACCAAGAGCGTGGGCTGTCGAGTATGGCACACGTGATGTTACCGGACTCGTCAATCAGTCGGAATATCGCACTGGAAATCGGAAAGTTCGCCGATACGGCAGTCGTCGAGTTGGCACGTCGTCTTCGTCATAGTGGAGCAATTCGTCTCCGGGCAAAAATTGCCGGTGGTGCACAAATGTTTCAATTTAAATATGAACACGAATCGATGCGAATCGGTGAACGAAATATTGCGGCGGTAAAATTGGCTTTACGAAAAGCGAACGTCCCACTCGTTGCGGAAGACGTTGGTGGAACAAATGGTCGAACGATCGAGTTCCATTCTCAGACTGGTCGGTTAGTCATCCGGACAGTCAACGTCGGAACGCTGGAAATTTAGAGGAGGAATGGTCATGCGTGAGGAATTACAACAACTTTGGAATCAATGGCTATCGACGCGTGATGTAGCGGTAGCTGACCAGTTACTGCTAAATTATGAACCTCTTGTGCACTACCACGTTCAGCGTCTCAGCGCGACACTTCCGAAGAGTGTCGATCGTGATGAATTAAAAAGTCTTGGGATGATGGGATTGTATGATGCCCTTCAAAAATTCGATCAAAATCACAACAATAAATTTGATACGTATGCAGCATTCCGTATTCGCGGCGCCATTTTGGATGGCTTACGGAAAATTGACTGGTTACCCCGGTCGTTACGCGAAAAATCAAAGCGGGTCGAAGCCGCTGTCGAGATTTTAGAACAAAGTCTTCAACGGACCCCGACGATTGATGAGGTTTCATCGATTGTTGATATGAATCCGGAAGAAGTCAAGACGGCACTGGCTGAGAGCTATTTTGCGAATATTCTATCGATCGATGAAGCCGTGACACTTCAAGACGAAGGAAAAGCGATGGCCGTTTCCTATCTGGATCCGGATGCAGCAACACCTGAGGATACGCTTTTGATGCGGGAACTGATTTCGAAATTGGCGGAAGAAGTGGAGCAATTATCCGAGAAGGAACAATACGTCGTATCCCTCTTTTACTTTGAAGAACTGACATTGACGGAAATCGGGGAAGTCCTTGGTTTATCTACTTCACGAATTTCGCAGATTCACTCGAAAGCGCTCCGAAAACTGAAACAAGCGTTAGGGAGTGCTTATCTTTCTGACCGCGTCGCGATGTGAAAGGACATACCATGACACTTTTTTATATTTTGCTAGCAGCACTCATTTGTTACGGTCTTTTGTTATTGTTTAAGCAACAAGCCCTTTTGAAGGACCGCGTCACACACCTTGAACGACAGAAGCAGGAAACGGAAGAAATTCTGTTACAATTCATGCAACAGGTGAATGAGCTGACGGAAGGGGAGGTAATATCCCGCCCGTCGACTCCGGTCGGACAAGAATGGAAAGGCGAGATCATTGTAGCTGAAGAATCAGAGCGATCCGATTATCCGTCTGCACCGGTAAACGTACCTGGAAATGAGGACAAACCGGACGACCGGGTAGAAGAACCGCCTCTATTGGATGTTAAAGATCAACTCGAAAAAGGTGCTGATTTAGATCAATTGGCCCGTTCACTGAACCGGGGAGCCGGAGAAGTGGCCTTGATTGCTAAACTTTCTCAGAAAACGAAGGTTGCCCGGCGTTAAACTTTATGCTATATTAGTCTACGGTGTTAATTACGCACGCATGTATCGCCGGCTGCGGTGCCTTTAATAGGTTAGCTGGAACAACGATCATCGCGGAGGACATCCAAAACCCAAAAGGAGGAATTCATCATGGCAGTAATCTCGATGAAACAATTGTTAGAAGCTGGTGTACACTTCGGTCACCAAACACGCCGTTGGAACCCAAAAATGGCAAAATACATCTTCACAGAACGTAACGGAATCTACATCATTGACCTACAAAAAACGGTTAAAAAAGTAGACGAAGCTTACAACTTCATCCGTGAAGTAGCGTCTGAAGGCGGAAACGTTCTTTTCGTTGGTACGAAAAAACAAGCTCAAGACACTGTGAAAGAAGAAGCGATCCGTGCAGGTCAATACTTCATCAACGAACGTTGGTTAGGTGGAACACTCACGAACTTCTCTACAATCAAAAAACGTATCAACCGTTTAAAACAACTCGAAAAAATGGAAGAGAACGGTACATTCGAAGTTCTTCCTAAAAAAGAAGTCATCATTCTTAAAAAAGAAATGACTCGTCTTGAGAAATTCCTCGGCGGTATCAAAGATATGCCAGGCGTTCCAGATGCACTCTTCATCGTTGACCCACGCAAAGAGCGTATCGCGATTGCAGAAGCACACAAACTCAACATCCCAATCGTTGCGATCGTTGACACAAACTGTGATCCGGACGAAATCGACTACGTCATCCCAGCAAACGACGATGCGATCCGTGCAGTCAAATTGCTTACTGGTAAAATGGCTGACGCAATCCTCGAAGTTAAACAAGGCGAAGATAACGTAGCACCTGAAACTACTGAAGAAGTAGTAGCAGACGCTGAGTAATTCGTGATGCCAGGTGATAAAGGGAATTGACCTTTTATCACCTTTTTTTTGAAAATAAGGACCTTATAAGGAGGAATATCGAATGGCTATTACAGCAGCTATGGTAAAAGAACTTCGTGAAAAAACTGGTGCAGGGATGCTTGACTGCAAAAAAGCACTCGTCGAAGCTGATGGGGACATGAACGCAGCAATCGACTTCTTGCGTGAAAAAGGAATCGCGAAAGCGGCAGCTAAAGGCGACCGTATTGCAGCAGAAGGTTTGACAGCTGTTGCAGTTAACGGAAACAAAGCAGCACTTGTTGAAATCAACTCAGAAACTGACTTCGTTGCGAAAAACGAACGTTTCCAATCACTCGTTCAAAACATTGCAGACGCAGTACTCCGCAATGGTTCTGAAACGGCTGAAGCAGCACTTGCTTCTGAATACGAAGCAGGAAAAACAATCGACACATACATCTCAGAAGAAGCATCAACAATCGGAGAGAAAATTTCACTCCGCCGTGTAGCTCTCTTCACTAAAGAAGATAACGCAGCATTCGGTTCTTACCTCCACATGGGTGGTCGTATCGGTTCTGTCGTCGTCGTCGAAGGTACAACAGACGAAACGGTTGCAAAAGATATCGCAATGCACATCGCTGCAGCACGTCCACTTTACGTCGACCGTTCTTCTGTAACAGAAGAAGAAAAAGCACGCGAAGAAAAAGTTTTGACTGAGCAAGCACTCAACGAAGGTAAACCTGCTAACATCGTTGAAAAAATGATTGCTGGTCGTATGAACAAATTCTACGAAGAAATCTGCCTCGTTGACCAAACATTCGTCAAAGATCCAGACTTCAAAGTTGGTAAATACGTAGAGTCTAAAGGCGGAAAAATCGTTTCATTCGTACGCTTCGAAGTTGGAGAAGGTATGGAGAAACGTGAAGAAAACTTCGCTGAAGAAGTAATGAACCAACTTAAAAAATAAGAATCAGGATTTCCTGATGACAAGAGAAGGAACACGTATGCTTCAATCCACTTTCGTGTGGAAGTGGGTCGTGTTCCTTTTTTACGGAATTTAGCAAGGGGGACATAGTCATGCAACCGAAATATAACCGGATTGTGTTAAAATTGAGCGGAGAAGCGCTCGCAGGAGATCAAGGGTTCGGAATTCATCCTGGTATTGTCAATTCGATTTCGAATCAGATTAAGGAATTAGTCGAATTGAACGTAGAAGTCGCAGTCGTCGTAGGTGCAGGAAACATTTGGCGCGGTAAGACGGGAGCGGAGCTTGGGATGGACCGGGCAAATGCCGATTATATGGGAATGCTTGCGACCGTCATGAACTCGCTCGCTTTACAAGATAGCCTGGAGTCCGTTGGTGTCGAAACACGTGTTCAGACGTCGATTGAGATGCGACAAGTCGCTGAACCATACATCCGCCGCCGGGCAATGCGTCATCTTGAAAAAGGACGGGTTGTTATCTTTGCAGCCGGAACAGGAAATCCTTATTTCTCAACAGATACGACAGCAGCGCTTCGGGCAGCTGAAATCGAGGCGGAAGTCATTTTGATGGCGAAAAACAACGTCGACGGTGTCTATTCAGCTGATCCAAACGTTGATCCGGACGCGAAGAAATTTGAGACATTGTCTTACCTCGATGTTCTTAAAGACGGCCTTCAAGTCATGGATTCAACGGCAACATCACTTTGTATGGATAACGATATCCCGCTCATCGTCTTCTCGTTGATGGAAGAAGGAAACATTAAACGGGTCGTCACCGGTGATGAAATCGGGACACTTGTAAGGGGGAAATAACATGTCACAAGCAATCATGAAACAAGCAGAAGAACGGATGGAGAAAGCACATCTGTCATTAAAAAAAGAACTTGCAACGTTACGTGCAGGACGTGCAAACGTCTCAATCCTTGATCCGGTTCAAGTGGACTACTACGGTTCACCGACACCACTCAATCAAGTTGCAAACGTCAACACGCCGGAAGCGCGTTTAATTTTGATTACACCATGGGATAAATCGATGGTGACGGAAATCGAAAAAGCGATTCAACGTGCAGACCTCGGACTGGCTCCTTCTTCAGACGGAACAGTCATTCGTTTGGCGATTCCGCCACTGACAGAAGATCGTCGGAAAGAACTCGTGAAACTTGTCAAGAAGTACACGGAAGAAGGAAAAGTCGCACTTCGGAACATCCGTCGTGATACGAACGAACAATTGAAAAAACAAGAAAAAGACGGCGCGTTGACGGAAGATGATCTGCGCGGTTACACGGAAGATGTTCAAACTTTGACAGATAAATTCGTTAAAGTACTTGATCAAACTGCCGCGGATAAAGAACAAGAAATTATGGAAGTATGACACGCTATATCGTCAGGTTGGGGACTCTTTGTCACACGAAGAGTCCCTTTCTTCTTAAACTAAACGAGGGGAGGAAGAAGTAAATGTTTCAATGGTTAAATCAGACTAAAGAAGTAATTGAACAACAAGTTCCTGAACACATTGCGATTATCATGGATGGAAACGGACGTTGGGCAAAAAAACGAGGCCTTCCCCGGATCATGGGGCATCGTGAAGGGATGAAATCTGTCCGGGAAGTTGTTCGGACGGCAAATGAATTAGGTGTGAAAAGTTTGACGTTATATGCTTTTTCGACCGAAAATTGGACGCGTCCTGAAGAAGAAGTCAGTTTCCTGATGAAACTGCCGGCCCAGTTTTTAGAATCCGATTTAAAGGATTTAAATGAACGTAATGTCAAAGTCGAAGTGGCGGGAGAAGTGTCACGTCTGCCGATTTATACGCGGGAAGCCGTTCAACAAGCGAAAACAGATACAGCAAACAATACAGGACTTCGGCTGATTTTCGCCCTCAATTACGGAGGACGGGATGAAATCGTCCAAGTCATGCAGAAAATTGCTGAAAAAGTCCAGGTCGGTTTGTTACAACCCGACATGATTACAAATGAAATCATTGAACAGGAATTGATGACAGGTTCGATGACGGATGTCGATCTCGTCATCCGGACGAGCGGGGAACAACGACTTTCAAACTTTTTATTATGGCAAGCTGCCTATGCCGAATTTTACTTTACCGATGTCTTATGGCCCGAGTTCCGGCGTGACCAGTTCTTAGCGGCAATTGAAGACTATAATCAACGGACCCGTCGTTTTGGCGGAGTCTGACTAAACGAGGACATTTCTTATGAAAACACGAATTATTACAGGAATCTGGGCAGGTGCCATCTTTTTAGGTTTGCTTTATCTAGGAGGACTCCCATTCCTTGCTTTCATGGCAATCTTGACACTCATCGGGTATACCGAACTGGTTAAAATGCGGCAATTGTCGTTCAAGTCGATTCCGGTGCTGTTGTTTGGAGCAGGTACATTACTTCCGTTCATCAGTTTGTACGAACAGGCAAGCGACCAGTTGCTGTCACTGGGACTGACACCGATTGCTTGGGGAATGTTGATTGTCTTGATCGGGTTATTTTGGACAGTCTTCTCAAAGAACGTGTTTACTTTTGATGATGTCGCCTTCCTGTTGCTGACTGCTGTATATGTCGGTGTAGGATTTGCATCGTTTACGTACATTCGTCTGCTTGAAAACGGATTAATCTTTTCTTTACTGATTATTCTGCTGATCTGGTTTACGGATTCGGGTGCTTACTTCGTCGGAAAAAGTCTCGGGAAAACGAAACTGTGGCCGGCAATCAGCCCCAATAAGACGGTTGAAGGGGCACTTGGCGGTGTTGTTCTTGCCATTTTGCTCGGAGTAGTCTTTGAACTAATTCATCCAACAGTCGGCATGGGAACAGTTGTATTATTGGCATTGATCGTTGCCGTAGTCGGCCAACTCGGGGATTTAGTTCAGTCCGCGTACAAACGTCATTACGGCGTAAAAGATTCCGGAGCATTATTACCCGGACACGGTGGGATTCTTGACCGGTTCGACAGTATGATCATTGTGTTTACCGTTCTGATCGTACTCGGTATATTCGGATAAGGAGGAAAAAGGATGAAACAGGTTAGTATCATTGGGGGAACCGGATCAATCGGCACTCAGACGTTAGATGTCATCGCAGCAAATCCGGACCGCTTCCAACTGGTCAGCTTTGCGTTCGGGAAAAACATCGAGGTTGCTTTACCCTGGCTGAATCGTTTACGTCCGGAACTGGTAGCGGTCTTAGACGAGACTGTAAAAGAACAATTGGAAGCGGTTCTTGACTATTCGCCGACAGTGCTTGTCGGAGAAGATGGATTGATTGCTGTTGCGACAGCCGAACAAGCAGATATCGTCATTACAGCCGTCGTCGGTGCAGTAGGTCTTCGACCGACATTGGCCGCAATCGAAGCGGGAAAATCAATTGGATTGGCAAACAAAGAGACATTGGTGACTGCCGGACATCTCGTTATGAAAAAGGCGCGCGAAAAAGGTGTCGCGATTCTTCCGGTCGACAGTGAACATGCTGCCATCTTCCAATGCTTGAATGGTGAACGGCGTCAGGATGTCCGACAAATCATTTTAACCGCATCGGGCGGCAGTTTCCGTGACCAAACACGAGAACAGTTGGCAAACGTGACGGTGGAACAGGCGCTGAATCATCCGAACTGGTCGATGGGGGCAAAAATCACGATTGACTCGGCGACAATGATGAACAAAGGGTTTGAAGTCATCGAAGCGCACTGGTTATTTGATGTAACGTATGACGAAATTGATGTGGTCCTCCACCGGGAATCCATCATTCACTCGATGGTCGAATTCAATGACGGTGCAGTGATGGCTCAACTCGGAATGCCGGACATGCGTGAACCGATTCAATATGCCCTTACATATCCGTCCCGCCTTGAAATCAAAGGGGGAGAACGGTTAA
>Ga0308168_1000821_pt1 | contig 33087 bp, 34 predicted proteins | sample PhyCR2_FD_202133 | JGI IMG/M metagenome (GOLD analysis project Ga0308168, IMG submission 202133) | Phyllosphere microbial communities from UC Gill Tract Community Farm, Albany, California, United States - DLSLRC.R2 | ecosystem: Host-associated > Plants > Phyllosphere > Unclassified | place: USA...
AGAACGGCGTGGAATATGAGTATATGCTGCTGTACTGGGTATTCTTCCGCCTGGTTCAGGGTAACGGGGAATTTGACGATTATGACCGCTTCGCCAGCCAGCTGGAGCTGTTACCTGAGAATCTCCTGAACGCGAAAAAGCAATTTGATCCGCAGGCCGATGCCATCGCGCAAAAATATCACAGTGCCGACTATATGATGTGGATTGGCGGCGCGGAGATGTGGGGCGAAGTCTATCTCTTCTCGATGTGTATTCTGGAGGAGATGCAGTGGAAGCGCACCAAATCGGTTTCATCTGCGGAGTTTTTCCACGGCACGCTGGAGCTGCTGGAAAAGGACGTCCCGCTGTTCCTGGTGAAAGGCGAGGGCAAATGCCGGGCGCTGGACGACCGCGTGGAGCGTTTCGCAGCGAAAATTACCGATAATCTGGTGGTGTTTGACCCGCGTGAGTACGCGCTGGCGGGGATTGATGATCGGTTCCGCTGGCTGCTGGCACCGTGCCTCATCTCAACCTTGCTGGTGGACCGTCTTGCTGCCCATTTCGAGCACTACACCGGCCACAGTCTGGATATTCGCCGCTACTACCGGCAGTTCGAGTATTAATAGCAATAAAAAAGGGGACGTTACGTCCCCTTTTTTTCAGGCCTGATAAGCGCAGCGTCATCAGGCGTTAACCGGGATTAAACCCGGCTACCCCACAGGTCATACTCGTCGGCGTTTTCGACTTTCACACGCACGATATCACCCGGTTTCACCTTCGTTTCGCCGTTCAGGTAGACCGCGCCGTCGATTTCCGGGGCATCGGCCATGCTGCGGCCAATCGCGCCTTCTTCATCCACTTCGTCGATGATCACCAGAATTTCGCGGCCCACTTTTTCCTGCAGACGTTCAGCAGAGATCTGCTGTTGCAGCTGCATGAAGCGGTTCCAGCGCTCTTCTTTAACCTCTTCCGGCACCTGATCCGCCAGTTCGTTGGCGGTAGCGCCTTCTACCGGGCTGTACTTGAAGCAGCCCACGCGGTCCAGACGCGCCTCTTTCAGGAAGTCGAGCAGCATCTGGAAATCTTCTTCGGTTTCACCCGGGAAGCCGACGATAAAGGTGGAGCGCAGGGTCAGATCCGGGCAGATTTCACGCCACTGCTTGATGCGCGCCAGCTGGCGGTCAACGGAGCCTGGACGCTTCATCAGCTTCAGAATACGCGGGCTGGCGTGCTGCAGCGGGATATCCAGATAAGGCAGAATTTTGCCTTCCGCCATCAGCGGGATCACGTCGTCAACGTGCGGGTACGGGTAGACGTAGTGCAGACGTGTCCAGATGCCCAGCTTAGACAGCTGTTCGCACAGGCCGACCATGCTGGTTTTCACCGGCTCGCCGTTGTGGAAGCCGGAGCGGTGCTTCACGTCCACGCCGTAGGCCGAGGTGTCCTGGGAGATCACCAGCAGTTCTTTCACGCCCGCATCCGCCAGACGTTTGGCTTCGGCCAGCACTTCGCCAATCGGACGGCTCACCAGATCGCCACGCATGGACGGGATGATGCAGAAGGTGCAGCGGTGATTGCAGCCTTCAGAAATTTTTAAGTAAGCATAGTGACGCGGGGTCAGCTTCACGCCCTGTTCCGGCACCAGGCTCAGGAACGGGTTGTGCTTTGGTTTTGGCACATAGTGATGCACATGTTCCAGCACCTGCTCGTAGCTGTGTGGACCGGTGATTTCCAGCACCTTAGGGTGGACTTCGCGGATTTGATCGACTTTGGCGCCCAGACAACCGGTGACAATCACCTTGCCGTTTTCAGTGAGTGCTTCACCGATGGCTTCCAGAGACTCCTGCACGGCGCTGTCGATAAAGCCGCAGGTGTTAACGATCACCATGTCGGCGTTGTCGTAGCTTGGCACGACGTCATAGCCTTCGGTGCGAAGTTCGGTCAGGATGCGTTCGGAATCCACCAGGTTTTTCGGACAGCCCAGCGAGACGAAGCCGATTTTCGGCTGGTGCGTAACATTGCTCATAGATTAAAAAGTAGTCAGTTATGGAGTTATCAGGGCAGGGATTGTACAGATTTCCGCGCAGGATTTATAGGGGAGATGTTTCCTCACATTCCGGCAATCATTTTCTGATCTGTATTTGTATTATCAAACCACAAAGTTTTGCTTAAAGTTCTTTTAAAATACGCCGATAACTAATGAATTCAATGATGTACTTTACTCTTTCATCCAGGGATAACTATGGCAGTTAACGGTGATATAAAGGTTCTTGAGGGTGCGTTAACCGATTTTTTTGCACATAAAAATACAAAGGAAAAACTCTCCCATATCCTCGATAAAGAAGCAAATGACTGGGAAAAATGGCTTCAGATAGAGTTCGAATTTTTCCTTGAACATCATTTAGACTTTTCAGCGAAACGGGAATTACGGGCAAATACGGACAAAAGACACCAAAGTGGCCGACAGCATGTGATAGTTGATCTCATTTTCAGGAAAAAACGCACGCGGCTGGACAGGTTTATTTATGTTGAATTTAAGCTTGCCAAACGAGCAACCGAACTTGTCGAGAGCATAGCGACAGATTTGATTAAGAATTATGAAGTTGTGAACTCCCATTTCGCGAAAGCAAAACAAAAACGCCGCTCTATATGGGGTGTGGGTTTTTACCGGGATTTTTCAACGCTGACGGTTAATCGGGCCGACGAAAGGTTAAGTGGGTTGAAGGAAAATGGCTTTAGCTACCGACATGACCCGGTCTATATCTGTAAATGCAGGGGCAGTAAGCACAAGGACAGCTGCCATGCGATTGGCATGGTGATTGTGGGTGCTGAAGCGGAATAACATCCACTCCATCGGCTGGCCGTTTTCCGGCCAGCCCGATAATCACATCGCGCTCTCTTTGCGTTCAAGGCCTTGAACGATTTCGCCATAGAAGTGGGTTATCGTATTTTTAATTGAATAATCAATAATTTGTGTTATTTCATGCCGAGTTAGATTTACTTATCCCGGCTTTAAGGGTCCCTTATTGGATACGCTAAACAGATAATCTATCTTTCACCTCGTCGATTACTTAAATGAGGTACGTAATGAAAGATATCTATCTGCAATCCAAATTAGAAATGGCCAAAACCCTTCACACTCACGGCGTCGAGCTGGCGCATATATCCGTTGCCACCGGGCTGACCCCGTCCAGATTAGTCACTGAATTAAAAATTGCCGATGAGTTTGAATTCAGGCACCAGGCGAAACCATACTGATGACGTCCCGGGCTTCAGGCCGATTGACTGCTGTAAAAATCGGCCAACAGGGAAAAGAGAATTTTATTGGTCTCTTTCCGGCAGGACGAATAGATACTGAATTGTGGCAATGTAAATGGCGTATCCAGTCTTTTTAACTGATACATCCCGGAATAAGTCGCAAAGACTTTTTCCGGGATAATGCCCAGGCAGTCGGTGGTAGACACAATCAGTAAGATGGAGGCGAAAGAGGTGGTCAGCAGACAGCGCTCGCTGGAGCGGAATTTTTTATCCACGATGCTGCGATGATAAATGATCTTTTCGTTTTTGGTGTTGTAACCCACCAGATTGGCATCCCGGAACATCTCTTCCGTTACCGTATCCCCATAAAGAGGATTATCCTTTGCAGCAATCAGCACCAGCGACATATCACTCATCTTCTGGCAAGAAATATTACTGCTCTCAACAGAAAAGGTGGAGAACACCACATCCGCCTGGCGCATGTTCAACAGTTCGGTAATCTTCGCTTCGTTAAGCTCGGCGGTGCGGTGCAGCAGGCTGACATCCGAGTTCATCCCGACGATTTTCTGCGTCAGTTCCGGCACCACTAACGGCGAGACAAAGGACTCGGTGTAAAGGGTCAGTCTTCGTTTTTTAATGCGGGAAGAGAGGGGGAGCAGGGTGGCGAGCTTATCGATAATCGGCAGGATGTTGTCGTACAGTTCATCCGCATACACGGTGGGCAACAGCGTGTTGCCGCTGCGGACAAACAGGTTATCCCCCATCTGCTCGCGCAGTTTTCGCAGCGACTGGCTGACGGCAGAGGCGGAGATGTCCAGCATATCGGCCACTTTCGAGATGCTACCCACGCTATAAATTAAGCAAAAAAGGGTCAGCAGATTCAGGTCGATCCGGTTTAACGAGATCATTTTTTCTGACACCGGCATCGTTGGCATACGCCCTCTGTATCAACGCGATCGCTTCCCCGTAACCCTCTCAAAAATAGCAAACTTCCCCATCCCCGCGTTGAGGGAGAAGCATGATTTTATGCTCAGCAAAAATCACTGCCTTCTCGCAGCTCTTTTTGCCCGCAGTTTTAACATTGTAAATTTCGGTAATCCGTCGCGGATTATTGACCTGACGCATTAAACTGCACAAAAAATAGACATAATCTGAAGATGTTCTAAAGCTGACAAGGGGGAAATAGCATGTCCGTTGACAGACTGAAACGCGATCTTCTTAACAAGATGATTAATGCCCACATCGATCTCGCGGCCTATCTGCAGTTGAGAAAAGCGAAGGGGTATATGTCAGTCAGCGAAAGCGACCATCTGCGTGACAACTTCTTTGAACTCTGTACTTACATGCGTGAAAAAGCGCCGGAGCTGAGAGCGTACTGCAATGCCGACGAGCAGGCGATGCTCTATCGCGCCGCCGGATCGCTCACCACCGCAGGCGTTTGTATGATGACCGGCAACCACGATTGCCCGACGTTCATCGCCGTCAACGCAGAGAAGCTGGAAAACTGTCTGAACGATCTCACTCTCTGCATCCAGTATCTGAAATCACATGCACCGCTGATTCAGAGCTGATCCCGGGGGAGGCAACTCCCCCATCTGATTAAGCTTTTGTAAAAGTATCAACGCCCCTGCGCTGAGTGGCTAACCTATACCCTAAATAATTCGAGTTGCAGGAAGGCGGCAAGAGAGTGAATCCCCTGGAGCTTACTCTGGTAAGTGACTGGGGTGAGCGAGCGCAGCCAACACACCTGCAACTTGAAGTATGACGGGTATAAGGCATACGTCGAAAAGGAGTGCATTATGCGTCGATCCTCGCTTATTTTCCTGCCATTGTTGCTTATCTCCGCCTCGCTGTGTGCCGCGCCAGCCGAAGTGAAGGTCTCGGTACTGCAAAATAAACTCGATCACCCCTGGGCGCTGGCGTTCCTGCCGCAGGATCAGGGCATGCTCATTACCCTAAAAGGCGGACAGCTTAAGCGCTGGCAGGCGGGCAAAGGGCTCTCGGATCCTATTGTCGGGGTGCCGAAGGTCTGGGATAGCGGCCAAGGGGGACTGCTCGACGTGGCGCTGGCCCCCGACTTCGCCACCTCGCGCCGGGTCTGGTTGAGCTATGCCGAAGCAGGCGACGACGGGAAAGCGGGCACGGCGGTGGGGTACGGCCGTCTGAGTGAGGATAACGCCCGGCTGGAGGCCTTTAAGGTGGTCTTCCGCCAGCAGCCGAAACTCTCTACCGGCAATCACTTTGGCGGCCGACTGGTGTTCGACGGCAAAGGCTATCTGTTTATCGGGTTAGGCGAGAATAACCAGCGCCCGACCGCCCAGGATCTGGATAAGCTGCAGGGTAAAGTGGTGCGCCTGACCGATCAGGGCGCGGTGCCGGACGACAATCCCTTCGTGAATAATAAACAGGCGCGGCCGGAGATCTGGTCTTACGGTATCCGCAACCCGCAGGGGATGGCGATGAACCCGTGGAGCAACACCCTGTGGCTCAACGAGCACGGGCCGCGCGGGGGCGACGAAATCAACATTCCGGAAAGAGGCAAAAACTACGGCTGGCCGCTGGCAACCCACGGCATCAACTACAGTGGATTGCCGATCCCCGAAGCGAAAGGGGAAACGGCTGCGGGAACCGAGCCGCCGCTGTTCGTCTGGAAACAGTCCCCGGCGGTGAGCGGGATGGCTTTCTATAACAGCGACGTCTTTCCGCAGTGGAAAAACAAACTCTTTATCGGCGCACTGAAGGACAAGGATGTGATTGTGCTGAACGTCAGCGGCAATAGCGTTACCGAGGAGGGGAGGATCCTCGGCGATCGCAATCAGCGCGTCCGTGATGTGCGGGTCGGGCCGGATGGCTATTTATACGTCCTGACCGATGAGTCAGACGGGCAACTGCTAAAAGTCAGCCCGTCCAGGGAGTAGATCAGGTTACCGGGATCATCACCACGTTGCGGTAGGCCGGGCGCTCGGTCAGGTTCGCCTGCCAGCGTTCCAGGTGCGGACGCGGTGTCCATTCCAGGCCAAGGTTGGTCAGGTTCCAGACAAAGGGCGCGACGGCAATATCACCCACGCCAAAGTCGTCGCCCGAGAACCACGGCTGTGTCGCCAGGGTCTCATCCATCATGGCGAACAGCGATTCGCAGGTGGCTTTGGCAGCGTCAATGGCCGCGTAGTTACGCTCGGCTTCCGGGGTTCTCACCAGTCCCATTAAAATCACCCGGTGGGCAGGGGAGAGCGTCTGGTTGGCCCAGTCCATCCACTTGTCGCCGACGGCACGCTTCGCAGGTGGATCGATCCACAGACGGTTCTGGCCGTATTGCGCCACGAGATAGCGCACAATGGCGTTGGATTCCCACAGCGTAAGGTCGGTTTCGTCATCGCGCAGCAGCGGCACCAGGCCGTTGGGGTTCATCGCCAGATACTCGGCCTCTTTATTTACCCCGTGTTCCAGTCCCGCCATGACCTGCTTAAAGGGTAAATCCAGCTCTTCCAGCGTCCAGATTACCTTTTTAACGTTGGTCGAATTGTTCCTGCCCCACAAAGTAATCATAATAACCTCTTATAAATAAAGCCGATATCAAGATGAAATCCGTGTTGATGGCTTTACATGGTGAGATAAACCTAACCAATACGCAACAGACGCGAAAAAAATCGATGCGGTCAAAGCGTATCGGGTTGTTATTGCATAAACTTTAAAAACTTTACCAGGTTTTGGTTTTTTTTAAGTCTTGAGTGCGTTATTACTCATCGCTTCTTGCGGCACGGCGATGTGACGTGATTTTTGGAATGGAAACTCGGGTGGCATTATGATGCGAAACACTTTTTCTTTACGCGGTCTGGTGGCAGGTTCTGCGCTGCTGGTCCTTTTTGCACCTTCGCTGTACGCAGCGGAACAGGCGGCGCCAGAGGCTCCGCCTGTTGATGCCCGCGCCTGGATCCTGATGGACTACGCCAGCGGCAAAGTGCTGGCGGAAGGCAATGCAGATGAAAAACTCGATCCTGCCAGCCTGACCAAAATCATGACCAGCTACGTCGTAGGGCAGGCGCTGAAAGCGGGTAAGATCAAGCTCACCGACATGGTGACCATTGGTAAAGACGCCTGGGCGACCGGCAACCCTGCGCTGCGCGGCTCCTCGGTGATGTTCCTCAAGCCGGGGGATCAGGTGGCGGTTTCAGACCTGAACAAAGGGGTAATCATTCAGTCGGGGAATGATGCCTGCATCGCGCTGGCCGATTATGTGGCCGGCAGCCAGGACTCTTTCATTGGTTTGATGAATGGTTACGCGCAAAAATTAGGCCTCACCAACACCACCTTTAAAACCGTTCACGGGCTGGACGCGCCGGGCCAGTTCAGTACCGCGCGCGATATGGCGCTGCTGGGTAAGGCACTGATTCACGATGTGCCGGAAGAGTACGCGATCCATAAAGAGAAAGAGTTTACCTTCAACAAAATTCGCCAGCAGAACCGCAACCGTCTGCTGTGGAGCAGCAACGTCAACGTGGATGGGATGAAAACCGGCACCACCGCCGGGGCAGGGTACAATCTGGTGGCCTCGGCAACCCAGGGCGATATGCGTCTGATCTCGGTAGTGCTGGGCACCAAAACCGACCGCATCCGCTTCAATGAGTCAGAAAAACTGCTCACCTGGGGCTTCCGCTTCTTCGAAACCGTTACCCCGATCAAGCCGGATGCCACCTTTGTCAGCCAGCGGGTCTGGTTTGGCGATAAGAGCGAGGTGAATCTCGGTGCCGGTGAAGGCGGCTCGGTCACCATTCCGCGTGGCCAGCTGAAAAACCTGAAGGCCAGCTACACCCTGACCGACAAGCAGCTGACCGCACCGCTGAAAAAAGGCCAGGTGGTCGGCACCATCGACTTCCAGCTGAACGGAAAATCCATTGAGCAGCGTCCGCTGATCGTGATGGAAGCGGTGGAAGAGGGCGGGTTCTTCGGTCGGATGTGGGATTACGTGCTGATGAAATTCCACGAATGGTTTGGCGGCTGGTTTAAGTAAAGCTTCCGTGCATCGCCGGGTGGCGGCTTCGCCTTACCCGGCCTACGGGGTTTCCCAGGTGTTGTAGGCCCGCGCAAGCGCAGCGCCGCCGGGCAATAAGCCGCACTCAGTACATCAACTTAATCTGCTGCGCCTTAGCATAAGTTACCAGTTCTTCTTCCGGGCGGCAGTCGCTGACGATCGCGTCGAAGCGCGTCAACTCCCCCATCCGCGCCGGGCGCACCTTGCCAACCTTGCTGTGATCCACCACCAGCACATGATACTGCGCCATATTCATCGCCCACTGCTTAACCGGCAGTTCATCCAGATTAAAACAGGTCGCGCCCTGGCGAACATGCACGCCAGCCGCGGAGTAAAAGGCGATGTCCGGGCACAGATTGCTGAGGGTGTCCTGCAGGTTAAGCGGTTTAAAGATGGCATTGCTGGCGTGGAACTCGCCGCCGCAGAGGATCACCCGGCACTCGGGTTTTTCCTGCAGGGCGAGAAAGGTGTTCAGGGAGTAACAGACCCCGGTGAACGGCAGGTCGTTATCAATGGCTTCGATGATCCACGGCGTGGTCGTGCCACAGTCAAAAAACAGCGTCTGATGCGGCTGCACCAGCGAGGCGGCCAGACGCGCTGCTTTGCGCTTCTCTTCCACCAGGCGGGTTTTTTGGTCGCTCAGCAGATAGTGGCTGGCGCTGCGGGGTTCGAGGACAATGTAGCCGCCGAGCAGCACCACGGGCCCGCTTTCACTGTTGAGGTCGCGACGAATGGTCATTTCCGAGACGCCGAGCAGCGCGGCGGCCTCTTTCAGATGCAGTTTATCGCTGCGCTTGAGCGCATTAATCAGTTGAGCCAGCCGTTCGTCACGTCGTGTTTCCATAGGTCCTCAGAGCGATAAATGAACCCCCGTTACGCCGGGGGCTCAAGTTTACCTCGTGAGACCCAAATTAGTCACGTATCCAGCCTTTGCGGATCGGCAGGGCAAAGCAGAAGCGGTACAGCTGCGAGAGGCGCTGGTAGAGCGCGTGACCGAACAGGTTCCACAGGATCTGCGCGCTCAGGCAGCCCAGCAGCCCGACCATCAGTCCGCCCAGCATATCCATCGGCCAGTGGACCCCAAGATAGACGCGGGACCAGGCGATGGCGCAGGCCACCAGCATCAATACGATTCCAGACCAGACCCGGTGCCAGAGCAGGAACGCCAGGGCAAAGGTGAAAATGGCGGTACCATGATCGCTTGGGAAGGAGTCGTCGGCGGCGTGGTGCAGGAAGTTATAGCCGACATGATCGACAAACGGGCGATCGTGAGGGAACAGATGACCCAGCAGCCAGGAGGCGGCCATGCCGATCGCCAGCGCCATGGCGATTTTAATCACCAGCTGACGCTGGGCACCCACCTGCTTGCGCGGCCCCCACAGCCAGAGGATCGCAATCAGCGCCGGGACAATGCTGATCAGGTCTTTCGCCACAAAGATGGCCAGTTTGATGCTCCACTCCGGTGAAGCAGGTGTGGCATTAATCAGTTCAAACAGTCCGTAGTTCAGATTTTCTAACATACCCTCGTTACTCTTTTGCAAACCAGGTGGAAATCAGGCCCCAGGCCACCACCTGTGAAAACCACACCCACCAACCTGCCCACAGGTTGTGCGAGAAGAAATGTGCCCCGCGCATCACCTGGCCATAGCCCATGACCAGGCCGAGCACGGCACCGGCGACCACCATTCCCCAGGCCAGGCGGGGACGCTCGCGCCAGAAGGCGAAGAACAGCCCCATCACCATAAAGCCGCTTGAGGAGTGGCCTCCCGGGAAGCAGCGGCCAGGGCCGCTACCGAGGGGAGCCGCGTCAAACAGGGGATACGCCAGCGCTTTGCCGCCGTACTCCACCAGATCCCAGGGGCAGCTGTGATGGCTGATGGCCTTCAGGATGCCCACCACCGCCGTGCCCAGCCCCATCAGCAGCGCCGCCGTGACTAATCGCGGGCTGCGTTTGTACGCGCCGTAAAGCAGCGTTCCGGCGGCGACGGCAATGGTCACGTATTTCGCCAGCCGATGATTGAGCAGATCCAGCAGCGCGTTTTGCTGCAGCGGAAAGTGCTGGCTCGCGGCGTCAAACCAGTAGCCCGTCAGCAGCCTGTCGAGGGTTTCATCCCGCGCAAGCCAGGTAAAAAGCCCGGCCAGAACCAGCAGCACAATAAGCTGGTAACCATAAAAACGAACCGGTAAGCGGTAAAGGGCTTTTGTCTTAGAAGTCTTTAACTTAGACAATTCTGAAGCGGAGGCAATTTGTGTCATAATTAGGGTCAATGACTGGAAAAGCCCAAGCATACGGACGCCAACTTAAGGAAACCTTAAACGACGGCGATTTGTGCTTTATTTCTGACCAGTTGCGTTAATCTGCTATCTCTGGCGCAGCCATTTCATTACACTCTGCGCGATTTTTTATCGAATATTGAGACTCCATGCTAAACCGTTCTTCTTCCCGCACGCGCCTGGGGCGTCAGGCGCTGCTGTTCCCGCTGTGTCTGGTGCTGTACGAATTCTCCACCTATATCGGTAACGATATGATCCAGCCCGGTATGCTGGCCGTGGTGGAGCAGTACAACGCCGGGATCGAGTGGGTGCCTACCTCCATGACTGCCTACCTGGCGGGGGGGATGTTTTTACAGTGGTTGCTCGGGCCGCTGTCGGATCGTATTGGCCGCCGTCCGGTGATGCTTACCGGGGTGGTGTGGTTTATCGTCACCTGCCTGGCAACCCTGCTGGCGCAAACCATCGAGCAGTTTATGGTGCTGCGTTTTTTACAGGGGGTTAGCCTGTGCTTTATCGGCGCTGTCGGTTACGCCGCGATCCAGGAGTCCTTTGAGGAGGCGGTGTGCATTAAAATCACCGCCCTGATGGCTAACGTGGCGCTGATTGCGCCGCTGCTCGGCCCGCTGGTGGGTGCGGCCTGGGTCCACGTCGCGCCCTGGGAAGGCATGTTTGTGCTGTTTGCGGCCCTGGCGGCGATCTCGTTTTACGGTTTGTACCGCGCGATGCCCGAAACCGCGACCCGCATTGGAGAGAAGCTCTCACTAAAAGAGCTGGGGCGTGACTATAAACTGGTCCTGAAGAATGTCCGCTTTGTGGCGGGGTCGCTGGCGATTGGCTTTGTCTGCCTGCCGCTGCTGGCGTGGATCGCCCAGTCGCCGGTGATCATCATTAGCGGCGAAAAGCTCAGCAGCTACGAGTATGGCCTGCTGCAGGTACCGATTTTTGGCGCGCTGATTGTCGGTAACCTGGTGCTGGCCCGCCTGACTTCACGCCGCACCGTGCGCTCGTTAATTATCATGGGCGGCTGGCCGATTGTGATTGGGCTGGTGGTGGCCGCGGTGGCAACGGTGGTCTCTTCCCATGCGTATCTGTGGATGACCGCCGGGCTGAGCCTCTACGCGTTTGGTATTGGGCTGGCGAATGCCGGGCTGGTGCGCCTGACGCTGTTTGCCAGCGAGATGAGTAAAGGTACGGTGTCGGCGGCGATGGGGATGTTGCAGATGCTGATCTTCACCGTCGGGATTGAAGTCAGCAAACACGCCTTCAGCAGCGGCGGCAACGGGCTGTTCAGCCTGTTCAACCTGGCGAACGGCATCCTGTGGCTGGGGCTGATGTTTGTGTTCCTGAAAGATAAGCGGGTAGGCAGTTCGTTACAGCCGGAGTAAACAATCAAGCCGGGTGGCGGCTACGCCTTACCCGGCCTACGAAACTACGCCTGCTTAATTGAACGGGGCCTCCCGGTTCAACACGCGGTCAATCACCGCCAGAACCCCTTCGTCGTTATTGTGCGGCGCTTCATAGCGGGCGACCGCCTTGATGTGATCCCGGGCGTTTGCCATCGCAAAGCTAAACCCGGCCTGGGTCAGCATCTCCACGTCGTTGCCGCTGTCGCCAAAGGCGACCACTTCGCTGTTGTCGATGCCCCATACTTCCTGCAGGAGACGCAGACCGTTGGCTTTGTGGATCCCCGGCAGGATCAGGTCAATACTGCCGTGTCCGGTGGTAACCGGCACCATAATGTCGCTCAGCTTCTCATGGATCATCGCCTGGATGCGCGGGATTTCGTCATCCGGCACGTTCAATCCAAATTTAAAGAAGATGTCGTTGAAGTTCTCGAAGTTTTCCACCTTTTCCAGCCGGTGATAATATTTGGCGGCGAGGTCATGGAAGGCTTCGCCATAGTGCTTCAGGGTATAGGCGCTGCCTTTACCGCAGGCGATGACTTCCACTTCCGGAATGGCGCAGAGAAACTCCGCCACGGTGGCGAACTGATCCTGGGTCAGCTCGCCGTTATAGACATCCTGCCCGGCGTTCACCACCCAGCCGCCGTTTTCGGCGACAAAGGCGATCTCATCGGCGATCTCCGGGAAAAAGGAGATCAGCTGGTAGTACTGGTTGCCGCTGGCGACCACAAACCGTATACCCTGTTCCTTCATCTGCGCGTACTGGCGCAGAAAACGCGCGCGATTGTACTGCTTCGCATCGTTCAGGAAGGTACCATCCATATCAACCGCAATCAGTTTAACGCTCATATCCATTCTCCATGGCAGATTTAGCCTGCGAATCCGGTTTGGCAACCGCCCTGGCGACCAGAGCGGCAATCATCACTAATCCTAATACCACCAGCATGGCGCTGCGTAAGCCGTAGTGCTCCCCGAGGAAGCCGAGCAGCGGCGGGCCCACCAGGAAGGCGAGATAGCCGGTGGTGGCCACCACGCTCACGCGTGTCGGCGCATCCGGGCCGGTGTCGCTGGCCGCCGAGATGGTCAGCGGGAAGCCGAGCGAGGCGCCAAGCCCCCACAGCACCACCGACACGCCGGCCACCCAGTCGACATCGACAAAAATAATCAGGGCAATGCCCAGGCCGCCCAGCAGGGCGCTGGCACGTACTACCGTCACGCGGCTGTAGCGGTCGATAAACCAGCCGCCGGTAAAGCGCCCGACGGTCATGCCCAGCGTAAACCCGGCGTAAATCAGCGAGCCGGAGGTCGGGCTGAAGCCGTGGCCGTCCACCATCAGCAACGGCAGCCAGTCATTTGCTGATCCTTCGGCAAAGGCCATTGCCAGCACCACCACACCAATCAGCATCAGCTGCATATCGCGATAGAAGGGGAGCCCTTTTTCACCCGATTTAGCTTCACCCGCGAGGTTCCTGCCGTTGCCGTCCGGGATGGCGGTGATCCCCAGCAGAACCGGGGCGATACAGACCAGCGCGGCCAGCAGGATATGGGTTGTAGCGGCAATCCCGGTGGCGGTGAGCGCCATGCCGATCCCGGCACCGGCCAGGGTGCCGAGGCTGTAAAACCCGTGCATCATCGGCAGCACGGTTTTGTTCATCTCCCGCTCGATGGTCGCGCCTTCGACGTTGATCGCCACTTCCGCTGCGCCAAAACTGCCGCCAAACACGGTCAGCCCGAGGGCAAACGCCAGCGGGGAGGCGAACCACAGCGCAACGCTGAGGAGGATCATACCCACAATGGCGCAGCACATGGTGGTGCGGATCACGGTCCGGGTGCCGAAGCGCTTAACCAGCCAGGCGGAACAGAGAATGCCGCTCATCGAGCCTATCGACAGGCCAAATAACACGATGCCCATTTCCGCCGTCGAGACCGACAGAATGTCGCGGATGGCGGGGGTGCGCGTGGCCCAGGAGGCCATTAACAGGCCGGGGATAAAGAAGAACATAAACAGCGCCCACAGGCGGCGTTGCAGAAGTTTGCGCGGTGAGATGACGGTCATTGTTTCTGTACCAGAAGGACAACATTGAAGACAACACTAGCAAGTTTGTGTACATTTGTACATAAATGCGCTGAGGTAAAAATGAACAGACGACCCAACGATCCGCAACGGCGGGAACGGATATTGCAGGCCACCCTGGACACCATCGCTGAGCATGGCCTCAACGCTGTCACCCATCGCAAAATCGCCAGCTGCGCCGGGGTGCCGCTGGGGTCGATGACCTACTATTTTTCCGGGATGGATGCGCTGCTCGAAGAGGCTTTCACCTGGTTTACGCAGCAGATGTCGGTGCAGTATCGCGAGTTCTTTGCCGGGGTGACCGGGCCGGAGATGGCCTGCGAGGCGATCACAACCCTGATTTACAGCTCTCAGGTCACCACGCCGCACAATATGGAATTGATGTACCAGCTTTATGCCTTTATGAACCGCAGCGCCTCGTTAAAAACCGTGATGCAGGACTGGATGAAAACCAGCCAGACGACGCTGGAGCAGTGGTTTGACCCGGTTACCGCCCGGGCGCTGGACGCGTTTATCGAAGGGATGACGCTGCATTTTGTCACTGACCGCCAGCCGCTCACCCGGGAAGCGTTGCGGGTGATGGTGGGCAGGATAGCGGGGGAGGGATAAGGGCATGTCCGTCATGTACCGCGCCGGGTCCATGACGGACTTTGATTTATTTGATGACAAACGGGCCGCGCACGATGTCTGATAGCCACACGCCAATTCTGTGTGCGATGTAGATGCAGATGCACGCGTAAATAACGGCCGCCAGGGGATTTGGGATAGTAAATTGCAAGCCCAGCAAACCTATGAATAAAGGAATCAACGCTTTTGTAATGTATTCAAGCCCACAGATGTTTAACGTGTTCTTTCCTACGCTAACAACATAATTTGACTCGCAAATACCTTTAGCAATAAAAACACACATCAAAATTAAAGATAGTGTCGTGAATATATTATTAAACATGCCAATAGCAGCATAGCTTAAAAGGGATGGCTGGATTTTCTGTAAAACAGCTAAAAACAGCGAGCTGGAATTGAAAAGCTGATACGCAGTGATAATCGCTAATACTGTAAATAACACAGCGCCGGAAACAGATTTCGAAAATGCCTTACTGTTCTGCAATGTGTTAAATAAGCATCTCCCGGCCGCGAGAGACCACCAGTATGCTAACGCTGAGTCGACATTAAAAATCCATTTCGGATCGACTAAGGGATTATGCCCCAAAACAGTTTGTGATAAGACATATGCTATTAGCGAGATGATTAACAGCACGACAGGATTTGACGTAATTCTGGAAAAAATAAAATCAATGATGAAAATAGTAAACAGACAATTAATAAACCACAGACTGCCTACTGCGGGGGCGTTTCTAATGCCAAAAATAATCTCAATAACACTCTGTTTTAATGCGCCAAAACTGATGCCTGCGCCAAGAGACGAGATGATCAGCGTCATGAAGGCAAAAACAAAGTAGGGCAGAAGAAGTCGTTGCCCTTTACTGACCACAAACTGAATGAAATTAACTTTTGATTTATGCTTAGAAAAAAAGCCAGCGGCAAAGAAAAACAGGGGGACATGGAAACTAAATACAAAAGGATAAAGTTTTCCTGCGAATGCACCTAAATGCCCCAAATATATTGCAGATATCCCTAAGAACTTCATGGCATCTACCCAATCATATCTGGGTTTAATACTTGTCAGATTCATTCCTCAGCCCTGAATTAAAAATGTTAAAGTGAACACGACGATTAATGTGAGAATTATTAGTTAACCGAATCTTCAGTTTATCATTCATCATTGGGAGATGGAATTGAAAACCTCCTTTCGATACGGGTAGTTATGAGCACTTACCGGCGTGTTGCAAATTATTCTTCACGTGTCACATACCCGAAATCAAAGCCCTGCAGCACATGTTCGCGCAGATACTGATTGACCGGATAGCTGTAGCTTTGCCCGATACTGACGGCATGCACCACACGCAACACCGCTCCGCCGCTCAGCGGTAAGGGTTCATCGGTAATCGAAATTTTCGCGCCCGCTAACCCGTCTTTCAGGTTCTGATAGGCTACTGATTCAGTGATGCTGTTATTGATAACGCCGAACGTGACCACCAGTGCGGCAATTAACGCGACGGGGAAGGCCAGAGGATGACGATTCAGGAACCGCACCGGGCGCGAGGCACGACGGGTTAAGATCGCCGCCGTCAGGGGCACGAGAAGCAAATAGAGCAGTTTTGCCAGATGCGTAAGCGCCCCCATCAGTGAGAAAATCAGCGCAATGGGCGGCACAATAACGGCTCGCGCGGCGTCTTCACCCAGCTTTTCATTTACCCCACCCGCGCTGTAGCTTGATCCCGCCGCGCGCAGTTCAGGTAATTGTCGTTTCACCGCCTCGTCAAGATGGGGCGTGTGTAGCTCAAGGGCGAAACTTTTTAACTTGTCGTTTAACGGGTACTCCTCCCGAACAAGCGTATTGGCCGGCAGCATCAGCGTTTCGCGTAACTCTTTCTGCACCACGTTCAGGCGGAAAAAGACGCCCCAGTCGAGTCGCTTGGGAATGGTCACGCCTCTGTAGACCACGGTGCGCTGGGCGAGATACTTCTGTCTGGCGGCTTTCGCCACCGCGGCATTGAAACCGGAACGATCTGAGGGCGACCAGTTATTGCTGACCGGGACGCCCTGGCCGCGAACCTGGTTGCGCACGGTGGCGTAATAACGTCGCGGGACGTTCCAGGTTTTCAGGCGCTTCGCCTCTAAGGAACGTTCATAGCGTTGCCAGGCTTTGGCCTGCTCAAGCTGCACCGTTTCGGTGATATCCATCTCATCGTTGTAATAGGCAACGTACTGCTTATGCACCTCTTCGCGCGCCTGGAGCCAGGCTTTGTAGTAGCCCAGGAGGCCGCCTTCACGCGCGCTGATGTTGTCGCGTAAATTCTGCTCCGTACCGCTTTCCAGCAGCTTACGGTAGCGATCGGAGGCGCTTAACAGGATCGGTAAGGTCGCCAGAAACGCCTTCCCGGATGGGCTGGTCCAGGTTTGCACCTGTCCACCGGCGCTGTCCAGCGGGATGCCTTGCAGCGTCTGCTGGCCTTCAATTAACGCATGCTGGTAGAGCTGCGCCAGCAGGGACATCTGACGAAATTCTCCCGTGCTCTTCGATACCTGGCGTTCAATCACCCATTCCACCGCATGCCACGTCAGGGTGCCGGCGATCAGGCACAGCAGCAGCACCGCGCCGGTGCTGGCTTTAGCCGTAAGATGAGTGCCTCTTTTCTTCAGCCGGACAATGCCGATCAGCGAGAACTGTAGCACCAGCAGCGCCGCCGCGATGGCGGTTAAGGTCCGCCCGTAGCGCTCCATATTGTGCACTTCGTCGGCCGTTGACACGCTGCCAACCAGGTCCAGCAGGCGAGAGTTGAACGCCAGTTCACAAATGAGATAGGTGAGGGTAATGCCCGTCACCAGCCAGTTTTGCCAGGCGGGGAGAACCGATCGTTTGATGCCGTTCTGCACCCATTGCTGTTCCTGAACCTGGTCGGTCATGACTTCAGATCCAGGCTGGTCTGACGGGTTTTGGTCGGAGCATAGATCTCCGTCGGCAGGGAATTGTCCAGCTCAGGCTGGGCCACTTTAGGCGGCAGCGGATCCGCCGTTTTGGTCGGAGTACGTTTTGCCGGCTTCGCCACGGGCTGTGCTTTGGTTTTACGGGCCGCTTTGACGCTATCGTTGCTGCTGCTCACGACCGTTTTTTGTTGTTGGACGGGGAGTCGACGGTGGTATACCTCCCCATGCTGCCAGTTGAACTGTTCGATACGATTGCCGGTGGGGAAGTTCAGCTGCAGCTTGTCGGCACCGGGAGTGATTTCCGGCCCGGTATCACATACGCCAGTGAAGGCCCACTCCTGGGAACGGGTGTTTTGCAGATCGACCAGGCGATACTGCGCTGGACAGGAGGGGGTAGCCACTTTCAGCAGCAGCAGGGTGTGCCCTTCGATGTGGTATTGATTGATGATCCGCGCCCAGCTGACGCCCTCGATTGGGCGCTCAATCATCAGATTGCTCCACTTCAGGCTGTAGCGACCATTCAGCTCGCGCAATGCGCCGGTCGAGCCATCCGCCAGGGTGAACTGTCCGACTTCGTTTCCCAGCACGCTCGCCAGATCGGTATTGAACAGAATCTTGCCGTTTTTATCGTAACGGACGGAGCAGCCACTTAACCCCAGAATTAACGCCAGAACCAGCAAGCTACGCAGGGTTAAAGTGTGTCGTGACATATTCATCCGTTAAGTCCGTTTTGGTTGGTTATTTTCGGGAACCATCCATGAGAAAAATCTCAAGAAATTTAACATGTTGAGCTGATGCGTCAATCTCCAAATCTGGTGGGTAATGCCCCAGCGGCTACAGACGAATGCCGCTAATTTTACCCGGATATAATTGACGGGAAGCGGCTCATTATGTACTCTTCGATTTTTATCCGGGTAAAAAAGTAACCTTATGACGAATATCACCCTTACCGCTTTCTCTCAGCAGCGGCAGATTGCACATGGAACGCTGAGCGAACTGTTACAGCAGATCCAATCCGCTAACATTCAGCATGAAAGCGTTTTCATTTTTAACGATCGCAGCGGAAAACGTCTCGATATCCACGTTCAGGGCGACATCGGGACGACCCTGGCGGTTTACCCGGAGCTGGCAGAGACGCCTGTAGTAAAAACCCGCGGACGGCCGAAACTGGGCGTTTCGGCAAAAGAGGTGACATTGCTGCCGCGGCACTGGGAGTGGTTAGCCACCCAACCCGGCGGCGCTTCCGCCACCTTGCGCAGGCTTATCGACCAGGCGAGAAAATCCGGAGAAGTGGCGGATAACAAGCGCCAGCGTCACGATCGCGCCTACCACTTTATGTACGAAATTGCGGGGGATCTGCCTGACTACGAGGCCAGCCTGCGCGCGCTCTTTGCTGACGATGAGGCGGCGTTTACGGCCTGTATCGGCAACTGGCCGCAGGATATTCGCCAGTACGCGCTACGGCTGGCGTTTGGTAAGGAACAGCAGGGCGACTAAAAATCTCTACAAATGTAAATTTCTGTGCAATTTTCTGCGAGGCTTTTCTTTTAACTTATTGATTTTAATTGATGTAAAATTGGAGTCTGGTTTCCCCTTTACCGGCGGGCAACAAAACGCAGAAGGATACGCTACGCTTTGTAAATCACCCTGCGGCAAGCGTTTTTACCTCTTCTGCGGAAGTCGCCACCTAACACCGGGGAAGCCCCTATGACCCTTAGTCATGAAGATGATGTAAAAATGCTGCTGTCTGCGTTTGAACGGCGTCTGGAACACCTTTTGCCTGAAGGCGCGCAGGAGGGCCAGGTCTATGCGGCCATGCGTGAAGCCACGCTTGTCGCCGGCAAGCGAATGCGCCCTCTGTTGCTGCTGCTGGCAGCGACGGATATGGGCTACAAAACAGAGCAGACCGGCCTTCTGGATCTGGCCTGTGCTATTGAGATGGTCCACGTCGCCTCCCTGATCCTCGACGACATGCCCTGCATGGACAATGCCATGCTCAGACGCGGGCGGCCGACGGTTCATTATCAGTACGGTGAAAACGTCGCGATACTGGCGGCGGTAGCGCTGCTGAGCCACGCGTTTTGCGTGATTTCACGCGCGCCTTCACTGACGCACGAGGCAAAAGCGCGGGCGATTGCTGAGCTTTCGGCCTCGGTGGGGCACATGGGGCTGGTGCAGGGGCAATTTCGCGATCTGAATGGGGCGCGGCAGAGCCGCAATGCGGATGAGATCCTGCTGACCAACGAGCTGAAAACCAGCAGCCTGTTCAACGCCACCCTGCAGCTGGCGGCCATCGCGGCCGATGCCCCGCCTCAGGTGAGCGAACGTCTGCGCTTTTTCGCCCGCGATCTTGGCCAGGCCTTCCAGCTGATCGATGACCTGACGGACGGCTCAAATGCCAACGGCAAAGATCCCCATCAGGATAAAAATAAATCGACCCTGGTCGCGGTGCTCGGGGCAGAAAGCGTGTTCCTGCGGCTGCGCGAGCATGTACGCAGCGCCGATCAGCATATCGCCACCGCCTGTCAGCCGGGAAACACCGCCCGCTATTATGTTCACGCCTGGTTTGAAAAACAGCTGACGCTTATCAGTCAGAGCCTGTCGTTATCCCTGTCGGAGTGTCAATGAGCAGCCTGTCGCAACGTAAAAGCGATCATCTCGATATCGTACTGAACGGCGCGCCCGGCGCAAAAAAGTGTACTAACGGCTTTGAAAAATGGCGCTTCGGGCACTGTGCGCTGCCCGAACTGCATCTTGATGATATCGATCTCACGACCAGGCTGTTTGGCCGTACCCTGAACGCGCCGCTGCTGATCAGTTCCATGACCGGCGGCACCCGCCGGGCGAGCCAGATCAATCAGCATCTGGCCCTTGCCGCGCAGGCACTGGGGCTGGCGATGGGGGTGGGTTCCCAGCGCGTGGCGCTTGAGAGCGAGGCGAATTACGGCCTGACGCGGGAACTGCGATCCTTTGCCCCGGACGTGGTGCTGATGGCCAACCTCGGTGCCGCGCAAATCGCCGGTCGGCAGGGCCTCGACTATGCCAGGCGTGCCGTGGAGACGCTCGCGGCAGACGCGCTGATTATCCACCTCAACCCGCTGCAGGAGGCGCTGCAGCACGGTGGAGATCGCAACTGGCGCGGGGTTATCGACGCCATTCATCAGACCGTCGAGGCGCTGCACGTCCCGGTGGTGGTCAAAGAGGTGGGCAACGGGATTTCGGTACCGGTTGCCCGGCAGCTGGCGGCGGCGGGGGTAGCGATGCTGGATGTCGCCGGTGCCGGTGGCACCAGCTGGGCGGCGGTAGAGGGTGAACGCGCCGTCACAGCGCATGACCGGGCGGTGGCGATGGCTTTTGCCGACTGGGGGATCCCGACCGCCACGGCATTGCAGGATCTGCATCAGGCGCTGCCCGACATGCCGCTGGTGGCCTCGGGCGGGATCGCCAACGGCATCGAGGTGGCCAAAGCCATCCGCCTGGGTGCCAGCCTGGTAGGGCAGGCGGCCGGGGTGCTGCAAAGCGCGTTAGTCTCCAGCGAGGCGGTCATTGACCATTTTCAGGTGATCGTTGACCAGCTGCGCGTCGCCTGTTTCTGCACCGGCAGCGCCAACCTGGCGCAGCTGCGTCAGGCCACGCTGGTGGCACAAACCTGATGGCAAACGAGTGGGACGTCATCCTTGCGGGCGGTGGGCTGGCGAACGGGCTGATCGCCCTGCGGCTGTGGCAACAGCGCCCGGAGCTGCGGGTGCTGCTTCTCGAGGCCGACGGCAGGCCTGGCGGTAATCATACCTGGTCATTCCATGAGGGCGACATTACGCCTGAGCAGCACCAGTGGGTTGCCCCCCTGATCGCGCACCGCTGGCAGGGGTACGACGTTCGTTTTCCTCACCTGAACCGCACCCTTGCCGGGGACTATCTCAGCATCACCTCCGCGCGGTTTGCCGCCGTGCTGACCGACGCCGCGGGCGTGAATCTACACACCCACGCCGTCGTCACCGAACTCACCCCGGAGACGGTGACGCTCGCCGATGGCACAACGCTCCGGGCCCGGGCGGTGATCGATGGCCGGGGCTTTACCCCGGACAGGCACCTCAACACCGGCAGCCAGTCATTTCTCGGCCAGGAGTGGCGTCTGCGCCAGCCGCACGGCCTGACCCGGCCGATACTGATGGACGCCACGGTTAATCAGCAGGGCGGGTACCGTTTTGTCTATACCCTTCCGCTTTCCGCAAACGAACTGCTGATCGAAGATACTCACTACATTGACGCCGCCGACCTGCATCTCAGCGCTGCGCGGCAACACATTGCTGACTATGCCCGCCAGCAGGGCTGGTGTCTGGAGAGCCTGATTCGTGAAGAGCAGGGCCATCTGCCGATTATGCTGGGAGGCGATTTCCCGGCGTACTGGCAGGCGCGGGCTCAGCAGCCGTGCAGCGGCCTGCGCGCCGGTCTGTTTCATGCCACCACCGGCTATTCACTGCCGCACGCGGTGGCGCTGGCCGACGCCATTGCCGGAACCGCGGATATCAGCGCGGCGTCGATCTTTTCCGTGATCCATCGCTATGCCCGGTGCCAGTGGCACGCGCAGCGTTTTTTCCGCGCCCTGAACCGCATGCTGTTCCTGGCGGGGGATGCCGATAAACGCTGGCAGGTGATGCAGCGTTTTTACTCTCTTAACGAAGGGCTGATTGCCCGCTTTTACGCCGGACAGCTGACCCTGGCCGATAAAGCGCGGATCCTGGCAGGTAAGCCCCCCGTTCCCGTCGGCGAAGCGATGCTCGCCATACTGAAACTCACTCCCCGGATGCGAGCGTTTCACCATGAATAAAACAGTGATTATTGGCGCCGGTTTTGGCGGATTAGCCCTGGCCATTCGGCTGCAGGCGCAGGGTATTGCCACACTTCTGCTGGAGCAGCGGGACAAGCCCGGCGGGCGGGCGTACGTTTATCAGGATAAAGGGTTCACCTTTGACGCCGGACCGACGGTGATTACCGATCCCAGCGCCATCGAGGAGCTGTTTACCCTCGCCGGAAAGCGGATGGCGGATTACGTCGAACTGCTGCCGGTGACGCCGTTCTATCGCCTGTGCTGGGAGACGGGCGAGGTGTTTGATTACGACAATGTGCAGACCCGGCTGGAAGAGCAGATAAGACGTTTTAACCCGCGCGATGTGGAGGGTTACCGCAAGTTTCACGCCTACTCGCGGGAGGTGTTTAACGAGGGGTATCTCAAACTCGGCACGGTGCCGTTCCTCTCTTTTCGCGATATGCTCCGCGCCGCGCCGCAGCTCACCCGCCTGCAGGCCTGGCGCAGCGTCTACGGCATGGTCTCGCGCTTTATCGAGAATGAACAGCTGCGCCAGGCGTTCTCCTTTCATTCCCTGCTGGTGGGGGGCAATCCCTTTGCCACCTCGTCCATTTACACCCTGATCCACGCCCTTGAGCGTGAGTGGGGCGTCTGGTTTGTCCGGGGTGGCACCGGGGCGCTGGTGCAGGGGCTGGTGAAGCTCTATCAGGATCTCGGCGGCGAGCTGCAGCTGAATGCAGAGGTCACCCGGCTGGTGGCCGAGGGCGACCACATTCGCGCCGTAGAGTTGAAAGACGGGCAGATCGTTCCGACCGCGGCGGTGGCCTCCAACGCCGACGTGGTGCATACCTATGAAAAACTGCTGGGACATCACCCGGCGGGTGCCGCGCGGGCGGCATCGCTCAAGCGTAAGCGCATGAGTAACTCTCTGTTTGTGCTCTATTTTGGTCTGAACAAGCAGCACGATTTGGCACATCACACTGTCTGTTTCGGGCCGCGCTATAAAGAGCTGATCGACGACATCTTTAATAAAAACGCGCTGGCGGACGATTTTTCGCTCTACCTGCACGCCCCCTGCGTCACCGATCCCTCCCTGGCACCGCCGGGCTGCGGCAGCTATTACGTGTTAGCCCCTGTGCCCCACTTAGGCACCGCGGATCTCGACTGGGATGTGGAAGGGCCGCGCCTGCGCGACCGGATTTTTGCCTATCTCGAGGCACACTACATGCCGGGGCTGCGCAGCCAGCTGGTGACCCACCGCATCTTCACCCCCTTCGATTTTCGCGACCAGCTGGGGGCTCATCTGGGCTCCGCCTTCTCCGTCGAACCGATCCTGCGCCAGAGCGCCTGGTTCCGCCCGCACAATCGCGACAGCCGGATCCCCAACCTTTACCTCGTCGGGGCAGGTACCCATCCGGGTGCCGGTATTCCCGGGGTGATCGGTTCGGCCAAAGCCACCGCAGGGCTGATGCTGGAGGCGCTTTCCCGATGAACACCACCCTGATGGATCACGCCACCGATACCATCGCGGTGGGATCGAAAAGCTTTGCCACCGCGGCGAAATTGTTCGACCCGGCAACCCGGCGTAGCGTGCTGATGCTCTACGCCTGGTGCCGCTACTGCGACGACGTTATCGACGGCCAGGAGCTGGGATTTAACGTCACGCCCGTGGACAGCACCCTGCCAGAACAGCGACTGGAGATGCTCAAAAACCAGACCCTGCGCGCGTGGGAAGGGGCAGAGATGAGTGAACCCGCCTTCGCCGCCTTTCAGGAGGTGGCCCTGGGCCACAACATCCCGCTCCAGCTGGCTTACGATCATCTTGACGGCTTTGCCATGGACGTGCGCGAGACCCATTACGAGACATTCGAGGACACCCTGCACTACTGCTATCGCGTGGCGGGGGTGGTGGGGTTAATGATGGCCCGGGTGATGGGGGTACGCGATGAAGCCGTGCTCGACCGTGCCTGTGATTTAGGCCTGGCGTTTCAGCTGACCAACATCGCCCGGGATATCGTCGAGGATGCCCGGGTGGGCCGCTGTTACCTGCCGGCTCAGTGGCTGGCAGAGGAGAACATCCCCCCGGAGGCGATTGCGACGCCACAGATGCGTCAGCCCCTCGCGGGACTTGCCCGGCGCCTGGTGGCAGAAGCCGAACCCTATTATGCCTCAGCCCGGGCGGGGCTGGCCGGGCTGCCGCTGCGATCCGCGTGGGCGATTGCCTCCGCGCACGGGGTGTATCGTGAGATTGGTATTAAGGTCAGCGCAGCGGGCCCCCGCGCCTGGGATTCACGGCAGGGGACCAGCGCGTTTGAGAAGTCGGGATTACTGCTGAAAGGCGCCGGGCTGGCACTCACTTCTCGTCTTGCGACGCCGGCACCGCGTCCCGCCGGGCTCTGGCAGCGCCCGCGTTAGCCTTGCGCTGGCGTAGCGTGGCCTGCAACTTTTCAATCGGCGGCGCATACAGAAAACCAAAGGAGACGCACTCCTCTTTGCCCCGCACCGCGTGGTGCAGACGGTGCGCCAGATACAGGCGCTTGAGATAACCCCGGCGCGGAATATAGCGGAACGGCCAACGCTGATGCACCAGCCCGTCGTGCACCATGAAATAGAGCGCCCCGTAAGCCGTCATCCCGGCACCTATCCACTGTAGCGGCCACAGGCCCCAGGTCCCCAGCGCAATCAGCACGATCGCCAGCACGGCGAACACCACTGCGTAGAGATCGTTAACCTCAAACCAGCGGGTGCGCGGCTCGTGATGCGACTCATGCCATCCCCAACCCCAGCCGTGCATGATGTACTTATGCGCAAGGGCGGCGACTAACTCCATGGCGGCAACGGTTAAAAGCACGATTAGGGTGTTGTACAACGCGAGCATTGGTACTCCTTGGGCTCGGGGAGGATTATGGTCTCAGGTATTAAGCGTAACACTTAAATGGGGGAAGGGTGGGGCGGCCATTTCTGGGAGGGGAATGTTTATTGTACCCACCATGCATAAATGCAAAAATTTTGTCTGGTGATTTAAAACCCAGGTAAATGAAGCGGAGGGAACCAGTGAAAGTAATTGATACGGATTTATTTGGTCCAGTGGTTGCACCTGATGAGTTTTGGCAAATCATCGAACTTGCTTCTGCCGGTGAGGGCGAGACAAAAAACATCTATCTCTGGAGAGGACAAGGCAATATAGCCTGGCCAATACATAGCTCGGCATACAGGCGATTAGAGAAAAACAAAACCTGTACGCCTTCAGAAATAAGTATGCGTGACTATGAGAGAGAGCTTTTATTAAACGCTAAACATCAAGGCTACCATTACGAAAATGGTCGCATGCTGGCTGATTTTGAACTCCTGGCCAAGCTGCAACATCATGGGGCAGCAACGCGACTGGTCGATTTTTCAAGAAACATGCTCGTCGCTCTCTGGTTTGCGTGTAATTCTGAGAGAGACAAAACAGGATTGTTGTTTGGTCTGTATTGGGCAGGAGTTAATGGCTTTGAGGGAAGGCCTGAACCTCGTGCTTATAATGATATTTTCGGAACGGGAGACCCTAAAGCCGACGACGAGCTGGAAAACTTTCCGAGACTTTGGCAGCCTCCTGTCGTGACGAAAAGAATCGCAGCTCAAAGTGCACAGTTTCTTTACAGCCGAGTCAGCGATGCCCGGACTGGCAGTTTGGTCTTTGGGGAGAACCCGAACTATCTCAACCTGATTGCTCTTACGCCTGAACTTAAACAGCAATGCTTGCGCTTGCTCGAGAGTTTATTTGATATCAGGCAGTTCACTCTCTTTCCGGATGTGGATGGTTTTTGTTATGCCAACAGTATTAGTTTTGACAGCCACAGTAATGAACGATGGTAGATGAGGGGATAATCATGAATTTCAGGCAACAAAAAACCCATCAACCTTGAACCAAAACGGCGGGGTTGATGGGCTCCACAAATTGGGGACATCAAAGAAAAGCAGTGGCAATAGTTATGACTGACGTCTGACAGAAAAGTTCGGCACATCGCGAATTTTTTTCGCCCTTGCGCAAATTTCTCCCTTACCCCAGCCCCGGCCAGATGATGATGATCAAGGTCCCCGCCAGGGTTAACAGCACGTTAGCGATGGCATAGGTGCCCGCATAGCCCAGCGCCGGAATGTTGCTGCGTGCGGTATCGCTGATGATTTCCATCGCAGGGGCACAGGTACGGGCCCCCATCATCGCGCCAAACAGCATGGCGCGGTTCATGCGCAGCACGTAGGCGCCGAACAGGAAACAGATCACCACCGGTACCAGGCTGACGATTAACCCGGCGACCAGCATCTGCCAGCCCACCGCGCCCAGGCTGTGGCCAATGCCGCTGCCCGCGCTTAAGCCCACGCCCGCCATAAACACCATCAGGCCAAACTCTTTCACCATGTTCAGCGCGCCCTGCGGGATATAGCCGAAAGTGGGGTGGTTGGCACGCAGGAAGCCGAGCATGATCCCGGCGAACAGCAGACCGGCGGCGTTACCGATGCCGAAGCTAAAGTTGCTGAACTGGAAGGTGATCATCCCGATCATCAGGCCGACGATAAAGAAGGCGCAGAACGCCAGCAGGTCGGTCACCTGGCTGTGAATGGAGATAAAGCCGATGCGGTCGGCGACGGTCTTCACGCGGCGCGTGTCGCCGCTCACCTGCAGCACATCCCCCTTGTTCAGGACGATGTTGTCATCGATAGGCATCTCAATCTGGCTGCGGATCACCCGGTTAAGGAAGCACCCGTGATCGGTCAGCTTGAGCTGCGCCAGGCGGCGGCCCACGGCGTTGTGGTTCTTGACCACGATCTCTTCGGTGACGATGCGCATGTCGAGCAGGTCGCGGTCGAACACCTCTTTGCCGTTACGGAAGCTCGGATCGAGACGGGCGTGCGCATCCGGATAACCCACCAGCGCGATATCATCACCCATCTGCAATACCGCATCGCCGTCCGGGTTCGCCAGGATGCCGTTACGGCGAATACGTTCGATATAGCAGCCGGTCTGGCGATAGATGCCCAGCTCGCGCAGATTTTTACCGTCCGCCCAGGCTACCAGCTCCGGGCCGACGCGGTAGGCGCGGATCACCGGCAGATAGACTTTGCGCTTGCTGTCGGTATCCAGGCCGCGCTCGCGGGCGATCTGCTGGGCGCTGGTCTGCAGATCCTGATGCTGTAATTTAGGCAGATAGCGCGCGCCGACAATCAGGCTCACCAGGCCAATCAGATAGGTCAGGGCATAGCCGAGGCTGAGGTGATCCAGCGCCTGCGACAGCTGGGCGTTATCCAGACCGAGATGGCGCAGCGTATCCCCGGCACCCACCAGCACCGGCGTGGAGGTCATCGAGCCGGCCAGCATCCCCGCCGTCAGGCCGATATCCCAGCCAAACAGTTTGCCTAAACCTAACGCGATGAGCAGGGCGCTGCCGACCATCACCAGCGCCAGCATCAGATAATTTTTGCCGTCGCGGAAGAAAATAGAAAAAAAGTTGGGCCCGGCTTCGACGCCGACACAAAAAATAAACAGCATAAAGCCCAGATTCAGGGCATCGGTGTTAATGCTGAAATGCTGCTGGCCTAATAATAACGAAACGACTAAAACGCCAATAGAATTACCGAGTTGGATCGACCCGAGACGTAATTTACCCAGGCAAAGACCCAGAGCCAGTACCACAAATAATAACAGGATGTAATTCCCGTTTAACAATTCTGCGACGTTTATGTTCACGGAGGATAACTTTTCGTTTACCAGTAAGTGGTTGAATGGGTGGGATATTTAGGCTACTGTTTTGCACTGTAAGAGAAGGAGTAACACTCTTGATCGCGCAGTATAATATATCCCACAAAGTAATACCAAACTATTAGTTAATTTTTAACAGATATCACCTTTTGATAGCGACGACGTAATGACGTGCTGATTTTGGCAAGGAATGCCGGGTGACTCAACTAATTGGCGTCCACCGGACGAAAAATTATTTGCCCACACTGGCAGGGGGATAGATTGAATATTAAACGTAACTGGTTTGGCGTGGCTTGCTGCTTTTTACTGTTCACCGCGGTTTGCGTCTGTCTGACGTTTAAGGTGAGGGGGGCATTTATTTCCGCAGGCTACCCTGGGCTGGGGTTACTGTTCTTCACCTTACCGGGTATCGCTGCCAGCTTCTTCTCCCGTGGCGGAGAGGTGATCAGGCCGCTGGTGGGGGCAATACTCGCCGCGCCGGTCTGCCTGGTGGTGATGCGGATGATGTTTATCTCGTCACGCTCGCTGCTGCAGGAGTTAGCCTGGCTGTTGAGTGGCGTTTTCTGGTGTGCGTTAGGTGCGCTGTTCTTTCTGTTTGTGCGCCGGGCGCTCGAGAATCGTCGCGAGAAAATTAAAACGCCCTCAAGCTGAGGGCGTGAAAGGCTTACTGGGCAGCGAACAGCCCCAGGTGCTCTTTGGCGTAGGCTTCAAAATCGGTAAAGCCGCCGATGTGGTTCTGGTCGAGGAAAATCTGCGGAACGGTTTCAACTGGTTTACCGACGGTTTTTTCCAGATCGGCTTTGCTGATGCCTTCGGCATGAATGTCCACGTAGCGATAGTTAAAATCGTCACGCTCAGCGGTCAGTTTTTCTGCCAGATCTTTTGCGCGCACACAGTAAGGGCAACCCGGACGTCCAAAAATCACTGCAAACATGTTCTTTCTCCTGAAACTAAGCCAGACGGCGAATGACGCTATATTGCCGATAACTATCGGTAATGGAAAGCAGGTTCTGCCTGTTGCATTGATATCTTCAGGCTATGTTTGGCCAATTACAGCCTCCTTTTCTTTGCCTATACTGGCGAAATGTCAGTAACGCCTGTAAAGAGAGACAAGATGACGCCAGTGATTGATCTGCTACGTTCCCACCGCTCCATCCGCCATTTTACCCCTGAACCTATCAGCGATGCCCAGCGCGAGGCCATTATTGCCGGTGCGCAGGGGACGTCCAGCTCCAGCTTCCTGCAGTGCAGCTCCATTATCCGCATTACCGATCCCGCGATGCGTGAACAGCTGGTGACCCTCACCGGCGGGCAACAGCACGTCGCCCAGGCGGCGGAGTTCTGGGTTTTCTGCGCTGACTTTAACCGCCATCTGCAAATCTGCCCTGAGGCGCAGCTTGGCCTGGCAGAGCAGCTGCTGCTCGGGGTGGTGGATACCGCGATGCTGGCGCAGAACGCCATGACGGCAGCGGAGTCGCTGGGGCTGGGTGGCGTCTACATAGGCGGCATCCGCAACAGCATTGAGGCGGTGACCGAACTGCTGCAGCTGCCGAAGCACGTTCTGCCGCTGTTTGGCCTGTGCCTCGGCTGGCCGGCCGATAACCCGGACGTCAAGCCGCGTCTGCCTGCGGCGATGGTGGTGCATGAAAACCACTATCAGCCGGTCGATAAAGAGGTGCTGGCGCAGTACGACGAGGAGCTGGCGAACTACTACCTCAGCCGCGCGACCAATAACCGTCGTGACACCTGGAGCGACCATATCCGGCGCACCATCATCAAAGAAAACCGTCCGTTTATTCTCGACTATTTGCATAAACAGGGCTGGGCGACGCGATAAGTCCATTCATCCTGCGCCTGCCTGCGTGTATGATACGCAGGCTTTTACCGGATTATGTCTGAGAGGTGCAGGGTGAAAATTGCCATATTGTCCCGGGATGGAACGCTCTGGTCGTGTAAACGCCTGCGTGAAGCGGCGGAGCAGCGCGGCCATCAGGTCGAAATCCTCGATCCGCTGTCCTGCTATATGAATATCAGCCCGGCGGCCTCCTCCATTCACTATAAAGGGCGTCAGCTGCCGCACTTCGACGCGGTTATCCCGCGCATTGGCTCGGCCATCACCTTTTATGGCACCGCCGCGCTGCGCCAGTTTGAGCTGCTCGGCAGTTATCCGCTGAATGAATCCGTGGCCATTACCCGGGCGCGGGACAAACTCCGCTCCCTGCAGCTGCTGGCCCGTCAGGGGATCGACCTGCCGATCACCGGCATTGCCCATTCGCCCGACGACACCAGCGATCTGATCGAAATGGTGGGCGGTGCGCCGCTGGTGGTGAAACTGGTGGAAGGTACTCAGGGGATTGGCGTGGTGCTGGCCGAAACCCGTCAGGCGGCGGAGAGCGTGATCGATGCGTTTCGCGGCCTGAATGCGCACATTCTGGTGCAGGAGTACATCCAGGAGGCGAAAGGGCGCGACATTCGCTGTCTGGTGGTGGGCGATGAAGTGGTCGCGGCCATTGAACGTCAGGCCAAAGAGGGCGATTTTCGCTCCAACCTGCACCGGGGCGGCGTTGCCCGGGTGGTCGAGATCACCGCGCGCGAGCGGGAGATTGCACTCAAGGCCGCACAGACGCTGGGGCTCGATATTGCCGGGGTCGATATCTTACGTGCCGATCGCGGGCCGCTGGTGATGGAAGTTAACGCCTCACCGGGGCTGGAAGGTATTGAGAAAACCACCGGGATGGATATCGCCGGGAAGATGATCGGCTGGATAGAGCGTCAGGCCACGCCGGAGTTTTGCCTGAAAACGGGCGGATAACTGACCTGCCACGCACTGTTATTTTTTAAGAGGTTCCACCGTTATGGATTCACTTGTAGTACCGACACTTGATACCTTGCGTCACTGGCTCGACAACATGGGCGTCAGCTTTTTCGAATGCGACACCTGCCAGGCGCTGCACCTGCCGCACATGCAAAACTTTGACGGTGTGTTTGATGCCAAGCTCGATCTGATTAACGACGTTATTCTTTTTTCCGCGCTGGCGGAGGTCAAACCCTCAGCATTGCTGGCGTTAGCATCGGATTTATCCGCCATCAATGCCAGTTCTTTGACGGTGAAGGCATTTCTCGATATACAGGATGATAATCTGCCAAAGCTGGTGGTTTGCCAGTCTTTATCCGTATCCGTCGGGCTGACCTTCCCGCAGTTCGCGGCTTTCGTTCAGCAGAGCGAAGAGCAGATCTCCATGGTGATGCTTGAAGCCAGCGCCCATCATCTGTTGTACAACGCCGAAGAGGGCGCTGAACAGCCTGAAACTTCCGGCAATTTTCTGCACTAAAGCTGTCTGACTTTTAGGCAGTCGCTGTCGTGGCGGCTGCATAACACCCTCGTTTCTGCTGCATTTAACCTTTCTTTAAAGAATTATTCACCGCCATCCCGCCAATTCGGCTTATCACATAGACATTTACTGCATAAAAAATTGTTAAAAGGCGTTTTTTAATCTGAGCTATAGCTACGGAGACAAGCTACAGTTTATTCTTGCGATGCTGTTAAATGCGAGCAGATACTGCCACCTGAGTAACATCTTCTGCTGCAGGCAGAGTGATAAATTATGCACGTTTCTTGCATAGGCTAAGAGTGTTCATTTTTAGCGCGTTTGTTAACGCGCTTTCAGAAGGATTACCGCTATGATCGCTTTAAATAAAAAATGGTTATCGGGTCTGGTTGCAGGTGCTCTGATGGCTGTCTCTGCCGGCACGCTTGCTGCGGAACAAAAAACGCTGCATATCTATAACTGGTCTGATTATATTGCCCCGGACACGGTGGCGAATTTCGAAAAAGAGACCGGCATTAAAGTCGTCTACGACGTCTTCGATTCCAACGAAGTGCTGGAAGGCAAACTGATGGCGGGCAGCACCGGCTTCGACCTGGTCGTGCCGTCAGCCAGCTTCCTTGAGCGCCAGCTCTCCGCAGGCGTATTCCAGCCGCTGGATAAAAGCAAACTGCCGGGCTGGAAAAACCTCGATCCCGAGCTGCTGAAGCTCATCGCCAAACACGATCCGGACAACAAGTACGCCATGCCGTACATGTGGGCGACCACCGGCATCGGCTATAACGTCGAGAAAGTGAAACAGGTGCTGGGTGCCGATGCGCCGGTGAACAGCTGGGATCTGGTACTGAAGCCAGAGAACCTCGAGAAGCTGAAAAGCTGCGGCGTCTCGTTCCTTGATGCCCCGGAAGAGGTGTTTGCCACCGTCCTGAACTACCTCGGCAAAGACCCAAACAGCACCAAAGCGGATGACTATACCGGCCCGGCCACCGACCTGCTGCTGAAGCTGCGTCCGAACATCCGTTACTTCCACTCGTCTCAGTACATCAACGATCTGGCGAACGGCGATATCTGCGTGGCCATCGGCTGGGCAGGGGACGTCTGGCAGGCGGCGAACCGCGCTAAAGAAGCCAAAAATGGCGTGAATATCGCCTACTCGATCCCGAAAGAGGGGGCGATGGCCTTCTTTGACGTCTTCGCGATGCCGGCTGATGCGAAAAACAAAGACGAAGCCTATCAGTTCCTGAACTACCTGCTGCGTCCGGACGTTATTGCTCACATCTCTGACCACGTCTTCTACGCCAACGGCAACAAAGAGGCCACGAAGCTGGTCAGCGCCGAAGTGCGTGACAATCCGGGTATCTATCCCCCAGCCGACGTACGCGCCAAGATGTTCACCCTGAGCGTTCAGGAGCCGAAAATCGACCGCGTCCGTACCCGTGCGTGGACCAAAGTGAAAAGCGGTAAATAACCGCTCCTCGTAGGCCGGGCAAGCGTAGCGCCCCCGGCAACAGGCGCACCGTTCTGGTGCGCCTGCACCAGTTTGATTGATGCCGGAGAGCACCCCGTGAACGACGCGATCCCCCGCCCGCAGGCGAAAACCCGTAAAGCGCTGACCCCGCTGCTTGAAATCCGTAACCTGACCAAATCC
>Ga0308168_1000825_pt1 | contig 32999 bp, 30 predicted proteins | sample PhyCR2_FD_202133 | JGI IMG/M metagenome (GOLD analysis project Ga0308168, IMG submission 202133) | Phyllosphere microbial communities from UC Gill Tract Community Farm, Albany, California, United States - DLSLRC.R2 | ecosystem: Host-associated > Plants > Phyllosphere > Unclassified | place: USA...
ACCTCACCATCAACATCAACGAAGGCCAGAAGTACAAGGTCGCCGGCATCAAGATGGATGGCGAGATGTTCGGGCGCGAGGACGAACTGCGCAACCTGGTGCTGCTCAAACCCGGCGAGACCTTCTCCGGCGAACTGCAGGAAGCCTCCAGCAAGCGCATCTCGGACCGCCTGGCCAGCTTCGGCTACGCCTTCGCCAACGTCACCGCCAACCCGGAAATCGACCAGGCCAAGCGTGAAGTCACGTTTACCTTCTTCGTCGATCCGGGCAAGCGCGCCTACGTGCGCCACATGACGATCTCGGGCAACACCATCACCCGCGACGAAGTGATCCGCCGCGAATTCCGCCAGTTCGAGAGCTCGTGGTACGACCCGAACCGCGTGAAGATGTCGCGCGACCGCGTCGACCGCCTCGGCTACTTCAAGGACGTGACGGTGGAAACGCCGGAATCGCAGGGCACCACCGACCAGGTCGACGTCAACATCGCCGTCACCGAGCGCCCGACCGGTAACTTCACCGTCGGCGGCGCCTTCTCGCAGTCCGAGAAATTCACCTTTACGGCGGCGATCACCCAGGCCAACTTCGCAGGCAGCGGCAATACCGTCGGCATGGAGCTGAACACCAGCAAGTACAACCGCACCATCTCGCTGGCCCATACCAATCCTTACTTTACCGACGACGCCGTGTCGCGCGCCTTCCAGGTCTACCTGCGCACCTCGCGTCCGCCGGCCCTGAACATCGGTTCCTACACGGTGCGCCAGACCGGCGCCAACATGACCTTCGGCGTGCCGTTCTCGGAAGTCGACACGGTCTACTTCGGTGCCGGCCTGGAGCGCACCAAGCTGGAAACCGACACCAGCTCGCCGACCCTGTACAAGACCTTTGTCGCCCAGAACGGCGGCCCGTCGAGCGGCGTCGGCAGCGCCACCACCAATGCGATCCCGCTGACCATCGCGTGGGGCCGCGACTCGCGCGACAGCGCGGTCACGCCGACGCGCGGCCGCTACCAGCGCGCCAACCTCGAGATCGACCTGTTCGGCGACGCCAAGTACTACCGCGCGATCTACGAACACCAGTGGTACCGTCCGCTCACGCGCTGGATGACGCTGGCGCTCAAGGGCGAGCTGGACTACGGCGCCGGCATCGGCGACCACGCCTACCCGGTCTTCAAGAACTTCTACGGCGGCGGCATCGGTTCGGTGCGCGGCTACGAGAGCTCGTCGCTGGGTATCGTCGACCCGTTCACGCTGGACGCGCTGGGCGGCGCCAAGCGCATCATCGGCAACGCCGAGCTGCAGTTCCCGTTCCCGGGCAGCGGCACCGACCGCAGCCTGCGCTGGTTCACCTTTGCCGACGGCGGCCAGATCTACCAGGAAGGCCAGAAGATGCGTCCTTCGGAGCTGCGCTACTCGGCGGGTATCGGCCTGTCGTGGATTTCGCCGGTGGGCCCGCTCAAGTTGAGTTATGCTAAACCCTTGAACGCCAAGCCGGGCGACCGCCTCGAACGCTTCCAGTTCCAGATGGGTACCGGCTTCTGATCGGGAGAGTTATGTTGAAGAACGTGAAAGCCTCGTTGCCCCGCCGCTTGATGATGGCCGCCGCGTGCGCCGCAGTGGCGGCGTCGGCGCATGCACAGGCGCAGGCACAGGGCGTCACCGGGCGCATCGGCTTCGTCTACACCGAAAGGCTGATGACGGAATCGAAGGCCGCCAAGACCGCCGACGCCAAGATGCAGGCTGAATTCTCCAAGCGCCAGAAACAGGTCGACGAGATGGTGCAGCGCTTCAAGACCACGCGCGAGAAATTCGACGAGGAGGCGCCCAAGCTCTCCGATCTCGATCGCACGCGGCGCACGCGCGAACTGCTGGACATGGAAAAAGACATGCAGCGGATGCAGCGCGAGTACAATGAGGACCTGTTCCAGCGCAAGAACGAAGAACGCGCGGCGATCGCGCAAAAGGCGTTCAAGCTGATCGAACAGGTCGCGGAACAGGAACACCTGGATGTCGTGCTGCAGGAAGCCGTCTGGTCCAGCCCGCGCATCGATATCACCGACAAGATCCTCAAGCTGCTCGACAAATAAACGAAGCAGCGGCGTGCCGGTACCTGGCTGGAACAGACCTTGTTCCAGCCGTGGACCGGCAATTTTTTTACCTGGTTTTTTACCGGGTGTTGACCTCTTTACGGAACGACCACGATGGGCACTCGACTGGGTGATTTGGTCGAACGCTTTGGTGGACAGCTGGTGGGTGACCCGAACCTCGAGGTTCAGGGCATCGCACCGCTCGACAGCGCCGGCGCTTCGCACATCAGCTTTCTCAGCAACAGCAAACTGCGCGCACTGGCCGCCCAGAGCGGGGCGGCGGCGCTGATCGTCGCGCCGCTGGACGACGCCACGGTCGCCACGACCTACGAAGGCGCGCGCATCGTCACCACCAACCCCTATGCCTACTTCGCGCGCGCGGCCCAGTACTTCGCCGCCCTCGACGACACGCCGCCGCCGCCGGGCGTGCACCCGAGTGCCGTGGTGCACGAGAGCGCGACGGTCGATCCGAGCGCCCACATCGGCCCCAACGTGACGATCGACGCCGGCGCCACCATCGGGCCTGGCGTGGTGATCGAGGCCGGCTGCTTCATCGGCCGCGACGCCGAGGTGGGCGAGGGCAGCCATTTCTTCGCCAACGCCACCTTCCACGCGCGCTGCAAGATCGGCAAGCACGGCATCCTGCACTCGGGCGCCGTGATCGGCACCGACGGCTTCGGCTTCGCGCGCGAGAACGGCCTGTACATCAAGATCCCGCAAACCGGGCGCGTGCTGCTGGGCGACGACGTCGACATCGGCGCCAACACCACGGTCGACCGCGGCGCCATGGCCGACACCATCATCGAAGACGGCGTCAAGCTGGACAACCAGATCCAGATCGGTCACAACTGCCATATCGGCGCCAACACCGCCATGGCCGGCTGCGTGGGCGTGGCGGGCAGCGCCAAAATCGGCAAGAATTGCACCTTCGGCGGTGCCGCCATGGTGCTGGGCCACCTGGAAATCGCCGACAACGTCCATATCTCCTCGGGCAGCATGGTATCGCGCTCGGTGCTGGAGCCGGGCCAGTACACCGGCTTCTACCCGCTTGCCAAGAACGCGGAATGGGAAAAGAGCGCGGCCATCGTGCGCAACCTGTCGTCGATGCGGGAGAAGATCCGCACGCTGGAAAAACAGATCAAACAACTGACGGAACAAGCAGAACAAAAATGAGCACCGAACACACCACCGAACAAAGCGCAGGCGCCAAGACCGCATCGAAGATCCTGGGCATCAACGAGATCAAGGAATACCTGCCGCACCGCTATCCGCTGCTGCTGGTCGACCGCGTGGTCGATTATGAACTGGGCAAGACCATCACGGCGATCAAGAACGTCACGGTGAACGAGGAATTCTTCAACGGTCACTTCCCGCACAAGCCGGTGATGCCGGGCGTGCTGATGATCGAGGCGCTGGCCCAGACCGCGGCCATCCTGTCCTTCATGACCATGAACGTCAAGCCGGACGAGAACTCGGTGGTGTACTTCGTCGGCATCGACAATGCGCGCTTCAAGCGTCCGGTCGAGCCGGGCGACCAGCTGGTGATGCACATCGAGATCGTGCGCACCTCGCGCGGCATCTGGAAATACAAGGCCAGCGCCAGCGTCGACGGCAAGGTGGCGGTCGAGGGCGACCTGATGTGCACCATCCGCGCCAACGAGCCCGCATCGGCAGCGGCAGCGGGGCAGTAATGAGCAAGATCCATCCCAGCGCGATCGTCGACCCCAAGGCGGAGCTGGACAGCTCGGTCGAGGTCGGCCCGTACTCGATCGTCGGCCCTAATGTGCGCATCGGCGCCGGCACCCGGGTCGGACCGCACGTGGTGATCGAAGGCCACACCACGATCGGCGAGGACAACCACATCTTCCAGTTCGCCTCGCTGGGCGCCCAGCCGCAGGACAAGAAGTGGGCCGGCGAGCCGACCCGCCTCGAGATCGGCAGCCGCAACACCATCCGAGAATTCTGCACCTTCAACACCGGCACCACCCAGGATGCCGGCGTGACCAGCCTGGGCGACGACAACTGGATGTCGGCCTACACCCACCTGGCGCACGACTGCCGCGTCGGCAGCAACACGATCTTCTCGAACAACGCCCAGCTGGCGGGCCACGTGCACGTGGGCGACTGGGCGATCCTGTCCGGCTATTGCGGCGTGCACCAGTTCTGCAAGATCGGCGCCCACGCCTTCATCGGCATGTACACCAGCCTGACCCAGGACGTGCCGCCCTTCGTGCTGGTGTCCGGCAACCCGGCCGAGGCCCACGGCATCAACATCGAAGGCCTCAAGCGCCGCGGTTTCACGCGCGAGCAGATCAACGCCCTGCGCGGCGCCTACAAGCACATCTACCGCTCCGGCCTGACGCTGGAAGAGGCCAAGCTGAAGCTGGAGGAAGAAGAAGCGACGGCCGGTGAAGCGGCGCCCCAGATCCGCGCGCTGCGCGACTTCCTCGGCACGACCAGCCGTGGCATCGTCCGCTGACGACAGGGGTGGCGCGGTGACAGCGCCGGCCATCGCGCTGGTCGCCGGCGAAGTTTCCGGCGACATGCTGGCCGCGCGCCTGATGGCGGGACTGCATCCGCGCCTGCCGGGTGTGCGCTTCAGCGGCATCGGCGGCGCACGCATGCTGGAGCAGGGTTTGGTGTCCGACGTGCCGATGGAAACCCTGACGGTGCGCGGCCTGCTGCCGGTGCTGCTGCGCTACCGCGAACTGAAGGGCATCCAGAACACCCTGCGCGACCGCCTCTTGAAGGAGCGGCCGGCGGTGTTCATCGGCGCCGACTATCCCGGCTTCAACCTCGGCCTGGAAGAGCAGCTGCGCGCAGGCGGCATCCCGACGATGCATTTCGTCGGGCCGCAGATCTGGGCCTGGCGCGGCGGGCGCATTAAGAAGATCCAGCGCGCGGTCTCGCACATGCTCCTGATCTTCCCCTTCGAGGAAGAACTGTACCGCCAGGCCGGGGTGCCGGCGACCTATATCGGCCATCCGCTGGCGGAAAGCATTCCGCTGCAGCCGGACGTCGGCGCCGCGCGCCGCAGCCTGGGTCTGCCGGAAGACGCCAGGGTCGTCACCGTCATGCCGGGCAGCCGCATGTCGGAAATCAAGTACCTGACCGAGCCCTACCTGCGCACCGTGCAACTGCTGGCGGCGCGCGACCGCTCGGTGCGCTTCATCGCCCCGATGGCGGGCGAACGCCAAAAGGCGTATTTTATGGACTTGATGGCCCAGGCCGGCCTGCAGGACGTGCCGCTCGAACTCATCGATGGCCAGTCGCATGCCTGCGTCGCCGCCGCCGACGCGGTGCTGGCGGCATCCGGCACGGCGACGCTGGAAGTGGCCCTGTTCAAGAAGCCGATGGTGATCGCCTACAAGGTGCTGCCGGCGGAATGGATGATCATCCGCCACATGGGCTATCTGCCGTGGATCGGCCTGCCAAACATCCTGGCGCGCGACTTCGTGGTGCCGGAATTCCTGCAGCACGCGGCCACGCCTGAAGCGCTGGCGGATGCGCTGTGGTACCAGCTGACGGACGAGAACAACCGGACGCGCCTGCAGCAACGCTTCCTGGACATGCATCACAGCCTTCTGCGCGACAGCGCCACGGCCAGCGCCGACGCGGTACTCCAGGTAATCGGTAAAACACAATAAACAGTATGCGCAAGAAGAAATTCGATTTTTATCCCGGCCTGCCGCCCAGGAACCGTCCGTTCACGCTGGAAGACATCGTCTGCGGCGTGGACGAGGCCGGGCGCGGCCCGCTGGCCGGGCCGGTGTACGCCGCCGCCGTCATCCTCGACCCCGCGCGCCCGATCGAGGGCCTGCGCGACTCCAAGAAGCTGACCGAGGCGCGGCGCGACGAGCTGGCGCCCATCATCAAGGAACACGCGCTGGCCTGGGCCATCGCCGAGTGCTCGCACCACGAGATCGACAGCATCAACATCCTGCAGGCGACCATGCTGGCGATGCGGCGCGCGGTGGAGCAGCTGACGACCCTGCCGACCATCGCCCTGATCGACGGCAACCGCTGCCCGCAGTTCACCGTCAGCAGCATCCGCGCCCACGCCGTGGTGGAGGGCGACGACAAGGTGCATGCGATTTCCGCCGCCTCGATCCTCGCCAAGACCGCGCGCGACGCCGCCCTGGTGGCGCTGCACGCCGCCTACCCGGAATACGCCTTCGACCAGCACAAGGGCTACTCGACCGCGCTGCACCTGGAACGCCTGCGCCTGCACGGCCCATGCCCGGTGCACCGCCGTTCATTTGCGCCCGTGCGCGCGCTCTTGGAGCCAGACTTGTTCGAAAGCGCGGCCGCATGAAGACCATCAGTTCGCGCGACAACGCCTTCTACAAAACGCTGAAAAGCCTGGCCACCAGTTCCCAGGCGCGCCGCAAGGCCGGCCAGAGCCTGCTGGACGGCGTGCACCTGTGCCAGAGCTGGCTCGACCTGAACGGCGCGCCGCTGCATGCGGTGGTGTCGGAAGGGGCGCTCGCCAATCCGGAAGTCGCGGCCATCGTGGCGCGCACCGAAGCCCTGCAGGCGCCGGTCACGGCCTTGCCGGATGCACTGTTCGGCGCCATCAGCCAGGTCGAGCACGGCATCAATCTGGTCTTCCTGGTACAGACCCCGCAGCCGCGCCAGCCGGCCGTGTTGACGGCGTCCGCCGTGCTGCTGGACGGCGTGCAAGACCCGGGCAACGTCGGCTCCATCCTGAGGAGCGCGGGCGCCGCCGGGATCAAGCAGGTGTACTGCAGCCCCGGCACCGCCTTCTGCTGGTCGCCCAAGGTACTGCGCGCGGCGATGGGCGCCCATTTCGTGCTCGAGATCTTCGAGAACGTGGATTTGCCGGCGCTGGTGCGCGGCGCGCGCATCCCGGTGCTGGCCACCAGCGGCTATGCCAGCGAGCGCCTGTACGGCCTCGACCTGCGGGCGCCGGCGGCCTGGGTGCTCGGCCATGAAGGGCAGGGCGTGTCCGCCGAACTGCTGGACCTGGCCACGCGCCGGGTGGCGGTGCCGCACGCGGGCCAGGTCGAATCCCTGAACGTGGCCGCCTGCGCCGCGGTGTGCTTCTTCGAACAGCTCAGGCAACAACAGCAAGGCGCCTGAGGAAGCCGTGGCGATGGACGCCGCCCGTCATTCAGGTTACGCTGCGTACTTGCAATTGTGAAATAAAGAATCAGATGGACATCGCGCACACGCAGCACTTGCCGCATTTACACTTCCTGGTAGCGGAAGCCGATCCGGCCCAGCGCCGCGCCCTGGTCGAGGCCCTCGCCCAGCTCGGCGCCACCCGCGTCACCGAGGTGCCGGATGCACCGATGGCGCTGCGCACCCTGCAGGCCGGCTTCAGCCCGAAGGTGGATGTCGCGATCGTCGACCTGGCCCTGGGCGGCATGGATGCCATGGAACTGCTGCGCGCCACCGCCGCGCTGCAATCGAAGCTGCGCCTGATCGTCACCGGCGACCAGCCGGCGGGCGTGCTGTTTTCGGTCGAGACCCTGATCCAGGCCCACGGCGTCGACCTGCTCGGCACCATTGCCAAGCCGGTCAGCGCGGCCAAGCTGAAGGCACTGCTCGACAACTACCAGCCACCCAAGCCGGCACGCACGCACGCGCCCGGACCCAGCTTCGGTTTTGCCGACGTCGGCGTCGGCCTGCAGCGACGCCAGTTCGAACCTTTCTTCCAGCCGAAGATCGAGCTGGCCACCGGCCAGGTGACGGGACTGGAAACCTTCGCCCGCTGGCGCCACCCGGAGCACGGCGTGCTCGGGCCGGGCGCCTTCATCGAAGCGCTGCAGCAGAACAAGCGGGTCGATTTCCTCGACTGGACCATGATCGAATTGTCGGTAGAGCACTGCCGCCGTTTCCACGACCAGGGCATCCCGATCTCGATCTCCCTGAACCTGGCGCCGGCCACGCTGGCCCAGCCCGACTTCGTGCGCCAGATCGCCGCTTGCATGAAGCGCCACGGCGTGCTGCCGGACTACCTGAGCTTCGAGATGACGGAATCCTCGATCCTCGACTTCGACGTCGATTTCATCGAGCGCCTGGTGCGCCTGCGCATGATGGGCTTCGGCCTGGCGATCGACGACTACGGCACCGGCCGCTCCAACCTGCAGCTGCTGGCGCGCATCCCGTTCTCCGAACTCAAGATCGACCGCTCCTTCGTCGACGGCGCCTCCAAGAAGCGCCCGCTGGGCACGGTGCTGAAATCCTGCCTCGGCCTGGCGCACAGCCTGGACCGCAAGTCCTGCGCCGTGGGCGTGGAGACGCGCCAAGACTGGGATTTCCTGCTGGGGCTGGGATGTACCTATGCGCAGGGTTACCACATTGCGAATCCGATGGCGGCCGAGGCGTTTCCGGGTTGGCTTGAGGATTGGCGGCAGTTCTTTTGAGCGCAGGGGGCAGAGCCGCGGCAGGGGTCAGAGCCCACCCGCGTGAACCGGGCTCTGACCCCTCCTGCTAGTACTCCCGCCGGTCCGGCTTGATCTCTTGCAGAATCGTGGTCGAAATCTCCTCGATCGACTTGGTGGTCGACGACAACCACCGGATCCCCTCGCGCCGCATCAGCGTTTCGGCCTCGTTCACCTCGTAGCGGCAATTCTCGATCGACGCGTACTTGCTGCCGGCACGGCGCTCGTTGCGGATCTCGGCCAGGCGTTCCGGCGTGATGGTCAGGCCGAACAGCTTGTGCTTGAACTGGGGCAGGGCGGAGGGCAGGCGGCCGCGTTCGAAGTCGTCCGGGATCAGCGGGTAGTTGGCCGCCTTGATCCCGTATTGCATCGCCAGGTACAGGCTGGTCGGGGTCTTGCCCGAGCGCGACACGCCCACCAGGATGACGTCGGCATCCGCCAGGTTCTTGTGCGACTGGCCGTCGTCGTGGGCCAGCGAGAAGTTGATGGCCTCGATGCGGTTCTTGTATTCCTCGGTATCGACCACGTTGTGGATGCGGCCGATGGTGTGGGTCGACTTTACGCTGAGTTCCTGCTCGAGCGGCGCGACGAAGGTCTGGAACAGATCCATGTGCATGCCCTGGGCGGCGCGGATCACGCTCGACAGGTCGTGCTTGACCAGGGTCGAGAACACGATCGGACGCTCGTTGGTCGTCAGCGCCAGCTCGTTGATGCGGCGCGCCGCCTCGTGCGCTTTTTCGATGGTGTCGATGAAGGGCAGGCGGATCTGGCGGAAGCGCATCTCGAACTGACTCAGCACCGCGTGGCCGAAGGTTTCCGCCGTGATACCGGTGCCGTCGGACACGAAGAAGACGGTGCGCAGGGGCGGCGGCGCCGGCGGTGCGGCTGGAGTGCTCTCGGTATTCATGGTGCCTTTTTGATAAGATGATGACAAAGTTGCAGCGAGCGCACAGTGCGCCGGACGCACACGCGGTAAAATGCTCTGCAACGCATATTGGGTGGGCTCTGCAAGCCGAAGAATAACAAGAATACCGCTTGCCAGCCCACCGCACAGATTTCCATCATCAAGAAGGTGTTTTATCATGACCAACCTGTCGAATGCAGTACTGAAAGAACCCGATCCGCAAGGCGACGCTGCCAGCGTCTACGTCGCGCCGTTCGAGCAATTGCGCATGACCGATGTCGAATCGGTCGGCGGCAAGAACGCGTCGCTCGGTGAAATGATCAGCCAGCTGGCCGAAGCCGGCGTGCGCGTGCCGGGCGGCTTCGCCACCACGGCCGAAGCCTTCCGCGATTTCCTGCGCCACAGCGCCGACGGGGGCCCCTCGCTGGGCCAGCGCATCGAGCTGCGCCTGGAAAGCTTGGACGTCGACGACGTGCGCGCCCTGGCCGCGGCCGGCGCCGAGATCCGCGAGTGGATCTTCGCCACCCCCTTCCAGCCGCGCCTGGAACAGGAAATCCGCGAGTACTACGAGCGCCTGGTGGCTGAATCCGAAACCGAGATGTCCTTCGCCGTGCGTTCCTCGGCCACCGCCGAAGACTTGCCGGACGCCTCCTTCGCCGGCCAGCAGGAAACCTTCCTCAACGTGGTCGGCATCGACAACGTGCTGGAAGCCATGAAGCACGTGTTCGCCTCGCTGTACAACGACCGCGCCATCTCCTACCGCGTCCATAAAGGCTTCATCCACGCCGACGTCGCCCTGTCGGCCGGCGTGCAGCGCATGGTCCGCTCCGATACCGGCGCCGCCGGCGTCATGTTCACCATCGACACCGAGTCCGGCTTCAAGGACGTGGTCTTCGTCACCTCAAGCTACGGCCTGGGCGAGACCGTGGTGCAGGGCGCGGTGAATCCGGACGAGTTCTACGTCCACAAGCCGATGCTCGAGCAGGGCAAGAAGCCGGTCATCCGCAAGAACATCGGTTCCAAGCTGATCAAGATGGAGTTCACCGCCGAAGCCAAGGCCGGGCGCTCGGTGCGCACCGTCGACGTGCCGGTGGAGCAGCGCAACCGCTACTCGCTGACCGACGACGAAGTGGTGGAGCTGGCCAAGTACGCCGTCATCATCGAGAAGCACTACGGCCGCCCGATGGACATCGAGTGGGGCAAGGACGGCCGCGACGGCAAGCTGTACATCCTGCAGGCGCGTCCGGAAACCGTGAAGTCGCAGCAGAAGGCGACCGACGCCCAGCAGCGCTTCCAGCTGAAAGGCACCGGCACCGTATTGACCAGCGGCCGCGCCATTGGCCAGAAGATCGGCGCCGGCCCGGTGCGCGTGATTTCCGATCCATCGGAAATGGAACGCGTGCAGCCGGGCGACGTGCTGGTGGCCGACATGACCGACCCCAACTGGGAACCGGTGATGAAGCGTGCCTCGGCCATCGTCACCAACCGCGGCGGCCGCACCTGCCACGCGGCGATCATCGCGCGTGAACTGGGCGTGCCGGCCGTGGTCGGCTGCGGCGACGCCACCGAGGTGCTGAAGGACGGCACGTTCGTCACCGTCTCCTGCGCCGAAGGCGACGAAGGCCGCATCTACGACGGCCTGCTCGAAACCGAAGTCACGGAAACCGTGCGCGGCGAACTGCCCCCGATCAAGACCAAGATCATGCTCAACGTCGGCAACCCGCAGCTGGCCTTCGACTTCCAGTCGGTGCCGAACGGCGGCGTCGGCCTGGCCCGCCTCGAGTTCATCATCAACAACAACATCGGCGTGCACCCGAAGGCGATCCTGGAATACCCGAACATCGACGCCGACCTGAAGAAGGCGGTCGAATCGGTGGCCCGCGGCCACGCATCGCCGCGCGCCTTCTACGTCGACAAGCTGACCGAGGGTGTGGCCACCATCGCCGCCGCCTTCTGGCCGAAACCGGTCATCGTGCGCCTGTCCGACTTCAAGTCGAACGAGTACAAGAAACTGATCGGCGGTTCCCGCTACGAGCCGGACGAGGAAAACCCGATGCTGGGCTTCCGCGGCGCCGCCCGCTACCTGGCCGAAGACTTCGCCGAAGCCTTCGAAATGGAATGCATGGCGATGAAGCGCGTGCGCGAAGAAATGGGCCTGACCAACGTCGAGCTGATGATCCCGTTCGTGCGTACCCTGGGCCAGGCCGAGAAAGTCATCGGCTTGCTGGGCAAGTACGGCCTCAAGCGCGGCGAAAACGGCCTGCGCGTGATCATGATGTGCGAAGTCCCATCCAACGCCATCCTGGCCGAACAGTTCCTCGAATACTTCGACGGCTTCTCGATCGGCTCCAACGACCTGACCCAGCTGACCCTGGGCCTGGACCGCGACTCCGGCATGGAACTGCTGGCCAAGGACTTCGACGAGCGCGACCCGGCCGTCAAGGCCATGCTGAGCCTGGCGATCAAGGCTTGCCTGGCCAAGGGCAAGTACGTCGGCATCTGCGGTCAAGGGCCTTCGGATAACCTCGACTTTGCGCAGTGGCTGGTGGAAGAGGGCATCGAGTCGATGTCGCTGAATCCGGACTCGGTGGTGGAGACCTGGCAGAAGCTGGCGGCGATGTAAGCTGCGGATGCCGGCTCAGGTGAGCCGGTAATGTGTTGCAATGAGAGCCCCGTTTGCCTATGGCGCGGGGCTTTCATTATATGGCGTCCGAATTTCTCTGGATGCGCCACCCGCTCCGCTCCGAGATACATCCTGGGGACGCAGACAACGATTGCTGGTATCTCAGGTTTCGGTCGCTCTCCATTGGTGCGAGTATGGATTCGTAGTATTCTTTAGGAACAACAACATAGCCAGGGAAAACATGGCACTTCCAGTTGTCCGCCTGGGTGACCCTACCTCACATGGCGGAAAGGTCATTTCAGCATCGATGACGCACTCGATCAGTGGCATCGGCATCGCACGGGTTGGCGATATGGTGACGTGCCCGATCGCGGGGCATGGCGTCAATCCGATCGTGGAAGGTGCGCCGACCTATCTCATCGGTGGGCGTATGGTTGCGCTGCATGGGCATCGTAGCGCTTGCGGTTGTACGCTGGTTTCCAGCTTGGTGACAGCAACCCATGGGTGATTACTGCGCGTGCCGCACGGTCAACATGTAGCCGTTGTCCCGAATTCCAATTACCTGCTACGGCTTCTTTACTCGTACAAACTCGCAAGTCGGCTGAGCGCTGCTTCCTTCACGTGGGCTACGGGACTGTTGAGTCCTCGATAGATAGCCAGATAAACCGATTCTCCAACAGACTGTTCATCTACGCCGTAAATCCTCAAGAGCTTGTCAACGGCATGTAGCCGTGCGAGTTGTTCGGTTTCTGTTCGAATCATCACCTCGAGCGCAATCCTGATCTCCTCCGACCAGATATCGGCTGGAGCGTAATACACCGCCTTTTTTCTCAGCTTAGCATCAGGATCAGCCATATAGTGAATGAATATACAAAGTAAATCCTGGCGTCTATCTATTTCGTAAAGATGTCGGGCAGCCACGATTTGTGCTTCTTCATTAAGGGTGGCGCCTGCCAACAACCGAGACACGGGAGCAATTGCGCGCCCGTGGTCTGCTACAAACAAACCATTGATGGTCTCTTCGCTTCCTCCGGCCTTAACAAGCTCCAGTAAGTAATCAAAAGCCCTTGCTCTTTCATGCGAAGTCATTCGTGTGAAGTGGCTCTCACACAGCCCGTCAAGGCGCTCCTTGTTACACATTGAGAAAAAATCCAGAAAATTTTGGTAAGCATTCATTTTTATGCGTAGTCCAGCTTCTGGATTGGCTCAGGTCGAATCATCGTCCACCGTTCCTCGTTAAGTTTTTTTAATAAATCAAAAGGCGTAGCGGCAGATGCAATGATTTTATCTAAGAACTTATACATGGTGAGGCTTCATCGTTTCTAGCTTATTTATCGCGGATAGTTTCTCTTCGGGATCGTCAGATCTCAGAGACAGATAAATAGAGTTATATACAGGATCTCTTAATTTGAATTTCAAGCCATGAATCGACATAAATTTAGTGATAGCAGCGGCTCGTGGGCCGGTGGCGGGCTCGGTGAGAATCATCGCCTTCAGCGCCGCTACGGCCTCCGGAATAATATCTTGTACTGGAAGTGCCCGTGCAAGTTGCCCTCTAATGCCGCTAAATTCACTCTTGGCAAATTCAGTCATCTCTTTCATGATTTTTGGGTCATGCTCAACGCAATTGATGTAGCTGAGCATAAGTAGACGACTGCTTTCTAACTGTTCTCGCTCGCTGGGATATTGCGACTGCTCAATATGCAATGCTAGCGCTTTTGAGAATAGTTGCATAGCCCGATCTCTGTCGAGCAAATACAGACCTTTAATGTGTTCGTAAGATGAGGGGACGCCGGCTTCGAGAAAATTCCATGCTTCTTGCTTCTCGGTTTGGGTCAGTTCTGCGAAATAGCTTTCATCGAGGCCATCTAATCGTTCCCTACCATGGGTTTCGAAAAAGCGATGGAATCTAGCTAACTTGGCATTCGAGGTCTGCTTCAAGATAGGCTACTCCTCAAGGTCCTGCGGGAAGAGAGATCAAGAAATATTTTTTCTGCCAATACACGCTTTCTCTAATGCCGCAAATTTTTCAAAACTGCGAAAATATCTTAGTCTATATATAGCTGACCTTGCTCATTGTTTCAAGGTTTTTAATAGTTGCCAGCTTTTCCGCTAAATTACCTGTCCATAGGGAAAGAAAAATCGATTCGTATGCAGGGTCATTGGTTTTGAAATCAATTCCGTGAATCGCCATTAACTTTCTTATTGCGGATGAGCGTGGGATACTTTCGGTCTCTGTAAGAATCATTGTTTGTAGAGCATTAGTCACATCGGGCGTGATTTTTTGCGCCGGAACATTTTGGGCAAATTGTGTACGCACAGCCTCGAACTGACTTTTAGCAAATATCGTCATCGACTCAATATGGTTTTTGTCGGGCTCTGTTTCGCAAACGTATTCCAGCATCATTAATCGGCAACTTTCAATCTCCTTGCGTGCGCTGGGATATGGTGAGTCTGCCATCGGCTGTGCTAGGGTATCCTTAAATAAGGCTAGCGCGCGATGAGGGTTTAAAATATAGAGCCCTTTGATGCGTTCTGTCGACGACCAGAATCCCGCTTTGAGAAATTCCCACGCCTCCTCTTTTTCCTGTGCAATTAAATCAACAAAGTAGCTGGCGTCCAGTCCGTCTAGCCGCTCAGTGCCATAACTTTGAAAAAAAGCGGCTAGGTCTGCTAAAGTCGATTCTGACTTTGGAGTTGTCATTTTGCTGTGGGTCTGATCTTCATTGACTATTTAACGCTTCTATTTCGGCAATTATTTTTTGTTTGGCATTGATGTTGTCCGATTTTAATCCAACTTCCAGTCGACTGTAATCAGTTTTTTCTGATTCTGTAGTCAATGGAATCTTCATCGCATCTAAATAACCTCTACTCGCACGGGCTAATGCAGATGAGTTTGTTTCGGTGAAAACAACTTCTTTGAGAAATTGGATAGTTTCGGGGGTTGTAGGGGTGGGGCGGATAGCGTCTATCACCCGAGGTTTTAGTCTTTCGATGTAGCTAGGATAGTCTTCTAGTATGCGCAGTTGATACTCCAGATCTCCAGAGTATTCAACTATTTTTTCTTGCAACAGATATACATGCGAATATTTGTCTCCGCGTAACTCTTCCTCAGTCTTCTTTGCAATCGATAATGCCTTTGGAATATCGAAAAAAATAGCCATCTAGCAGACCATGGGAGTTCTTTTGCTAACAAATCAAATACTATATCTCTTTCTCTATCATTTAGTCCAATGAATACGTCACGACTGTAGCCGTCGGCTTTATCGCTTCCAGTCATCTCATATTGGCCCAAAAATTTTTCAAACGCGAGCGTCATTTTTTTTATTTGGCCAGCTCAAATCTTGAACAATTTCGCTAGCGATAATTATAAATAGTCTGGTTGGTGGCTCGCCTCTAGGCGTTCCATTGCGGACATTTTTTCCTGTGGATTTTCCGATCTCAGCGAAGCGTAAATAGATTTATACGCAGGGTCGTCGATTTCATAATCCAGTCCATAAATAAGCATCAGCTTAGTTATTGCAGCCGAAAGCGGGATCCTTTCCGTCTCAGTAAAAATCATTTGTTTCAGTGCTGTTAGCGATTCTTGTGTCACTTGGTGCGAAGGCAATGAATGCGCAAATGTGGCTCGAATCTTAGGGAACTCGCTTTGAGCAAACTCGCATATGCTCGCAACATATTGGCTATTAGGCTCGACACTGTTGACATATGATAATAACGCTAAACGGTCTCGCTCGATTGCTTGTCGTGTATTAGCATATGGAGAGCTCTCGATTGGCGTCGAAAGAACATTTTTAAAAAGCTTGACTGCGCGATCTCGATCAAGCAGGTATAGCCCTGTTATCCTTTCTTCAGACAGTTGATTGCCCTGCATTAGAAAATCCCAAGCTTCTTTATTTTCTCTGTCTGTAAGGTTCTGGAAATGGCTCTGATTCAGTCCATTTAGCCGCTCTGTGCCATAGGTTTCAAAGAATCGATAAAATTCGGCTAGGTTTGGGCTTGATGTCGTAGTCATAGCTTTGCTCTTCCCTCTAGCTTCATTAGAGCTTTAATATAATTCTCATTTAAAGGAATAAATTCCCTTGAGTTTGTTAACAGTATAAATATTCAATCCAGTTACTTCCCCAGTTTGCAACTTGTCTCGAACCACGTCTTTCTCAAGGTTATGCCAAAGAGTTGCATCGTCCCAAAGTTTTTTGGGCAACTGTACTGCATTAACGTGTCCCATCGCACCTTCTGCATATTTCTCTGATGTGCCTGCCCACAAATCTCTCGCATACGGTCCTTCTTCCCCTGCGTATCTATCCCAGGGATATCCCTTGTTAACTTCGTCCCACCCATCGATAATTCGTCCGCCAGATGTTGTTTCCAGAGTGACTCCCCCAATACCCTCAGCAAATCTTTGTGCCTCCTCCGGGTCACCTGACCAAAAAACTGCACCGTCTTTTGGTGAAGAAACATCGAGCCTCTTAATCGGACCGAACTTTCGACCTTGCTACTGTCCACCTGCTTTGTCATATGCTCGATTATCAAATTTGATTCCGTCTATGCCAATTAATAATAAGGTCCTTATCATCGCCAATGTGGAATCAGAGCAACTTCTCCCTGATTAAAAACAACATATAGACATCAAATCATTATTCCATCAGGCTTATTGTCTAATCATTATACGTTTCTACTTCCGCCATCCCCCGCCTTTTGGATCGAGGATCTTCGCTGCGTAAATCGTCAAGAAGACGCTTGAAGGTAACCCTCTCTTCATCAGTATTGCGCGGAACATTTAGCGCCCGCAATAGATGAACGCTTGCGCTAGCGACTGCATCAATGTTGGCTTCTAGCAGAATAACCTGCTTAAAAAACTCGATAGACTCATCGCTAACAGGCGTATCGTCAACTGCATCTATAACCAACGGCTTCAATTCGTCGATATATTTAGGATAATCTTCAATCATGTGTTTTTGATAGAGCAGATCGCCTGAATATTTGACCAACTGCTGTTGAATTCTAAAGACATCTTGATAGGGATTTCCGCGCAAAGATTGTTCCTTTTCTTTTGCGATTGCAAGTGCCTTTTGTTTATCTACAAAGAAAAGCCATTCTGCTGACCATGGCAATTCAGATGTTAGTTTTTGTAAGACTATATCTTTTTCATTGGGGGTCAGGCCAATAAATGCATCTCGGGTATAACCGTCGGCTTTCTCTCGACCGGTCATTTTGTATTGCCTCATAAATGTGTCAAATGCTTGTGTCATTTTATTTTATTGTAAATAGTTCTTTGGCGAGTTCGCCGTAGGGATCCACTATAATCTTCTGAATTACATTTTCGGCTTTATCCATGCCGTAAATATTCATAGATGTAACTTTGCCTTCTCGCACGATCGTTTTCCACTCATATCCGCGCCAGATAAAACCGCCATTTGGGAACTTTGTCATATCTTGTATGATGTCGATTTCTCCCGCCGCGTCCCGAGAATACTCAGTTGAAATCGCACCCCAAAAGGCGTCGCCGCCCGGTTTTAGATCTTCTGGTTTCCATGAGAATGCTTCGTTTAGCTCCTTCCAGTTATTGACTACTCTGCCGCCAGCAGTTTGTTCCAAAATAGTTTTTCCTTTTTCGGTCGCTATCTTAGCTGCTAGATCGACGTTTCCAGACCAAAACATCTTTTCTTTTTCAGATGTTACGTCCAGCCGTCTAAGGATTGCATGCATGGCAGATCTTTTGTCGGCTTCGTTCGTTGCGTTTTTCGCTGCATCGACATAGGGACGCAGAATGTCTTGTGCTTCACGAATTTTTCCTTCGTTCGACAATTTCGTAATGCGTTCGCGGTCTGCCGCTATGCCAGCATCAGCTGCCGCTTGCTTCTTCGTATTTGCCCCCTCATCAGGAGGTTTTATAGGATCTGGTTTCTCTTTTAAAGGCGGCGGCGAAGTCGATTTTGGCTGAGCTTTAGGCGCAGCCGTTGGCTTCGATGATGTCTTCGGCCCAACACTCGCCTTCGGCGCCTCATCCTCAACCTTCGCCAGCACCTTGCCCGGCGTATCCCGAACACGCTGTTTGGGCGGCAGCGCGGCAGCAGCCTTGTCGGCCTGAACACCAGATGCCACCGTATGCACTTCCTTCGGAGCGGTCTCGGCAAGCACTTTACCCAAGCGCGCATCCAGTTCGGCCAATGCCCTCGGTATCTGCTTGAGCGCATCCTGCTGAACATTGTAGAACTTCTTCTCCCACGCGGCCAACTTGGCAATGCTCGCTTTAACGGTATCGAAATAGCGCAGGCTCTCCAAGTGCACGCGCAAGGTTTTGACCATCTCCACGAGCTTGCCGCTGATCTTGGCAAGCGCCTGGACCAGCGCTTTTTCGTACTTGGCAAACTTGACGGCCCGCAGGAACTTGAGGATGTCGCCCTTCATGAATTTCTGGAGGAAGCGCACCATTTCCACCAGCTTGTTTGCTTCCTTGATCAGCAAGAGCATGACCGCGCGCAGGGCGGCGCCGAGCTCCGAGCCGGCGATGCCGCCTACGACGGCACCCACGCCCGCCGCCGCAGCGCCGCCGGCAGCCATCGCAATCGGCAGGGCGATCACGATCATGCAGGAGCACAGAAGCACCCACTCCATCAGGTCTTCGCGCTTTTCAGGATAATTGGCCAGCCGCAAAAGCACGGCGACGGCATCGCGTGCACTGGTGACGATCACCACGCCGGGAAGGAAACTGACCAGCATGTCGGCGACCACGGACGACAGCGGCCGGTGGTCGGCGAATTCACCGAAGAAGACTGACTTGAGCCAGTCCATGCCGCCGACGACCTGGCCCCAGGCGTCGTCCAGAAGCGTGTTGCGGTCGGGTGGTTGACGGTTCTGGGTCATGCTGCACCGTCTTTCTTGGCGCCGCCCGACACCCAGTTCAACAGCTCGTGGATGTCGTCATCCATCTCCGTGGACACTGTGGACGTCACCTGCATGGGTTTGTAGTCGTATTCGATCTTGGCCATGGCGCCCGCAGGCACGCCGCTGATGCGCGCCACACCTTGTGCGTCCAGGGTTCCCTTACGCGTACTGCCGTCGCTCAGGGTCGCCTTGTAGGCGGCGCCTGCCAGCGGCACGCCCCAATCGGTCAGGTGGCGGAATTCCAGGTCCGTCTTTTGCAGATCGGTCTTGGCTACATGCGGCATCACATACGGATTCGTTGTCGGCCCCGGCATGTTGTGCATGGATGCGTGCGCGGTCCAGGTGCCGGGCGTGCCGTTGGTGATTCCGGCGCCGTTGATCTTGATGAAGGAGCCGCCTGCGGAGATCATGACTTCTTCCTTCGCATGAATCTCGATGCGGGACGTTGTCGACAGCAGGCGCAGGACCTTTTCCGCAATGATGTCGAGGTCGTCGCTTTGCGCCTGGACCTCGACCTTGCCTTTTGCCGCGAACAGTTTGATGCCGGCGTTCGCTGCAAACAGGCTGATCTTTTCCGCCACGCTGGCGAGCAGGCTTTTGCCGACCGCGACATTGGTGTTCTTTCCGGACGAGAGGGTGATTTCCTCGCCGGCGTGGACGTGGGCGTCCTTGGCACTGGCCAGGCCGATCCCGGCGGGTGACGCGGCAAGCAGTATGGGCTCCTTGAAGCGGTTGGCATCCTGCTGCCCCTGGCCGTCGTAGCGATCCTGGGTGGCGTCGACAAAGTGGTCGAGGGCATCCTTCCCGACGAGCGCTTCGGCGCCGGCCTTGGCCGCCGTATCCGACAGCGTCCTGGTGAGCGATGCGCCCGCTTTGAGCTGGCTGGTGGCTTCGCTGGCGTCGAGCTGGGTGCCTTGTGCGCCAGGGCGGCCATGGGTGCTGAGATAGAGGCCCTTGTTGGTGACGATCGCACCGAAGTCGTCGGTACTCAGCGCAAAGCCGGATCCGTAGAAGCGGCTGCGCTCGTTGCCCCGTTGCGTGACCAGATAACCCAAGTTCAGCTGCGCATGGGTGTTGGTGCTGTAGAGATGGACCCGGTTCTGGCTGGTCGTGTCATCCAGCACAAGCTGGTTGAAACCGCTGCCTTTATATTCCTTGGACTTGTAGCCCGAAAGTCGGCCGTCGGTGTGCCATTGCGGCACCTGGACTTCGTTATACAGCCGCCCGGTAATGACGGGCCGGTCGAGGTCGCCGCCAAGGAAGGTGATGATGACTTCCTGCCCGATACGCGGTACGTTGAGCGCGCCCCAGCCTTCGCCGGCATTCGGATAGCTGACGCGCACCCAGCAGGATGCCTTTTCGTCACCCGGGTTCTTGCGGTCCCAACGGAATTGGACCTTCACCCGATTCAGCTTGTCTGTATAGACTTCTTCGTCTGCTGGGCCCACGACGACGGCAGTCTGTGGATGCACATCCGGCTTGCTGTGTTCGAATGGACTGCGGAAAGGCACTTTGCGGCGCTGGACTTCGAAACGGTTGAAGCAGTGGCCCGTGTGTTCATTGCCTTGGGCGCCGGTCGCAGGCAACGCCTGGCGATCCTTGTACCCGATAACGGCTTTGAAGGCCTCTACTTGTGGCATCAGACTACCGGGAAACTCCTTGCCATTGTTCGAGAAAGGCAGATTGTTCTCGATGCACCATTCGACCGCGATGACAATGAATTGACGGTCTTCCTCGGAATCCGTCCGATGTGCCGGATGATCCTCGAGGGTGAACCAGCTACCCGCCGGCAACGTGCGCACACCCGAAACGCCGAAGTAGCGCTTCATGCTCGATTCCCATTCCTCTACCTGGATGCGCGTCTGCTTGTCACCCTGTACCTGCTTTGAATAAGTATAAGCGCCGGTGTATTCATAGACTTCCAGCTGGCTTGGCAGATTACCGTGATCGGGCAGAACAGAGGTCTTGCTCTGTTTCGGCACATTGGGCGCCTTGTAATCGTTGGTCCTGCTGGTGAGGTGGGCTGATGCCAGGCTTCGATTCGCGCTCCAGTGCGCGATCTTGTGCAGCTCGTCTTCGGTGCCCGCACCATGAAAGTGAATCGCTTGTGTGGAGGCGGGCTTTAGGTGATCGGTCGAGTCGGTAATGACCAGCAAATGGCCGCTACCATCGGGAAGCTGCTCGTGATAGCCATACCAGCCTTCTTCTTCCATCAGCCGGTGAACGAAGTGCCAATCCGATTCGTATTGGGTGCAATAAGAACGGGGAAGCGCCTGTTCGCGCAAATCGAAACGGAAGCGTCCCTGCGCCTGCGGGTGCATGGAGAACACGTTCGCCAGGATGTCATCGGCTTTCTTGTCTTGCCAAATCCTGGCGTCCTTTCGGAATTTCAGGAAGTCCAACCAGGGTGCAAACCTGATCTGGCAAAAGCTCAGTTGACCATCGCTCCCCAGACGTTTCGCCGCATGCACGTAGCCGTTAACCGGCAAATAGCGTCGATCCGCCTGCTGCACCCAAAGAGTGGCCGGTTGTGCAATCAGTTTCTTGAGTTCGATATCGTCGTGCACCGCTATCAGGTCGATCGTGTATTCATAACTTCTGCCCAGCCGCTCGCGCGCGATCACGCGTTGCGGTAGCAGAATATCGTCACCGAGGACGGTGGTGAGTTTGAGTAGACGGTTATGTTGGCTGATAAGCGCTTGATGGATGGAGTAGGGGGTATTCAGATCGGCCATCGGAAGAATTACCTTGTCTCGAAACGCAATCATTGGAAAGCGCAGCGCTCTAGCAAACGAGGCGCATCAGGCGCGGACCAATTCGATATGGATAGCAAACATGCAACTTGAGGATGATACTACTCGATAGTCCCCTTGTGTCGCTCTGTACGCTCGGCACTTGAGAAACCGCATCGATCGAGGCAGGCTCAAATATAAATAGTAATAAAACCCGATCTGGTGTTAAATATTCCATGCATATGTCATTAATTTCTCTGCATTCACCAAGGACGATATGAAGCGTTTTGCCGCATTAATGATCCTGCTCGGCGTCGCGGGCACCAGCTTCGCCGACGAGCCCGCCTTCTGCAAATCGATGTGCGCCTCCGACAAGAGCCAGTGCCTGGCCGGTGCCAAGACCCGGCAGGATCGGGAAGGCCTGCTCGCCAATGACACGCCGGACAAGAACCCTTATGCGCGTACCGCCCAGGTGCAGATGCGCTCCAGCGATAATGGTTCGCTGGAACGGTCGGGTTACCAGCATCGCCGCATGGAAGGCGCCGCCGCTTGCGATGGGGCTTTCCAGCGCTGCACGCGCGCTTGCAGCGTGCCGGACAAGGATGCCGTCGGCGCCGTCGTGGCGCGTCACGCCAAGAAAGGATGACCGGCGCCCGCCGACGCGCCTGAGCTTCGAACTGGAATACTGAAGACGGCGCTTATGCCTGCAGGCGTTCCGACTGCATCCATCCGGGCTGCGCTGCCAGCACCCGGTTGCGGCCGGCCGCTTTGGCGGCGTACAGGGCCAGGTCGGCGCGCGACAGCAAGCCTGCGATCGTCTCGCCGATCTCGAGCGTGGCGACGCCGATACTGACCGTGTAGGCGACCTTGGCGCCGCCGGTGCCATGCTGCTGCAGCGCGGCGCGCAGGCGCTCGGCCACCTGCAGGGCGACGTCGGCGGGCGTGTCCGGCAGCAGCACGCCGAATTCCTCGCCGCCCAGGCGCCCGCAGCCGTCGCGGCTGCGCAGCACCGCAGTGGCGCGTTCGACGATCTCCACCAGCACCTTGTCGCCCACCGCGTGGCCATGGGTGTCGTTGATGCGCTTGAAGTAATCGACGTCGAACAACAGCAGCGACAGCGGGACTGACTTGCGCAGCGCGCGCAGGCGCTCCCGTTCGGCGAAGGCGAAGAAGGCGCGGCGCGAGGGGGCGCCGGTCAGGTGGTCGTGGTCGGCCGCCCAGGTGGCGCGGGCGATGATGTCGGCGTTCGCCATCATCAGCGCGCCCAGGCTCAGGGTCGGCATCGACAGGGTGCCGACCGAGAAGAAGACCAGGCTCAGCCCCGGCTCGTCGACCGGCGCCAGCCAGCCGGCCACCTGTCCGCCATAGGCCGCGGCGCGCAGGAGCATGCCGATGGCGACGGCGAAGGTGGCGACGATCGTGAACAGATAGGGGTAGCGGTGCGGCGCCGTCGGCAGCGATTGCGCCACGTTCACGCCCATCGCCACACACAGGGCGGCGTGCAGTGTGGAGGCCGCGACGATCCTTAGCGGCATCGAGTTGATCCCGTAATGCAGTGTGACGACGGCGGCCAGGCCCACGCCCACGCCGGCGGCCAGGGCGCGCCAGGGCACGCTGCGCGCCAGGTGGCGCCGGAAGCCGGCGTACATGGCGACCGAAGTACCCATCAGCAGGACGTTGGCCAGTTCGATCGACAGCAGGTCGGGAATGTGGCCGCGCGCCGCGAACAGGGGCATCGCCGCCATTGCCAGCGCGTTCGCCACCATCCATTCGCGGATGCCCCGGGCATCGCTGTGCAGCAGCGACGACAGCACCAGCAGCATGACGCCGGACAGCGCCATCATCACCAGGAACAGGCTGGCTACAGTCAGCATCGCAGGATCTTCACGGGGAAATCAGGGGGCAAAAGGCACGCTGCGAATGTGCCGGCGTCGGTCTGGATTTGAAGTTGCCAAATAGTATCAAGTTGGCCGCGCTTTTGGTAGCTTTCTTGCATGCAGATGGCATGATAGCGCCTTGCGAGCGCCGGGATTGCAAATATGCAACTAAAGTGTTGACTCGACGCCCCAACCCGTTAAACTGAATGCAATGCTTTACGCCACACATACCATCATCGACTGGGCATGACCGAGACAGTGCACAGCGCAGTGAGACCCTCGTCGGCCGTCGCGGCAGGCGGGGGTTTTTTATGTTCTGAAAAGGGAGGCGACCATGGCTGATTGGGTGGGATGGCTGGCGACGGCCGGCGTGCTGGTGATCCTGGAGTTGTTCACCGGGACCTTTTATCTGTTGATGATCGCGATCGGCCTGGCCGCCGGCGGCGTGGTCGCGCTGGCCGGGGCCGGACTGGCGCTGCAGGCCATCGTCGCCGGCGTGGTCGGTGTGCTGGCCACCGGGCTGCTGCACCGTTCGCGCCTGGGACGTCCGGGCCGCACCGACGCCGCGCGCGACCGCAACGTCAACCTCGACATCGGCGAACATGTGGCGGTGCCCGCCTGGGACAACGGCCGTGCGCGCGTGATGTACCGCGGCGCACTGTGGGACGTTGAGCTGGGGCAGGGCGCCACGGCGCGCGCCGGCGAGTTCCGCATCGTCGAGGTGCAGGGCAGCCGGCTGGTGCTTGCAAACTTATAATCCATCACATCAGGGACATCATGGCATTTTCATTCGGTACGGTCGCGCTGGTCATCTTCATCATCGCCCTGGTCTTCGTGTTCAAGACCATCAACGTCGTGCCCCAGCAGCACGCCTGGGTCGTCGAGCGCCTCGGCAAGTACCACGCCACGCTGGCGCCAGGCCTGAACATCGTGGTGCCCTTCGTCGACCGCATCGCCTACAAGCACGTGCTGAAGGAGATCCCGCTCGACGTCCCGCCCCAGGTCTGCATCACCAAGGACAACACCCAGCTGCAGGTGGACGGCATCCTGTATTTCCAGGTCACCGACGCTATGCGCGCGTCCTACGGCGCCTCCAACTACATCCAGGCGATCACCCAGCTGGCCCAGACCACGCTGCGTTCCGTCATCGGCAAGATGGAGCTGGACAAGACCTTCGAGGAGCGCGACCACATCAACACCACCATCGTCAACGCGATCGACGAGTCGGCCGCCAACTGGGGCGTGAAGGTGCTGCGCTACGAAATCAAGGACCTGACGCCGCCGGCCGAGATCCTGCATTCGATGCAGCGTCAGATCACCGCCGAGCGCGAAAAGCGCGCGCTGATCGCGGCCTCGGAAGGCCGGCGCCAGGAGCAGATCAACATCGCCAGCGGCGAACGCGAGGCGGCGACCCTGCGCTCGGAGGGCGAGCGCCAGGCCGCGATCAACCGCGCCCAGGGGGAAGCTGCCGCGATCGTGGCCCTGGCCGACGCCAGCGCCGCCGCGCTGCGCCAGGTCGGCGATGCGATCAGGAGTCCCGGCGGCGTGGACGCCGTCAACCTGCGCGTGGCCGAGCACTATGTCGACGCCTTCGGCAAGCTGGCCAAGACCAACAATTCAATTATCGTGCCGGCCAACCTGGGCGACATGAGCGGCTTGATCGCCAGCGCGCTGCAGATCGTCAAGACCCAAAAATAGGCGGCGAAGTCAAGCGTCGGCCCGGCGTCAGGTCGTGACGGTAGCCAAAGCCCGACACTACAGATTCCCTAGACTGATGTCTTTCCGTTCAGCAAGGAGTCGCGATGAGCCATACGCGCACGGTGTTCTGGGTATGGTTGCTGATGGTGGCGGCCGGGCTGTTGGAGCAGGGTGGCGGCGTGGCGGGCAATGCGGAAAGCGTGGCCGGGCTGCACCTGCTGGTGGGGCTGGCCGTCAGTTACCTGTGCTTCCTGTGGTATTGCGCCGACAGCGATGCGCGCCGCTATGCGCGCTCGCGCTGGCTGAGCGTGGCGGTTGTGGCGTTCACGCCGGGGGCGATTCCGTATTACTTGATGCGCAGCCGCCAGGATGGCGAGCGCGGGCCTGCGCTGGGGGCGTATGCGGCTTATCTGGCGCTGGTGGTGCTGGCGGTGTGGGTGGGGGTGGCGACGCAGATTGCGTTGGGGTGATGATGGCGTATGTTCATACGGCGCCTGAACGCGTGGACAGCGCTGCTGTCCCCGCGTTCAACCCCACCGTGGATCAATGCAACGCTTAAAAATCCACGCTCGCCGATAAACTCACCGTGCGCGGCGAACCCAGCACCAGGTATCCATACCCGGGATACCCGCCCGCCGACGCCCAGTAGCTGCGGTCCGTCACGTTGTCGACACGCGCGCGCAAGGTCAGGTCGCGCTCCGCCACGCGGGTCAGGTAGCTGGCGCCAATGTCCAGTCGCGTCCAAGACGGCAGTTGCTGGCTGTTGGCCGCATCGGCATACTGCTTGGCCGTGTACAAGGTGCGCGCGTTGAGCGACAGGCCGCTCACCTGGGGCACGTCCCACTCCGCGCCGATGTTCAGCTGGGTGTCCGGCACCCCGATCGCATCCTTGCCCTGGTTGACGCCGCCGGCGGTCTTGCGCTGCTCGGCGTCCAACAGGGTCAGGCCGCCCAGCAGGCGCAGGCCCTTGGCCGGCATGCCGAACACCGACAGTTCCAGGCCGCGGTTGCGCTGCTCGCCGAACACGCCGAACACGCCGTTCTCGATATAGGCCGAAGGCTGCGAGGTGGTGAACAGCGCCGCCGTCATGCCCAGCTTGCCGCTGTCGTACTTGACGCCGATTTCCTTCTGGCGCGAGACGTAAGGGTCGAACACCTGCCCCTGCTGGCCTGGCGAGATATTCACGCCCGCCGCCACCGGGCCCTGTTGCAGCGCTTCGATGTAGTTGGCATACACCGAGACGTTCTTCAAGGGCTTGTAGACGATGCCGGCCACCGGCGTCACCTTGCTCTTGTCATAGCCCGAGGTCTGGACGCCGCTGTTGTAGTCGTAGCCGTAATCCTTGATGCGCTGATGGCGCGCACCGACCGTCACCAGCAGGCTGTCGTTCAGGAAGGACAGCGAATCGGCGATGGCATAGCTGCCCAGGATGGATTTATGCGTGATCAGCGGCGCATCCATGCTGCCGCCAGTGAAGAAGGTGGGCGAGGGTGGCGCCACGTCGACCGGGCGGTAGAGATTGGTGGTCCAGCCGCTGAAGTCGGCCATGCCATAGGCGTTGCGCGATTTTTGCTCGTAGGCCGAGGCGCTGGCGCTCACCGTGTGCTTGACGCTGCCGGTATAAAAGCTGCCGCGCACGCCGATCTCGCCGGTGCGGCTCTGGTCGTAGCGGGTGTTGTCGAAGCGCGTCATGGTCGCGTTGCCGGCGTTGTCCGTGGTGGTCGGCGAGGCCAGGGCGTTGAATTCGCTGCCGTTGCGCGCGCCGAAGGCGGCCCAGCCGACCAGGTTCGGCGCCAGGTCGACTTCGGCGCGCAGGGTGCCGAAGGTGTCGCGCTCGTTGGAGTGGGTCCAGGGCTGGGCGAAGTTGCTGTCGGCGTCAGGTGCCGACGGCACCGCCAGGCCGGCGCCCACGGTGACGCTCGGGCGTGCGTTGTCCAGCTGGTGCTCCTGGAAGCCGACGTCGGCCGACAGGCGGTAGTTGTCGCCGCGGTAGTCGAGGCCCACCGAGAACAAATTCAGCTCGCGCGACTCGCGGTCGACCGCGGTGTCGCCGTCGCGCCGTGCGGCGTTGATGCGGATGCCGCCGCGGTTGTCGTCGAAGCGGCGCGCGAGGTCGAAGCTGGCGTAGGCCTGGCCGCCGCTTTCCACGCCCACCGTCACCTGGTTCAGCGGCGCATTCGGTGCGCGCTTGGGCACCAGGTTGATCATGCCGCCAATGCCGCCGCCGCCCGGCGCGGCGCCGTTGACGAAGCTGTTGGCGCCGCGGAAGACTTCCACGCGCTCGAGCAGTTCCGAGGCCACGAACTGGCGCGGCAGCAAACCGTATAAACCGTTATACGCCATGTCGTCCGAGTTGACGGCAAAGCCGCGGATCACGTACAGTTCCTGGTAGTTGCCGAAGCCGCGCGCCACGCGCACGGCCGGGTCGTTCTGCACCACGTCGGCCACGCTGCGCGCCTGCTGTTCCTGGATCAGCGCCTGGGTGTAGTTGGTGGCGTTGAAGGGCGTGTCCATGATATCGACATTGCCCAGCAGGCCGATGCGGCCGCCGCGCGCCACCTGGCCGCCGGCATAGCTCGACGGCAGACCCTGGGCCGAGGCATCGGCGGAGGCGCTGACCACCACGGTGGCGACCGGGTTGGCCGGTGCGTTGGTCTGAGCGGTGGCCGTGGCGTCGGCTTGCGCCTGCGCGGCGCCGGCGGCCAGCAGCAGTGCGCCCAGCGCGATCGGGGTGAGGGAGATGGTGAAGTCGGAGTTCTTCATTGCAATTCTTCTTGTTGATGAGAATAATTCTCATTATACTCGGACGCTCTTGCTCTCGTAAATGAGAACTATTATTATCTGGTCTCATCCGATTTCTCTGTCCCCATGTCTCCCGTCAACGTCCGCCGCTGGTCCTGGATCCACAAGTGGAGCAGCCTGGTCTGCACCGTCTTCATGCTGCTGCTGTGCCTGACCGGCCTGCCGCTGATCTACCACCACGAGATCGGCCACCTGCTCGGCAACGACGTCGAGGCCCCGAGCATGCCCGCCGACACGCCGCGCGCCGACCTCGACCAGGTCATCGCGGCCGCCAAGGCGCTGTATCCCAACAAGATCATGATGTACATGTCGCAGGAGCTCGACGAGCCGGCGATCTGGAACCTGACCCTGGGCGACCATCCGAACGACGAACAATTCAAATCCATCGCCATCGATGCGCGCACCGCGAAGTTCATCGCCGAACCGCCGATCGAAGGCGGCGGCTTCATGTCCCTGATGTTCCACCTGCACGTGGACCTGTTCGCCGGCATCTGGGGCAAGCTCTTCCTCGGCTTCATGGGCCTGCTGCTGGTGGTGGCGATCGTCTCCGGGGTGGTGCTGTATGCGCCCTTCATGCGCAAGCTCGATTTCGGCACCGTGCGCCATGGCCGCACCGCGCGCCTGCGCTGGCTCGACATGCACAACCTGCTCGGCATCGTCACCCTGGTATGGGCGCTGGTGGTCGGCACCACCGGCGTGATCAACACCCTGGCCGACGTCTTGCTCAAGGTCTGGCAGTTCACGGAAATCGCAGAGATGACCCAGCCCTACCAGGGCCAGCCGGCGCCGACCAAACTGGCCTCGATGCAGACCACCATCGCGCACGCCGAAGCCGCGGAGCCCGGCATGAAGGTGGGCTTCGTCGCCTTCCCCGGCACGCCCTTCGCCAGCCCGCACCATTACGGCGTCTACATGCACGGCGACCAGGCGCTGACCTCGCGCCTGTACAAGCCGGTGCTGGTGGACGCCCAGACCGCCCGGATCACCGACCGCCGCCAGCTGCCCTGGTACCTGAAGGCGCTGCTGATCTCTCAGCCGCTGCACTTCGGCGACTACGGCGGGGCCGGGCTGCAATTCCTGTGGGCGCTGCTCGACGTCGCCACCATCGTGGTGCTGGGCAGCGGCTTGTACCTGTGGCTCAAGCGCGGACGCGCGGCGCGGGCGGCGGCCAGGCAGGCCGCCGGTGCCGCTGATGCCGCCGTCGGCGCGCCGGCGCTGGCACGCGGCGGGAAGTCGTGATGAAATCGAAGCGCGCCATCTGGGGCATGCCGATCGTGCTCGGCATCCTGACCGTGGTTGGCTTGCTGGTCGCGCTGGTGGGCGACGGCGTGTGGGACCTGGTGTCGGTGGCAGCGCTGGCGGTGCCGGTGCTGGTGGGGTGCTGGTACACCTTCAAGCCGGCCAGGTCGCCGCATTAGGTGACGAATGCGTCGCGGGTAGGGTCATGTATGTATTACCCCTTAATCTTCGACTAAGCATCCACCCATCAATACCGCGTATAACTTCGTTTGAACTATAACAACGAAGGAGTCCCGCGGTGAAAAACTGGGTGCGCAACAACAAAGGCTTCGTCGCCTTCCTGGTCCTGTTCGGCGTGCTGCGCACCGCGGTGGCCGACTGGAATCCGATCCCGTCGGCCTCGATGCACCCGAACCTGCTGGAAGGGGACGTGGTGCTGGTCAACCGCATGGCCTTCGACCTCAAGCTGCCGCTCACCGACATGGTGCTGGCGCGCCTGGGCGAGCCCCAGCGCGGCGACATCGTCACCTTCCGCTCGCCGCGCGACGGCATCCTCTTGATCAAGCGCCTGGTGGCGCTGCCCGGCGACGTGGTCGAGATGCGCAACGAGCGCCTCTACATCAACGGCAAGGGCGCCGACTACAAGCTGGTGCGTGAAGCGATGGATTCGGTGGACGGTACCGCGCTGCCGGCGCTGCAGCTGGCCGAAACCCTGGATGGCAAGCAGGATGGCAGCCGCCGCCACATCCAGCTGCTGCCAGGGGTGGTGGCGCCGAACACCTTCGGGCCGGTGATCGTGCCCCAGGGCGAGTACCTGATGCTGGGCGATAACCGCGACAACAGCGCCGACTCGCGCGTCATCGGCCTGGTGCCGCGCAAGCTGCTGGTCGGCCGCGCCGAACGGGTGCTGGTGTCGGCCGACTACCAGGGCAACTGGATGCCGCGCACCGAGCGCTTCGGCATGTCGCTGTACCACCCTTGAAATGCCCTATGTAAGCCCGCCGTTTTAACGGCTTCTCCGACCAGGGACGCGTTTGTCGCTACAATCTCGTCCTTCGGCCGTTGCATGGTGCAGTGCCGAGTTTTTGAAAGGCATTGCAATGCAAAGATTGTTGACGGTGATCCTGGCCTGCCTGGGGATGGTGGGCGCGCTGGCGATCGACACCTATCTGCCCTCGTTCCCCGCGATCGGGCGCGCGTTCGACGTCGGTCCGGTGGCGGTGCAGCAGACCCTGAGCGTCTTCCTGTTCACCTTCGCCTTCATGATGCTGTTCTACGGCACCCTGTCCGATTCCTTCGGGCGGCGTCCGGTGATCCTGGTGGCGCTGGCGGTCTACACGCTGGCCTCCGCCGGGGCGGCGATGGCGCCGACCTTTGGCTGGCTGCTGTTCTTCCGCGCGCTCCAGGGCCTCTCGGCCGGCGCCGGCTCGGTGATCGGCCAGGCCATCGTGCAAGACCGCTTCAGCGGCGCCGATGCCCAGCGCATCATGTCCCACATCATGATGGTGTTCGGCCTGGCGCCGGCCATCGCCCCGGTGCTGGGCGGCTGGCTGCACGTGGCTTTCGGCTGGCGCGCGACCTTCGTGTTCCTGGCCCTGTTCGGCGCGGTCATGCTGCTGGCGGCCTGGCGCCTGCTGGACGAAAGCCTGCCGCGCGAAAAGCGCCATGCCTTCCATGGTGTGGCGATCGCGCGCAACTACCTCAAGGTGCTGCGCCACCCGCAGTTCCTGCTGCTGTCGCTGGCCGTCGGCCTGGCCTTCGGCGGACTCTCGCTCTACATCGGCTCGGCGGCCAACTTCGTGATGGAGATCCTGCACTTGCCGGAGACCGCCTTCGCCTGGATGTTCATCCCGCTGATCAGCGGCATGGTGATCGGCTCGGCCTGGGGCGGAAAGCGCGCCGCGAAAATCGCGCCGGCGACCATGCGCCGTCTCGGCTATGGCCTGATGGCGCTGGCTTGCGTGCTCAACGTCGGCTACACGGCGCTGGCCGGCGACCGGGTGGCGGTGCCGTGGGCGGTGTTGCCGCTGATGGTCTACACCTTCGGCCTGGCGGTGGCGATGCCGGCGATCCAGGTGGCGGCGCTGGGCCTGTTCCCGGAAAACCGCGGGCTGGCCTCGTCGATGCTGGCGTTTATCCAGATGATGTCGTTCGCGCTGATGTCCGGCCTGGTGGCGCCGCTGTTGTTCGGCAGTGCCTTCAAGCTGGCTTGCGGGGTAACGGTGGGATTGGTGGCGAGTTTCGTGGCTTGCCAGCTGGCGGGGTTTGCTGGGCGGGGCAAAACCGTCGTCGCCTGATGAGGTAGGGTGGGCACCCCGTGCCCACGCGGACGTCTGCCAAATGCTAGCTTCGGCGTGGGCTCGGGGAGCCCACCCTACAACCAGCGTCGCGGGTAGGGTGGACGGGTGTCCCGTCCACGCGTTCAACCAGCAGTAAATCCGTCGCGACGATGCAAACGGCAATCACCGCCGGTTCTGCTTCATCGCCTTGTCCACCTCGCGCTTGGCATCGCGGTCGCGCTCGGTATCGCGCTTGTCGTGCTGCTTCTTGCCCTTGGCCAGGCCGACTTCGCACTTGATGCGGCCGCCCTTGAAGTGCAGGTTGAGCGGCACCAGCGTATAGCCGGAGCGGTCGACCTTGCCGACCAGCTTCTCGAGCTCGGCCTTGTGCAGCAGCAGCTTGCGGGTGCGCAGGGCTTCCGGATGGCTCCAGCCCGAGACCGAGCTCTGCGGGCTGATGTGCGCGCCAAACAGGAACAGCTCGGCATCGCGCACCACCACGTAGGCTTCCTTGATCTGGGCCCGCCCATCGCGGATGGCCTTGACTTCCCAACCTTCCAGCACCAGGCCGGCTTCGTAACGGTCCTCGATGAAGTAGTCGAAAAACGCTTTCTTATTATCAACAATGCTCATGAAATAGCTAAAATCCGCGCGTCGGTTAAACTACTGTTGTCGCGCTAGGGATCACCCATGGGGGCATCCTCTACACAGCGCAAAACAACATCATAACAAACGGTTGATCTATGGCAGTAGTGCACAAATCAGTTTTCTTAGGGTATAGCGCCGAGCAGATGTTCGATCTGGTGGCGAAGGTCGAAGATTATCCCAAGTTCCTTCCATGGTGCAGCGGCGTCAAGCTGCTGGAACGCACCGACGACAAGCTGGTCGCCTGCCTGCAAATCAATTTCCATGGCGTGAAGCAGAGCTTCACCACCCAGAACCACAACCAGCGCCCGACCCAGATGAAGATGCACCTGGTCGACGGCCCCTTCAAGATGCTGGAAGCCACCTGGAACTTCAAGTCGCTGCGCGCGGATGCCTGCAAGATCGAGTTCGACATGCAGTACGAGTTCTCCAGCATCATCCTGGAACAGATCGTCGGCCCGGTGTTCGGCATGATCGCCAATACGATGGTCGATTCCTTCTGCAAGCGCGCCGAGGTCGTATATGGCTGATGTCGCCGCGGCGGCGCCGGAACTCCAGGTCTACCTGGTGTATGCCACGCCGCAGAGCGAGTACATCCACCCGATGCGCGTGCCACCCGGCACCACCATCGGGCAGGCGATCGAGGGCAGTGGGGTGCTGGCCAGCTTCCCGGAGATCAACCTGGTGACCCAACCGGTGGGCATCTACGGCAAGAAGAAGACGCTCGATACGGTGTTGCGCGAGCGCGATCGTGTCGAAATCTATCGGGCGCTGGTGGCGGATCCGAAGGATTCGCGGCGGAGGCGGGCGGTGAAGAAG
>Ga0308168_1000826_pt1 | contig 32987 bp, 27 predicted proteins | sample PhyCR2_FD_202133 | JGI IMG/M metagenome (GOLD analysis project Ga0308168, IMG submission 202133) | Phyllosphere microbial communities from UC Gill Tract Community Farm, Albany, California, United States - DLSLRC.R2 | ecosystem: Host-associated > Plants > Phyllosphere > Unclassified | place: USA...
ACGGCGGCAGTGGGCTGGACCGGCCAGGCCGGCCTGGCCCTGGTCGACACCCTGGCCGCGCACGCCTTCGATGCCGCCGTGATCTTCACCACCTACACCCAGAGCGCGCTGCCGGCCGCATTGCTGTGCCACCTGGCCGGCATCCCCTTGCGCCTGGCCCATTGCCGCGAGAATCCCTATCGCCTGCTGAGCGACTGGGTGCCCGACCCGGAACCGGCATCTACCGTGCACCATGAGGTGCAGCGCCAGCTGGCCCTGGTCGGGCACGTCGGCTGCATACCCGGCGACCTAGGCCTTTCCTTCGTGCCGCGCGCGGCCGACCATGCCGCCGCCACCGCATGCCTGCGCGGCGCCGGCGTCGATCCCGGCCGGCCCTGGATCCTGCTGCACCCGGGCGCCAGCGCCGCCTCGCGGCGTTATCCGGCCGGCCACTGGGCGCAGGCGATCGCGCTGCTGTCGGCAGCGACCGACGTGCCGCTGGTGCTGGCCGGCGGCGCGGCCGACGTGGATCTGGTCGAGGACATCCGCCGCCGCGCCGGCCTGCCGCCACCGGCGCTGCCGACGCTGGCAGGCCGGCTCGGCCTGGGTGAACTCGGTGCGGCGCTGCGGATGGCCGCGGTCGCCGTCGCCAACAACAGCGGACCGGCGCATATCGCCGCCGCGGTCGGCACGCCGCTGGTCGACCTGTATGCGCTGACCAATCCCCAGCACACGCCCTGGGGCACGCGCAGCCGGGTGCTGTTCCATGACGTGCCCTGCCGCTTCTGTTTCAAGAGCACCTGCCCGCAAGGACATCATGACTGCCTGGCGGGCGTGGCGCCGCGGCGCGTGGCCGAGGCGGTGCTCGACCTGCTGCACCGGGGCGCTGCCGGGCCGCCCGCGGTATTGGCCGAGGCGGCGGTGCCGGCGGACGACGGCTGATCGGCAGCATCAGCGCTGCCCGGCGCGCGACCGTCGGCCGCCCGGCCCCCGGGCCGTTGGGCCGTTGAGCCGTTGAGCCGTTGAGCCGTTGAGCCGTTGAGCCGTTGAGCCGTTGAGCCGTTGAGCCGTTGGGCCGTTAAGCTGCCGGGCCGTCGGGCTACGGGGCCACCGGACCGTCAGCTGCGACCTAAGCTCAGCGCAGCGCCGGCTGTGCGGCGGCAGGGACGGCAGGAGCGGCAGTGCCGGTCTTGCCGGTAGCGCCCTTGCTGCCGGGGCCGGCCACGCCCGTACCTGTGCCCGTGCTGGTGCCCGTGCCGAACGCCACGCTGCGGAACAAATCCAGCGGAATCGCATTCGCCATCGCCTGCATGCCGAGGTCGTTCGGATGCAGGTGGTCGCCGCTGTCGTACGCCGGCAGCATGCGCGTCGGGTGGGCCGGATCGCGCACGGCGCGCTCGAAATCGATCACGCCATCGAATTCGTCGCCGCTGCGGATCCAGTTATTGACGGCCTGGCGCACCTGCTCTTTTTCTAGCGTGTAATAGCCGGGGAAGACCGTGCCTTCGAAAGGCGTGAGCGTGGCGCCATAGATTGCGATCCCTTTCGCATGGGCGCGTGCGATCAGCTGGCGGTAGCCGGCAATCAGGTCCTGTGCGGTCACCGCTTCCGATGCCGGAATGGTGCCGGTGCCGGGATGGCCGATGTCGTTGATGCCGATCAGGACGATCAGGTAGCGCACGCCGGCGGTAGCCAGCACGTCGCGGTCGAAGCGGGCCAGCGCGGCGCGCCCGAACAGCGGCTGCTCGCCCGGGTCGCGCAGCAGGCGGTTGCCGCCGATGCCGCGGTTGACCACGCCCAGGCGTGCGTTCGGCGCCAGCAGGGTCGCAATGCCGTTCGGTGCCGACACCAGTTCGCGCGTGGTCTGCAGGCGCAGTGCCAGCAGGTCGGGCCAGCGGCGGTTGGTGTCGATCGTCGTGTTCGAGCCGTCGGTGATCGAGTCGCCCAGCGCCACGATGGCGGCGTTGGCCGGCGTGTTGACGTCGACTTCGGTCAGGAAGGGCCAGGACGTGATGGTGCGCTCGGTCGGCAGCGTGGCGGCGTTGGTGAAATTCCCCGGCAGCGAGACGTAATTGGTCTGGAAGGCCGAGCCGTGGATGGTGGTGGCTTGCACCGTGTCCGGCAGGTGCAGGCTCACGGCCAGGTCGGACAGCGCCGGCACGTCGAGGTCGACCGGATCGGACAGCACCGGCGCGCCCGGCGGGATCACGATCGAGCGCATGCCGCTGAAGGTCAGCGGGCGGTCGCTGCCGTCGACGATGGCGGCGCCGGCCTGGCGCCGGGCGACGTGGGCTTCGCCGATGCGCAGCGGCGTGGTACCGAGTTCGTTGGAAATGCGGATGCGCACGCGCGGGCCGCCGATGCTGGTGTGGACGATCAGGCGCAGGGTCTGGTTGCTGAAGCTTTGCGTCTGCGCTACCAGCGGCGGTCCGGCCGGCGCGGCGCCCCAGGTCCCGACCCACTGCTCGGCGCTCCAGGGGCCGGACTGGGCGATCGCGGGCAGTTGCGGCAGCGACATGCCGGCGGCAGCCAGCACGACGGCGGCCAGGAAGCCGCGCCGGCGGCGCGTGCTTGACCGCAGGGTCGGTAACAGGGACGGCAGGAATGGTTTCATGTGTGGCTCCTCGATTGTCTCGTATCGTCATGGTTTGGCCGCCCTGCCTCCCCCAAGGCAGCCTCGACAGCAGGCAGTAGACTAGCGAGCCACTGTCGCGTCAACAAGACGGCTCCAAGGCCGACTTTTGCGCTGGATCGAGGAAGCGGCTGGAACTTGTATCACAGCAGAACTTTATTGACGAGCTACAAGTTCCCTTGGTCATTATCGCTTCTTCATGCGCGCGACCCGGGCATCGCTTTCGCGCTGCTCGCGCCGGTCACGGCGGTAGGTGAAAAAGGTGTTGGCGAGAAAGCCCGCCACGGCGATGGCGATGCCCACCACGGCACCGACGTCGGTCAGCGTGAGCGAGGCGCCGATCGACGCCATGCCTGCGAGATAGCTTGCCACTTCCGGCATGCCTGGTTTATTCATGGCCTCCCCCTTCCAAAGGTGTAGTATTTGACGTAGAGTATAGAACTCTAAACTGATCAACGTCAAGAACACTAAACCCAATCGAGTTTAGAACACTTAACATGAATACACTGTCCGACCGCTTGGAACATATTTATCGCGCCATCCCCTCTCTCGAGGGCGAGCGCGGCCAGACCGGCCTGGTCAAGGCCTCGGGCGCGTCCAAGAGCGTCGTCAATCAATGGTTGACGGGCAAAATCAAATCGATGGACATCCGCTACGCGCTGAACATCGAACGCGCACTCGGCTTCTCCCATATCTGGCTGATGACCGGCCAGGGCGAACCGCACCCTGCGCCGGACGAGCGGCCGAGGAATGCGCTGGCGGTGCGCGCCGTCGACAACGAGGACCGCGAATTCGTCCAGATCGCGATGGTCAAGCTGCGCCTGTCGGCCGGCATCACCGGCTTCCAGACCGAACCGGAAGGCCGCGACGGCGGCACCCTCGGCATGCGCCGCAACTGGATCGAGCGCCATAACCTGAGCGCCGAGCACCTGATCGCGATCCTGGTCAAGGGCGAGAGCATGGAGCCGTCGCTGTACGAAGACGACATCGTGATCATCAATACGCTGGACAAGAAGCCGGTCGATGGGGCCGTGTATGCCGTCAACTACGAAGGCGAAGCGGTGGTGAAGCGCCTGGCGCGCGACGCCGGCCAGTGGTGGCTGACCTCGGACAATGTAGACCAGCGCAAGTACCACCGCAAACTATGCCAGGGCAATGCCTGCCTGGTGATCGGCCGCGTGGTGCGCAAGGAGAGCGACCGCATATGAAGCGCGCGCCATGAAGATCAGGACCGCGCTGACCGAACTGAAAGGCGTGCGCGTGGCGGTGGCCTTTCCGCCGCCGGCCTGGGTCACGCCCGGCATGGGCGATGCGCTGCTGGCGCGGCTGCAGCCTTACTTCCCGGCCCTGCCGGTCATGCTGGCGGCGGTGCGCAAGCACGGCGTGCGCACCCATGCCGCGTTCCAGGCGCAGGCGCTGGTGGATGGCGCCGACCTGGGCGCGCTGGACACGGTCGAGATCGACCTGGACCTGCCGCCGCGACTGCCGGACGCGGCGCCACCGTTCTAGCGTCCGCGTTCAGTCCAGCCGCTTGAGCCGCTGGCCATGGATGCCCCAACGGCAATCGGTACCGTCGACCTGCCCGCACAAGGCCCAGCCGGTACCGATCTTCTCGACGGTCACCGTGCCCTCGATTTCCCTGGCAAGCTTCTCGGCCCAGACGCTCGCGGCACCGCGGCCCTTGAAGAGTTCCTTGCCTTCGTAGATCACTGTGGCATCGAATACCGGCATGGCGAATATGGTCATTGCTTCCTTGATAAATATTCATCTGAAACGCTATCCTAGCATTTCAACCACGGCGTCACACTGGCGACCGGACCCGGACATGGAAGACACGCGACAGATGCAAGCCGAATTGCAGCACACATCGACACCACACCGGATCGGCAAGGGCCAGCGCACCGGCATCGCCTTCGTCTTCCTGTGGTTCTTCATCGGCGGCATCGCGCATTTCGTGGCGACCGACACCGAAGCCCGCATCGTGCCGCCGTGGATGCCGTGGCCGGTGGCGGCGGTGCTGGTCAGCGGCGTGTTCGAACTGCTTGGCGCTGTCGGGATCCTCGTCGCCGCCACCCGCCGCGCCGCCGGCATCGGCCTGTTCCTGCTGACGCTGGCCGTGACGCCGGCCCACATCTACATGCTGCAGCGGCCCGACCTGTTCCCGGTACCGCTCTGGGCCCTGTGGCTGCGGCTGCCGATCCAGGCGGCGCTGCTGTGGCTGATCTGGTGGAGCACTTACAGGCCGAGATCGGACAGGCCCGGATGATCATCCGGCCGCCGTCCCAGCGGCCAGCGGAACTTGCGCTCGGCCTCCTGGATCGGCATGTCGTTGAGGCAGGCAAAGCGGCGCTGCATCAGGCCATTCTCGTCGAATTCCCAGTTCTCGTTGCCGAAGGTACGGAACCAGTTGCCCGAATCGTCGTGCCACTCGTAGGCATAGCGCACGGCGATGCGGTTGCCCTCGAACGCCCATAGTTCCTTGATCAGGCGGTAGTCCAGCTCCTTCTTCCATTTGCGGTCGAGGAATTGCACGATCTCGTCGCGGCCATTCACGAATTCGACACGGTTGCGCCAGCGGCTATCCGGCGTGTAAGCGAGTGCGACTTTATCGGGGTTGCGGCCGTTCCAGCCGTCTTCGGCGAGGCGGACTTTCTGGATGGCGGTTTCGCGGGTGAACGGTGGGAGTGGCGGACGGGGCTCGAGGGTGGACATGGCGGTCTCCTTTGTTGTCATCCTGAACAGGATAACGCAAGGCGGGACTTGTGCGGGGCAAGCACGGGCAGAATCAAAAAGGCCAGCCCGAAGGCTGGCCTAACTCATTGCATTCATTGGTCGGGGCGAGAGGATGCGAACATCTGCCTCGGGTGATGGTAGCGAATTCGGGCTGGTTAATTTTGCGGCGTTGCCGTGATCAACTCGTCATGCTGCGCCATGACGTCGTCTGCCTGACTTGCGGGCTTTGGGGTCGTCATCAGTTTCTGGCGCAAGAGTTGATTCAGCGGTTCTTCGAAGTACTTGAAGCAGACGCACGACAAGCACGTTGTGAAGATGAAATAGGCGGCGAAAAAAATGTGCGGCTGCTGGATTGCAAGCACACTCTTTCCAGAGACCGCATATGCCAGGCGCCACATTGGCCAGTGAAGAATGTAAAGCGAGTAGCTCGCGCCTCCCAAAAACACAAGTGGCCGCCAAGACAGCAGCCTCGCGACAGCGCCTTGACCGCACGCCAGAGCACAAATGAACAAAGCAACCAGGGGAGCGAACGCGCCGCTGCAATACCACTTGGTATCGATCCGCAGGCACATGATCGCGACCAGCGCCAGCGCCGACGCAATCGTCAGGAATGGCGCGACACGGTCAAAGGACGAGGTTGTGCGCCCCTTCCAGATTAACCCTGCTGTTACGCCAACAAGAAATTCGGGGAGCCGTGTCAACGGCACGAACCCCCAGAAGTCGCCTGCATCCAGAGGGAATACCGATTGCATGAAAACACCGGATACAGCCAGGCCACAGAATGCGGCGCCGACGAGCATCAGCCATCCTTTCGACAGTCTCGGTAGCATCACGCAAACGACCGGAAAGAGAAGGTAGAAGAATGCCTCTGCCGACAAAGACCAGCCCGGGGGATTCCACATTCCCCAGTGCAGGCCGAACGAATGAAACCAGGCTTGCCCCAGGATGAGCGAGAGCACGCCACTTGAAAATCGCAACGATACCGAATCCCCGTGGCTCGACAATACCACCGGCGCCATCAATGCCATGCCAAGCAGGTAGGTCGGGTATAGACGCGCTACGCGCGCCGCCCAGAAATTCTTTGCATTCCCCCGCAATTTCCCCTGGCGTACTTGCATAGCTGTACGCCAAAATAAATCCCGAGAGCACGAAGAAAACAGTGACGCCAAAGGTGCCATGCTCGATAAAGTTCCTGAGTACCGGATTAGCGACGTTGGAAAAATGATATATCACTACCATTGCCGCAGCAAAAAACCGAAGCCCGGTGAGCGAACGTAGTTGATTGCCTGGTTTATTGGCCATGACAGATGTTTATTAGTAAAGTAAAAAAACTTTACTTTTCATCAACTAATCAGTCAAGCAGGCAATCATGCTGCATATTTTTTGTTGCTTTTTTCATACGACTAGCTGAAGTGGCATCGGGATTGGCTTTGCGAGCCAAAAGAGGTCGCTACCTGAGCAGCTTTTCGCCTCTTGGCGCCGCCGCTGTTCCCAAAGCAGTTCGCCAACGGCCCCAATGTGGCGGTCTGGGATGGACGAATGTGTGAAGGGCCGCAAAAAGAAAAAGGCCAGCTCGAAAGCTGGCCCATCTCATTGAATTCATTGGTCGGGGCGAGAGGATTCGAACCTCCGACCCCGTGCACCCCATGCACGTACGCTACCAGGCTGCGCTACGCCCCGATCCAGCTTGCAATTATATCAGAGCCGGCCGAGATGGTTAAGATTTTGACAGGCACCACGGCACCGCTGCCGTAACGCTACTTCCACTCCCCGCGCAGCGCCAGCACTTGCTCGTACAAGCCCTCTGGCGTCACGTCCTGCGGCGGTACCGGGCGCCCCACCGCCAGTGCCAGCCGGGAACGCCAGCCGCGCGCAAAGGTCCGCTCGAACACGTTCGCAGGATCGCGCGAGAACACGCTACCCCACAGGCCGCGCAGCGCCATCGGGATCACCGGTACCTTGCTGCGCTCGACAATCCTGGCGATGCCGCCGCGGAACTCGCTCATCTCACCGGTGCGGGTCAGTTTACCTTCGGGGAAGATGCAGACCAGTTCGCCATCGTGCAGCGCGTGCGCGATGTCGACGAAGGCCTTTTCCATCAGCCACGGGTCGTCCTTGGCCGGCGCGATCGGGATCGCCTTGGCGGTGCGGAAAATGAAGCCCAGCAGCGGGGTCTTGAAAATCTGGTGGTCCATCACGAAGCGGATCGGACGTGGACTGGCGGCCATGATCACGATGGCGTCGACATAGGACACGTGGTTGCAGACCAGTACCGCAGCGCCCTGTTCCGGGATGCGCTCGACGTCCACGGTCGACACGCGGTGGATGGTGTGGATCAGTAGCCAGGCCAGGAAGCGCATCAGGAATTCCGGCACCAGCGAGAAGATGTAAATGGCGACCACGGCATTCAGCAGCGCGGTAGTCAGGAACATTTCCGGGATGCTGAAGCCCTGCCCGATCAGGAACACGGCGACGCCGGCGGCGGCCACCATGAACAGCGCGTTCAGGATATTCAGGCCGGCGATGGTGCGCGACATGTGCTGCGGGTCGCAGCGGGTCTGGATCAGCGCGAACAGCGGCACGATGAACAGGCCGCCGAACACACCCAGCAGCAGCAAGTCCGCCAGGATGCGCACGCTGCCGTGCTGGGCCAGCAGGCCCAGCGCGTCGACGGCGGCCGTGTTCGTATAGCCGAGGCTGGCAAAATACAGGTCGATGCCGAACAGCGACAGGCCGATGGCGCCGAAAGGCACCAGCCCGATCTCGACCTTGCGGCCGGACAGTTTTTCGCACAGCAGCGAGCCGCTGCCGATACCGAGCGAAAAGATCGTCAGCAGCAGGACGAACACACTGTGGTCGCCGTGCAGGTAATCCTTGGCGAACAGCGGGAATTGCGACAGCACTAGGGCGCCATAGAACCAGAACCAGGAATTGCCGAGCATCGATAGGAACACGGTACGGTTCTTGCGCGAGAACGACAGGTTGCGGAACGATTCGCCCACGAAGTTCTTGCTGATCTTCAGGTCGGGCGCCGGCGCCGGCGACAGCGGGATGCGCCAGCTGGTCGCCAGCCCCAGCAGCGCCACCAGCAGCGTGCCGCCGGCCACCAGTTCGACACCCAGCGTGCCATGCCCGGCCAGCACCGCGCCCATCACTTCGCCCAGCAGGATGCCGACAAAGGTGCCCATCTCGATCACGCCGTTGCCGCCCACCAGTTCGTCGGCGCGCAGGTGCTGCGGCAGGTAGGCGTACTTGACCGGGCCGAACAGCGTCGAGTGGATGCCCATGCCGGCCACCGCCGCGATCAGGAGCCACAGCGTGTGCGTCAGCCAGCCGGCGGCGGCCACCGCCATGATGCCGATCTCGAGCAGCTTGACGAAGCGTGCCAGCCTGCCCTTTTCCACTTTGTCGGCCACCTGGCCGGCGGTGGCGGACAGCAGCACGTAGGGCAGGATGAACAGGCCCGGGATCAGGTTGTTCAGCAGGCTTGGGGGCAGCGTGGTCCAGGACAGCGCGTCGTAGGTAAGGATCACCATGAGCGCGGTCTTGAACAGGTTGTCGTTGAAGGCGCCCAGGAACTGGGTCCAGAAAAACGGGCCGAAGCGGCGCTGGGTCAGCAGGGAAAATTGGCTGTTGTGGCTCATGCGTGGGATCTGGCGTCGGCGTTCATGATGTCGAGACGCGTAATCTACAGCACAACTATGGGCTTGAATACTGGGTGTTGCTACATATCAAGCCTGGTCGCGCATCCTGCGACTGCCGATCGCAGGGTGCACGACGCTGACCCATGAGTATCGGCAAATGCCACCAAGAACCAGATGTTGTTGGCTGCCTATTGCGACTGGATAAGAAAGATTGCCACGAAACGATGCCGGATTTGAGCGGCCACAAGAACAAAGCGGGTGCTGCATCTTGTGCACTGCAGCGCAGGTAAAATTTGCGCATGAATTCCACTAACCACACCCCTAAAGAGCACAGCCTGTGTGAAGCGCTGTTCGACCAGGTCGAGCGCGATTTACTCGCGCTGACCACGGTCTCACTCGATCCAGACGCGGCGCCGGGCGTCTGCATCGACGAATTCGCGAACGAATTCCTCGGGCAATGGAGTTTGCCGCCAAGGCGCCGTTACAGGAACTAGTTTTAGCCTAAACTTTCCAGGCGGATGCGCACGACCTTACCCACCGTCGTCGCCAATCCTTCGATCCTTGCAATCGCCGCATTCACATACTTTTCGCGGGTCAGGTGGGTAATGATGACGATGTCGGTGCGGGCCTTTTCGCCCGGCTCCTTTTGCAGCACGGCGTCGATCGAGATGCCGGCGTCGGCCAGGATGCGGGTCAGGTCGGCCATCACGCCCAGCTGGTCCTGTACGTTCACGCGCAGGTAGTAGCTGGTGCGGATGTCGTCCATCGGCAGGATCGGCACGTCGGCCAGTTCGCCCGGATGGAAGGCCAGGTGCGGCACGCGCGAGTACGGATCGACCGTGGCCGAACGGGTCACGTCGACCAGGTCGGCAATGACGGCGGAGGCGGTCGGCTCGGCGCCGGCACCCTTGCCGTAGTACAGGGTGGTGCCGACGGCGTCGGCTTTCACCAGCACCGCATTCATCGCGCCTTCCACGTTGGCGATCAGGCGCGCGGCCGGGATCAGGGTCGGGTGCACGCGCAGTTCGATGCCTTCGTTGCCGTCGACGAAGCTGCGGCGCGTGATGCCCAGCAGCTTGATGCGGTAGCCGAGCTGTTCGGCGTAGCGCAGGTCGACCGCCTGCAGCTGGCTGATGCCTTCCACGTGGGCGCCGCCGAACTGCATCGGGATGCCGAAGGCGATCGCGGCCATGATGGTCAGCTTGTGGGCGGCGTCCACGCCTTCGATGTCGAAGGTCGGGTCGGCCTCGGCATAGCCCAGCTCCTGCGCCTGCTTCAGCACGGTGCCGAAGTCGAGGCCCTTGTCGCGCATTTCGGACAGGATGAAGTTGGTGGTGCCGTTGATGATGCCGGCCACCGATTCGATGCGGTTGGCGGCCAGGCCTTCGCGCAGCGCCTTGATGATCGGGATGCCGCCGGCGACGGCGGCTTCGAAGGCCACCATCACGCCCTTTTCCTGGGCGGCGGCAAAGATTTCGTTGCCGTGCTGGGCCAGCAGCGCCTTGTTGGCGGTGACCACGTGCTTGCCGTTGGCGATCGCCTGCAGCACCAGTTCGCGCGCGAGGTCGTAGCCGCCGATCAGTTCGACGACGATGTCGATGTCGGGGTTGTTGACCACGGCGAAGGGGTCGCTCACGACGTCGCAATACTCGTCGACGACGCGGCGCGCACGTTCGAGGTTGCGCGCGGCGACCATCGTGATTTCGATGCCGCGGCCGGCGCGGCGGCGGATGTCTTCCTGGTTGCGCTGGAGGACGTGGAAGGTACCGGCACCGACGGTGCCGATGCCCAGCAGGCCAACTTTGATGGGTTTCATTTTATTAATATCTAGTAATCGTTCTCAGCGCGCGTGGCGGCGCCGGTAACCGTCGAGGAAGCGCGCGATGCGGCCGCACGCGTCGGTCAGGTCGTCGGTATTGGGGAGGAACACCAGGCGGAAGTGATCCGGGGTGTGCCAGTTGAAGCCGGTGCCTTGCACCAGCAGGACTTTTTCCTCGGCCAGCAGTTCGCAGATGAATTGCTGGTCGTCCGCGATCGGATAGATCTTCGGGTCGAGGCGCGGGAACATGTACAGCGCCGCTTTTGGCTTGACGCAGGACACACCCGGAATATCGGTGAGTAATTTGTGGGCCAGGTCGCGCTGGCGCGCCAGGCGGCCGCCCGGCGCCACCAGCTCGGCGATGCTCTGTCGCCCGCCGAGCGCGGTCTGGATCGCGAACTGGCCCGGCGCGTTGGCGCACAGGCGCATCGAGGCCAGCATGTTCAGGCCTTCGATGTAGTCTTTCGCATGGCGTTTCTCGCCCGACACCACCATCCAGCCGGCGCGGTAGCCGCAGGAACGGTAGTTCTTCGACAGGCCGTTCAGGGTCACGAACAGCACGTCGTCGGCCAGCGAGGCCAGGGAGATATGCTCGGCGCCGTCGTACAGCGTCTTGTCGTAGATTTCGTCGGCGTAGATGATCAGGCCGTGCTGGCGCGCCAGTTCGACGATCTCCAGCAGCACCTCGCGCGAATACAGCGCGCCGGTCGGGTTGTTCGGGTTGATGACGACGATCGCGCGCGTGTTCGGCGTGATCTTCTTGCGCATGTCCTCGATGTCCGGCATCCAGCCGGCCTGCTCGTCGCAGATGTAGTGCACCGGGTTGCCGCCGGCCAGGCTGACGGCGGCGGTCCACAACGGGTAGTCGGGGGCCGGCACCAGCACTTCGTCGCCGCCGTTCAGCAGGCCCTGCATCGCCATCACGATCAGTTCCGACGCGCCATTGCCCAGGTAAATGTCGTCGATCTTGACGCCGCCGATGTTCTTGCCCTGGGTGTAGTGCATCACCGCCTTGCGGGGTGCGAACATGCCCTTGGAATCGGTGTAGCCGGCGGCCCCGTGCATGTTGCGGATCATGTCTTCCACGATCTCGTCGGGCGGGTCGAAACCGAACACGGCCAGGTTGCCGATGTTCAGCTTGATGATCTTCTGGCCGTCCTCTTCCATCTGGCGCGCTCTGTCGAGCGCCGGGCCGCGGATCTCATAACACACGTCGTCGAGCTTGTTGGATTTCAAAATCGGTCGCAAAATGTCACCTTTAGGCTATGTGCCGCAGGACTCCCTGCGACTTCGCATTGTTGCAATGCGAAAAATTCCATTCTGCCCAATAGAGCCGGATTAAGCAACCGGCGCTCTTGCCGACCCACGACTGCGGACTGCGGACACGGCTGCCAAACCAGTTACAATATTCGGCCGCCTGCCATACCGGCCGGCCTTCTCATGATTGCTTTCCACCATGAAGCTTCACACCAGCAGCACTGAAAAATACCAGACGGTGACCGGCTACGACCACACCGGTGTCGAAATCAATGCCCAGCGCTTCGATTACAGCGTGCTGGTGATGCCGGAAGTGGCGCCGCGTCCGTGGAACGTGACGCGCTTCGAAGACCTGACCGCGGCCCACTTCGAGCAGATCGCGGCGGACAAGCCGGACGTGGTCATCCTCGGCACCGGCGAGCGCCAGCGCTTCGTGCATCCGCGCCTGGTCGCCAGCCTGTCGAACGAGCGCATCGGCGTCGAGAGCATGGACAGCCACGCCGCCTGCCGCACCTACAACATCCTCATGGGCGAAGGCCGCAAGGCGGTCCTCGCGCTGATCATAGAAGGCAATCAGGCCGGCGCATGAACGATCTGCACCGGAACCGGACGCTGAACTGGACCCTACTGATCGTTTTTGCCGCCGCACTGCTCTACGTACTGGGCGTGCGCACCCTGGTGCCCCCCGATGAAGGCCGCTACGCCGAGATGGCGCGCGAGATGTTCGCCAGCGGCGACTGGATCACCACGCGCCTGAACGGCATCAAGTATTTCGAGAAGCCGCCGCTGCAGACCTGGATGAACGCGCTCAGCTTCGGGCTGTTCGGCGTCGGCGACTGGCAGGCACGTCTCTGGACCGGCCTGTGCGGCCTGCTCGGCGTGGTCGTCACCGGCATCGCCGGCCGCCGCGTGTTCGGCGCCCGCATCGGCTTCTATGCCGCACTGGTGCTCGGCTCCTCGTTCTACTGGGTCGCCTGCAGCCAGGCCAATTCCCTCGACATGAGCCTGGCGTCGATGATGACGCTGGCCCTGTGCGGCCTGCTGGTGGCGCAGCGCGACGCTGCCACGCCGGTCGAGCGGCGCAACTGGATGCTGCTGTGCTGGGCCGGGATGGCGCTGGCGGTGCTGTCCAAGGGCTTGATCGGACTGGTGCTGCCGGGCGCCGTGCTGGTGCTGTACACCCTGTTCGCGCGCGACCTGCGTATCTGGACGCGCCTGCACCTGGTGAAAGGATTGCTGCTGTTCTTCCTGATCGCCGCGCCCTGGTTCGTGCTGGTCGCGCTGAAGAACCCGGAGCAGCCGCATTTCTTCTTCATCCACGAACACTTCGACCGCTTCCTGAAGACCGAGCACCACCGCGAAGCGCCGTGGTGGATCTTCTTCGCGCTGATCGCCGCCGGCAGCGTGCCCTGGCTCGGCGTGCTGCTGCAAAGCCTGGTGCTGGGCGTGCGCCGGGTCTCGGATGCCGACAGCGATTCCGCTGCCGGACCGGGCACGGCGGGGCGTTTCCGTCCGCGCCTGATGCTGTTCATCTGGATCGCGTTCATCACCCTGTTCTTCACCAAGTCGCATTCCAAGCTGCCCGGCTACATCGTGCCGGTATTCCCGGCGCTGGCGCTGCTGGTCGCGGTCTACCTCGACGTCGGTACCCGCTGCAGCCGCATGCTGACCGCCGGCCTGAGCGCGCTGCTGGGCGCCGCCCTGCTCGCCTTCGTGCCCTTCATGGAGCGCCTGGCCAAGCACCCGGGCGAGGACGTGGTGTATGCCGCCTGCCAGCCGTGGGTGCTGGCGGCCGGGCTGGTGCTGCTGGTCGGCGGGCTGCTGTCGATGCTGTACGCGCGCCAGATGGTGCGCGACCTGTCGGTGCTGGTACTGGCCATCGCCGGCTTTGCTGCGACCCAGCTGCTGCTGGCCGGCTTCGGGCCGATCGCCGCGGTGCGCGCCGGCGCCGGCGTGCTGCCGGCCCTGAAGGCGGCCGGTGCGATGGATCCGGCCACCCGGGTGTACGCGGTCGGCATGTACGAGCAGTCGCTGACCTTTTATATGGCGCGCCCGGTGACGCTGGTCGCCTACCTCGACGAATTCGAATTCGGCCTGCAACAGCAGCCGCAACTGGCTATCCCGACCGTTGCCGCCTTCCAGGACGCCTGGCGCCGCGACTCCCTCGCCGGCCGGCGCAGCGTCGCCATCACCAAGCCGGACATCGCCGCCGACCTGCTGGCGCAGGGCCTGCCGGCGCGTATCGTGGCCGCCGACGCGCGCCGCGCCGTGCTCGTCAACACCATTCCTACCACCCACGCATCTCAATGAACCTCGCCACTTTCGGATTCATCATCACCGGCGTGCTGCTCAACGCGGCCGCCCAGCTACTGCTCAAGGCCGGCACCAATGCCCTCGGCGGCGCCATCCACCTGAACGCCAGCAACTGGTTCGGCACCCTGGTCAAGGTCGGCACCCAGCTGCCGATCCTGGCCGGCCTGGCCTGCTATGCGGTATCGCTGGTGGTCTGGATCATGGGCCTGTCGCGCACCGACGTGACCATCGCCTATCCGATGCTGTCGCTCGGCTACGTGGCGGCGGCGCTCGGCGCCTGGCTGTTCCTGGGCGAAGTCGTGCCCCCGCAGCGCCTGGTGGCGCTGGGCGTTATCATCCTCGGGGTGGTGCTGCTGGCACGGTCCTGAACCTCGTGAGGCAGGTCCCAACATATCGTTTTTGTAATCCGCAAGGCGGTGGGCTGCTGCTACAATCGCCCGCCGGGCCGCGATCCAGCCGCCCATCAGAATCCTTCACAAGAATTCCAACAGACCACCATGACTGCCGAGCTGCCCTTCCTTCCCTTTTCCCGGCCCACCATCGACGAGGAAACCATTGCCGCCGTCGGCGAGGTACTGCGCTCCGGCTGGATCACCACCGGTCCCAAGAACCAGGCCTTTGAAGCCCAGCTGTCCGACTACTTCGGCGGGCGCCCGGTGCGCACCTTCAATTCCGGCACCTGCACGATGGAGATCGCGCTGCGCATCGCCGGCATTGGTGCCGGCGACGAAGTGATCACTACCCCGATTTCGTGGCCGGCCACCGCCAACGTCGTGATCGAAGTCGGCGCCACCCCGGTGTTCGCCGACATCGACCCGGTCACCCGCAACATCGACCTCGACAAGCTGGAAGCCGCGATCACGCCGCGTACCAGGGCCATCATCCCGGTCTTCCTGTCCGGCCTGCCGGTCGACATGGACCGCCTGTATGCGATCGCGGCCAAGCACAAGCTGCGCGTGATCGAGGATGCGGCGCAGGCGCTGGGCTCGACCTGGAACGGCAAGCGCATCGGTTCCTTCGGCGACTTCGTGTCGTTCAGCTTCCAGGCCAACAAGAACCTGACCACCGGCGAAGGCGGCTGCCTGGTGCTGAACAACCTGGAAGAAGCGCGCCTGGCCGAGAAATACCGCCTGCAGGGCGTGACCCGCAGCGGCGTGGACGGCATCGACGTCGACGTCCTCGGCGGCAAGTACAACATGAGCGACATCATGGCCGCGATCGGCCTGGGCCAGATGAAGCAGCTCGAGAAGCTGACCGCCCACCGCGCCGAACTGGCGCGCCACTACTTCGACTGCTTCGGCCCCGACTTCGAACGGGAGACCGGCGCCCAGCTGCCGCTGCAGGCCTTCGGCAGCAGCAACTGGCACCTGTTCCAGATCATCCTGCCGGACAACGGCCCGGGCACGCGCGCCGACTTCATGACGCGCCTGCAGAAGGAGCACAACGTCGGCACCGGCTACCACTACGCGCCGATCCACCTGTTCACGCTGTACCGCGAGCGCGGCTTCAAGGAAGGCATGTTCCCGGTCGCCGAAAAGATCGGGCGCCTGACGGTCACGCTGCCGATGTTCAACGCCATGACCTTGCCCGAGGTCGAGCGTGCGGTGAAAGCGGTGAAAGCGGTGCTGGCAAAATGACGCTGCTGGACATCAAGCCGGAAGTCTCGGTCGTCATTCCGGTCTACAACGAAGAAGCCGGCCTGGCCAACCTGTTCGCGCGCCTGTATCCGGCGATGGACAAGCTGGGCATCCCCTACGAAGTCATCTTCGTCAACGACGGCAGCCGCGACCGCTCGGTCGCGATCCTGGCCGAGCAGTATCGCCTGCGCCCGGACGTGACGCGCGTGGTGATCTTCAACGGCAACTACGGCCAGCACATGGCGATCCTGGCCGGCTTCGAGCAGACCCAGGGCGAGATCGTGATCACGCTCGACGCCGACCTGCAGAACCCGCCGGAAGAAGTCCATAAGCTGATCGCCAAGATGCGCGAGGGCTACGACTACGTCGGTTCGATCCGCCGCAAGCGCCAGGATTCGGCCTGGCGCACCTATGCGTCCAAGGCCATGAACCGGCTGCGCGAGAGGATCACCAACATCAAGATCACCGACCAGGGCAACATGCTGCGCGCTTATGGCCGCAACGTGATCGACCTGGTCAACCAGTGCGGCGAAGTGAACACCTTCGTGCCGGCGCTGACTTACAAGTTTGCGCGCAGGCCGACCGAGATCATCGTCGAGCACGAAGAGCGCGCGGCCGGCGAGTCGAAGTATTCGCTGTACAGCCTGATCCGCCTGAACTTCGACCTGATGACCGGCTTCTCGCTGGTGCCGCTGCAGCTGTTCTCGCTGATGGGCATGGTGCTGTCGCTGCTGTCGGCGCTGCTGGTGATCGTGCTGGTGGTGCGCCGCCTGATCATCGGGTCCGAGGCCGACGGCCTGTTCACGCTGTTCGCGATCGCCTTCTTCTTCATGGGCGTGATCCTGTTCGGCATCGGCCTGGTCGGCGAATACGTCGGGCGCATCTACCAGCAGGTGCGGGCGCGGCCGCGGTATGTGGTGGCGACCGTGCTGCAGGGCATGCCGGGCGAGCGCGATGTGGATGGGGTCGAGAAGCGCAAGATCGTGCGCTGATCAGTACAACTACGAACCTAAACTACGTCGTTCCCGCGCAGGCGGGAACCCAAGTTGGTGGCATACAAAACCTGTATCTCTGTGCCCAAAACTTGGGTTCCCGCCTTCGCGGGAACGACGGGCCAACTTGATTCCGCCGGACCGGTACTAATATGAACACTCCCCAAAAACGCGCAGTCGTCTTCGCCTACCACAACGTCGGCGTACGCTGCCTGAAAGTCCTGCTCGCCGGCGGCGTCGACGTCGCCCTGGTCGTCACCCACCAGGACAGCGCCAGCGAGAATATCTGGTTCGAATCCGTGGTCTCGGTCTGCGAGACCGAGGGCATCCCCTACATCACCCCGGACAATGCGCAAGCACCCGACCTGCTGGCGCAGATCCAGGCCGCACAGCCGGACCTGCTGTTCAGCTTCTATTACCGCAACATGTTGCCGCAAACGATCCTGGACGTGGCGCCGGCCTACAACATGCACGGTTCGCTGCTGCCGCGCTTCCGCGGCCGCGCGCCGGTGAACTGGGCGGTGCTGCACGGTGCCACCGAAATCGGCGCCTCGCTGCACGAAATGACGGTAAAACCCGACGCCGGCGCCATCGTGGCCCAGCAGGCGGTGCCGATCCTGCCCGACGATACCGCCTTCGAGGTGTTCGGCAAGGTGACGGTGGCGGCCGAGCTGGCGCTCTACAACGTGCTGCCGGCGCTACTGGCCGGCAACGCGCCGCGCATCCCGAACGACCTCAGCCAGGGCAGCTACTTCGGCGGGCGCAAGCCGGAAGACGGCCGCATCGACTGGAACAAGCCGGCGGCGGACGTCTACAATCTGCACCGCGCGGTGGCGCCGCCCTACCCCGGCGCCTTCACCGACATCAGCACCGACACCGGCACCCAGCGCTACATCATCGAGCGCGCCCGCCCCTACAAGGGTGAGGTCAATGGTTTGCCGCCCGGATTGGCAGTCGTGGATAATGCGATCGTCGGTGTGTGCGGCGACGGCCGCGCACTGGCAATCCACAGTCTTCTGCACGATGGCGAACGCGTGTCGGCCGCCGCCCTGCAGGCGCAACTCGCACAGGCTCATTAAATCAATATGAAAAAAGTCCTCATCCTCGGCGTCAACGGCTTCATCGGCCACCATCTTTCCAAGCGCATCCTCGAGACCACCGACTGGGAAGTCTACGGCATGGACATGCAGTCCGAGCGCATCAAGGATTTCCTTGACCATCCGCGCATGCACTTCTTCGAAGGCGACATCACGATCAACAAGGAATGGGTCGAGTACCACGTCAAGAAATGCGACGTGATCCTGCCGCTGGTGGCAATCGCCACGCCGTCGACCTATGTGAAGGAACCGCTGCGCGTGTTCGAACTCGACTTCGAGGCCAACCTGCCGATCGTGCGCTCGGCCGCGAAGTATAAAAAACACCTGATCTTCCCGTCGACTTCGGAAGTCTACGGCATGAGCCAGGATGCCGAATTCGATCCGGAAAACTCGAGCCTGGTCTACGGCCCGATCAACAAGCCGCGCTGGATCTACGCCTGCGCCAAGCAATTGATGGACCGCGTGATCTGGGGCTACGGCATGGAAGGCCTGAATTTCACGCTGTTCCGTCCGTTCAACTGGATCGGCGCCGGCCTCGATTCGATTCATACCGCGAAAGAAGGCTCGTCGCGCGTGCTGACCCAGTTCTTCGGCCACATCGTGCGCGGCGAAACCATCCAGCTGGTCGATGGCGGCCACCAGAAGCGCGCCTTCACCTATGTCGACGACGGCATCTCGGCGCTGATGAAGATCATCGATAACAAGGACGGCAAGGCCAGCGGCCAGATCTACAACGTCGGCAACCCGGTCAACAATTATTCGATCCGCGACCTGGCCGACATGATGCTGAAGCTCGCCTTCGAGTATCCGGAATATGCCGAGGGCGCAAAGAAGGTGCAGATCACGGAGACCAGTTCCGGTGCCTACTACGGCGCCGGCTACCAGGACGTGCAGAACCGCGTGCCCAAGATCGAGAACACGATGAACGACCTGGGCTGGGCGCCGACGGTCTCGATGGCCGACGCCCTGCGCCACATCTTCGACGCCTACCGCGGCCAGGTCGGCGAAGCCCGGGCCCTGGTGGACTGACCGGATGACGCCAGCGCCACTGCTCGTCCTGAAAATCGACGTCGACACCTACCGCGGCACGCGCGAAGGGGTCCCCAACCTGGTGCGCATGCTGACGCGGCATGCGGCCGGGGCCACCTTCCTGTTCTCGCTTGGGCCGGACCACACCGGCTGGGCGATGCGGCGCGCGCTGCGTCCGGGCTTTTTCCAGAAGGTCTCGCGCACCTCGGTGGTCGAGCACTACGGCATCAAGACGCTGATGTACGGCGTGCTGCTGCCCGGCCCCGACATCGGCGCCAAAACCGCTCTTGAAATGCGCGCGGTGCGCGATGCCGGCTTCGAATGCGGCATCCACACCTGGGACCACGTGTACTGGCAGGACCACGTCCGCACCCGCGACAAGGCCTGGACCGACGCCATCATGCAGAAGAGCGAGGCGCGCTACAAAACCGTATTCGGCGAAGCGCCGCACACCCACGGCGCGGCCGGCTGGCAAATGAACCCGCATGCCTTTGCGCGCCACGACAGCGTCGGCTACCGCTACGCCTCCGACGGCCGCGCCCAGCTGCGCGACGACGGCGCCCTGCTCGACCCGCAGGCCGGTCCTTACCGCTACCAGGGCCTGGACTGCATTCAGATGCCGACCACGCTGCCGACGCTGGACGAGCTGCTCGGCCGCGAGATCGATGGCGTGGTGCTCGACAACGACAATATCGCCGCCCACCTGCTCAAGCTCACCGCCAATCCGGTACGCGACCACGTGTATACCTTGCACGCCGAGCTTGAAGGACAGAAACTCGCCCCCATATTCGAGCAGCTGTTGTCAGGTTGGAAAGCCCAGGGCTACCGGCTTGCTTCGATGGCCGACTATTATGAGAAGATAAAGCAGGCTTCGCTGCCGGCGGTTCCGCTGCAGTGGGGCCAGGTACCCGGCCGCTCAGGCGACCTGATCGTGCTGGAACCGGGACATTAACGAATCAAGGGAGAAACCCGTGGCCGAAAGCCCAAGCCCAGCAAGCGCCGCCCCACTGGCCAATTTCAGCGCCGCCATGACCGGCGGCCAGACCTTCGAGCTGAACGGCCGTCCGGCCAAGTATACGGTCCTGTATTTTTACCCGAAGGACTATACGCCCGGCTGCACCACGGAATCCATCGCCTTCCGCGAGCACCACGACGAATTCACCGCCCTCGGCGCCGCCATCTATGGTCTCAGCCGCGACTCGCTGCGCTCGCACGAAGGCTTCAAGGCCAAGCTCGGCCTGCCGTTCGAACTGATCTCGGATACGGATGAAGCCGTGTGCACCCAGTTCGACGTCATGAAGATGAAAAACATGTACGGTAAAAAAGTGCGGGGGGTCGAGCGCAGTACGTTTGTCATTGACGCTGACGGCAAAGTGGTGAAAGAATGGCGTGGCGTGAAAGTTGCCGATCACGTTACAGAAGTGCTGGAATTTTTGCGAAGCCAGCCCTAAGAGAACACTCTGAACGCTGGCTCCAGTTAATAACCTGTTGCCTGTTCAACGCGCCTATTTTGAGTCAAAGCTTTACCTTACAGCATCATTCCAATCAGCCTGCCGGCTCTCCCCCGGGGTGTTCCCGCAGTCGGGCCCCGGCGGGCTTCCTTGTAAGTCCCCTAGTTGCATCTGTCCAGCCCGGCGGCGCGCGTGCGCCCGTACGAGGCATTCTTCCGACATTTATCTAGATTGAGAACCTGATGCCACTACCCAAAATTCCTAGTAAGCCAGCGACTATCCTGTTGGCAAAAGATTATCCTAAAGCCGAACCCGGCAAATCGCCTGTCCGCGCAGCCGCGAAGGCGGAGAACGACCCTGTCGAAGACCTGATCAGCGGACAAGCCGTACCGGCTGCCAAGGCGGGCGCCCGCAAGTCGAAGGCGGCCCTGCTGGCCGAAGCACCGGCGCGCGAAAGCACGCCGCCTGCGGCGCCGGCGACGCTGCCTGCTCCACCGCGCGAAGACAAGGGCGGCAAGCAGGGTGTGACCGCCAAGCTGCGCGAAACCGACATGAATGAACCGCATCCGGCCAAGCACAAGCCGGCCGAGGTCAACGTCAAGTCGCCGGCCAGCCGCAAGGCCGATACCTCGGGCGCAGCCAAGATGTTCGTGCTCGACACCAACGTGCTGATGCATGACCCGACCTCGCTGTTCCGCTTCGAAGAGCACGACGTCTACCTGCCGATGATGACGCTGGAAGAGCTCGACAACCACAAGAAGGGCATGTCGGAAGTCGCGCGCAACGCCCGCCAGGTATCGCGCACGCTGGACGCGCTGATCGCCAACGTCGACGACGACGCGATCGAGACCGGCATCCCGCTGGCCAAGCTGGGCAACCGCGATGCCAAGGGCCGCCTGTTCTTCCAGACCCGCCTGAACGCCGCCGCCCTGCCGGAAGGCCTGCCTGCCGGCAAGGCCGACAACCAGATCCTGGGCGTGGTGCGTGCGCTCGAGTCCGACCAGTCGGGCCGTGCGATCGTGCTGGTGTCGAAGGACATCAACATGCGCATCAAGGCGCGCGCGATGGGCCTGGCCGCGGAAGACTACTTCAACGACCACGTGCTCGAAGACACCGACCTGCTGTACTCGGGCATCGTGCAGCTGCCGGACGATTTCTGGACCAAGCACAGCAAGAACATGGAGTCGTGGCAGGAAATCAAGGGCGGCAATTCGGCCACCTACTACCGCGTCACCGGCCCGGTCGTGCCGACGCTGCTGGTCAACCAGTTCGTCTACTTCGACCCCAAGAACGGCGAAGCCCCGTTTACCGGCCAGGTCAAGGAAATCAATGGCAAGACCGCGGTGCTGCAGACCCTGCGCGACTACAGCCACACCAAGAACAACGTGTGGGGCATCACCGCGCGCAACCGCGAGCAGAACTTTGCGCTGAACCTGCTGATGAATCCTGAAGTCGACTTCATCACCCTGCTCGGCCAGGCCGGTACCGGCAAGACCCTGCTGGCGCTGGCGGCGGGCCTGGCGCAGGTGCTCGAGACCAAGGTCTACAACGAGATCATCGTCACCCGCGTGACGGTGCCGGTGGGCGAGGATATCGGCTTCCTGCCGGGTACCGAGGAAGAGAAGATGTCGCCGTGGATGGGTGCCTTCGACGACAACCTCGAAGTGCTGATGAAGGGCGACGGCGACGCCGGCGACTGGGGCCGTGCCGCGACCCAGGACCTGATCCGTTCGCGCATCAAGATCAAGTCGCTGAACTTCATGCGCGGCCGTACCTTCGTCAACAAGTTCCTGATCATCGACGAGGCGCAGAACCTGACGCCGAAGCAGATGAAGACCCTGGTCACGCGCGCTGGGCCGGGCACCAAGATCCTGTGCCTGGGCAATATCGCGCAGATCGATACGCCGTATCTCACCGAAGGCTCGAGCGGCCTGACCTATGTGGTCGACCGCTTCAAGGGCTGGAGCCACGGCGGCCACGTGACGCTGGCGCGCGGCGAGCGTTCGCGCCTGGCGGATCACGCGAGCGACGTGCTGTAAGCGTTTTTCGTTTCAACAGAAAGCCTGTGCGCCGGAAGGCCCACAGGCTTTTTTTATATCGTTAGCACGTCGCCCCTGCGAAGGCAGGGGCCCAAGATTTACGCGCGCCGAAACGCGTCGAACTTAGGCCCCTGCCTTCGCAGGGGCGACGTGCCGAGGGCACGGGTCATCGTACCTGCTACATGACGGACGTAAAAAAGCCGCCAGCGCAAAAATCGCGCGGCGGCAAGCCGGAAGAGGTGCCGCTGGGCGACACCTGTCTGGAGGAGCCGGAACGTCAGAACTTGTAGCGTGCCCCCAGCATGTAGCGTGGACCGCCGGTGGTGATGGTCAGCACCTGCTCCTTGGTACGGCCGTGGGTACGCTGGTTCTCGTTCAGCAGGTTGATCGCCTCGAACGAGAAGCTCAGGTTCTTGGTGTAGTTGAAGCCGACGCTGAGGTCGACCTGGCCGAAGGGCTCGACGTAGGTCGGATTCGGCTGGCCGTTGTTGGTCGGCGACAGCAGGAACTCGCCGCGCCAGTTGTAGGCCGCGCGCACCGACCAGGTCTCGTCCTCGTAGATACCGACCAGGTTGGCCGAATTCGACAGGCCGACCAGCGCGAACTGGTTGCCGGTACCGCTGTTGTCGAAGGCCAGGTCCGACTTCACGTAGGTGTAGTTGGCCTGGATGCCGAGACCGTTGCTCAGGAAGTGCTGCCAGTTGATCTCCGCACCCTTCAGCGAGGCCTTCTTCTCGTTGACGTAGCTGGTGATCAGGTAAGGCAGGGCCGGATCGCCGGCGATGCCGGAGATGGTGCCGAGGGCATTGCCGGCTGGGTTGTTGCCGGTATAGGTCACGCCCGGGCGGCCGTTGAAGTTGCGCAGGATGTAATTGCGCATGCAGGTGGTGTCGGTCGCCACGCAGCCGGATGCCAGCGCCGCGTTCCAGTAGGCGCCGCCGACCGGGGTGGTGGTGGTGGTCGACGGCTCGTTGACCACGACCTGGCCTGCGTAATTTTCCAGGCTCTTGTGGAACAGGCCCAGCGACACCATGCTCTGCTTGGTGTAGTACCACTCCGCCGACAGGTCGAGGTTCTTCGACTTGACCGGTTCCAGCGCCGGGTTGCCGCGGTTGGCGGTGACGCCGCGCACGGTGGCGGTGGTGCCGAAGCTGGTGCCGCCTTCGATCTGGTCGTAGCGCGGACGGCCGATGGTCATGCCGTAGCTGGCGCGCACCTTCAGGTCGGGACGCACGTCCATGTCCCAGTCCACGGTCGGCAGGAAGTTCTTGTAGCTGCCATTCAGGGTCTGGTAGGTGGTCGAGCCGAACACCAGCGGCAGCTCGTTCTGCGAGATCCAGTTCAGCTGGGTCGGTACCTTGAGCAGGCCGGTCGAGGTGACGTCGGTCTTCTCGTAGCGGAAACCGACGCCGGTATGCATCGGCATCGCGGTATCCCACTCGGTATTGAACTGCATGTACAGCGACTTGGTCTTCTCGAGCGTGGTGCGGTCGAAGGCCGGATTGTCCAGGCTCGGGGTGTAGCCGGCACGGTCGCCGGTCAGGGCGATGGCGGCATTGCGTACGTCCGAGAAGTTGAACGTGTGGATCTGGTTGAACAGGTTCGGATTACCGGAACCGTCGAGCTTGCTGAAGTACTGGCGCAGCGTGTCCGCCTGCCACAGGTTCTGGTCGTAGCCGCCGTTGGCGGCGGTCGCGGTGCCGGTCCAGGTATCGCGCTGCACCTGCTGGAATTTCGAATGGTTGTCGACCTTGGTGTAGCCCAGGCCGAAGTTCAGGTTCGAGGCTTCCAGCAGCTTCAGGTTGCCGCCGGCCTGGACCTGGTCGATCTTCATCTTGTTGATGCCGTCCTGGAACCAGGAACCGCTGACCTGGTGCGGCGCGCGCACGAAGTCGGCACCCTGGATCGACAGCACCGGCATTTCCTGGCTGAAGTCGAGTGCCGAGGTGCCGCGGCTGAAGCTGACCGTGGCCAGGTCGTTGTTCGAACCGAGCGGGCTGTCCTTCTTGGCTTCGGCGGTCGAGTGGTGAGCGTCGAAGTTCAGGCGCAGGTTCGGCGTCGCGCGCCACTGGGTGTTGAAGCCGATCGAATTGTTGTTGGTGACGGTGGCGAAGTCGCCGCCGTTCATCGCGATGTCCTGGTTCTGGACGCGTTCTTCGTAGTACACCGGGGTCGCCACCGGGCCCTTGGTGAAGATGCTCGACTGGACGTTGGTGTCGTGGTTGAACCAGGCCGACAGCTCGTGGTACTTGGTCTGGATCTTGTTCTGCGAATAGGTGTAGTCCAGCGTCGTGGTCAGGTCCTTGTTCGGACGGAACTGCAGGGTCAGCTGGCCGTTGGTACGCTGGCGCTGCGAGCCGCGCATGAAGTAGGAGATGTTCTGCGGCGTCAGGTAGATGTCGTTCGCACCCGGCGGATTGGTGACGTTGGCATAACCCGGCGTGCCCGGCTGCGGGATGGCGCCGCTGCCGGTATCGCCCATCTTGAACGGGCCGAGCCAGCCGTTGGTCACGGCGGCCTGGTTCACGCCCAGGTTGCGTTCCTGGTAGCTGCCGCTGACCGCGAGGCCGAACATGCCGTTGCCGAAGATCGTGCTGTAGATGCCCGAGACTTCCGGCGTCCACGAGCTCTTGGCCTTGTCCGCGCCAGGCAGGTTGTTGTTCGACGTGTCGTACACGCCCTTGATGCCGACGCTGGCGGTCTTGCCGAGGTCGAACGGACGCGCCGTCATGATGTTGATGGTGGCGCCGATGCCGCCCGGCGGGGTATCGGCGCGCGCGCTTTTATACACCTGGATCTGCGACACCGATTCCGAGGCCAGGTTACTGAAGTCGAAGGCGCGGCCGGCCTGGTCGTTCAGGCTGGCGGTCGGCATCTGGCGGCCGTTCAGCAGGACCATGTTGAGGTCGGGACCGACGCCGCGCACGGTCACGTTGGCGCCCTCGCCGCGGTTGCGGTCGATCGACACGCCCGAGATGCGCTGCAGCGATTCGGCCAGGTTGGTATCCGGGAACTTGCCGATGTCGTCGGCGACGATGCCGTCGACGATACCGTCGGAATTGCGCTTCAGGTTCAGCGTCGACTGCAGGCTGGCGCGGATGCCGGTCACTTTGACGACATTGGTGGTCGGCGCCGGCGGCGTCCCCGAGCTTGCTGCCGGGACGGCTGCCACACCCTCGGGTGAGCCGCTCTGGTCCTGTGCAAAGCTTGGCACGGCCAGCGCGGCGCAGGCGCTGGCGACAGCCAGGCTGATCAGGCGATGCCTGGTGTGCGGATAAAGGGGTGCCCCCTTCTTGATGATAGACACGGTGTCTCCTCTCTCGTCTCTGAATGCAGTGGGTGGCGCCTGACGGCTTGCAAACCCGCCGCGTGGTGGTACTGCGAACTCACCTGTCCCGTCCGTTGCACACGCTGCTTTGTGCTGTCGTCGTCGCGGGACCGCTCGTATTGTTCGAACGTAATGTTGAAGAGGTTAGAAAATTAAAGGTGATTGGTCAATCGAACATGTGATCGATTTCAGGGCGCGAAACGCCCAAAAACCATGCAAAGGGGATAAAAAATGCCCATGTTAGCGCCCAACATTGCACCGTTGCACAGCAAATAAGGATGATGGTGAAATCGATTTCACAAATAAATCAATGACTTCGTGCATTTTACCGACGGTGTTTTGGGGTCCTGTCTAATGCCACTTTTACTTTGCCAAACGGCAAAAAGTTAATTTTGTAACAGTCGAGTTGCTGTTGTACATAAGGCACACTTTCAAAATTAACTTGACATGCTCTTCGATATCGCGGGGCAGTGATTGACGAGCGCGGGAGCCGCCAATTCTCGATGTTGCTTATATGTCATACAGATGCAATAAAGCAAATTTTTGTAAAACATGGTCAGCAAAACTGGTTATCATTGCAAGGATGCACTACGCCGCCTGGATGGCTCAGCGCGCGCAGTTGCCGAACCTCGTCAATCATTCTGGGAGAGATGCACATGAAAGGTATGATCTTGGCGGCCCTGGCCGGCGCCATCCTGCTCTGCGGCTGCGCCAGCACCGATAACCCGACCACCGGACAGAACACCGTGGCGTCGCGCGGCGAGGCGCCGCTCGGTTCCTACATCAAGAAAAAGTCGGGCACGAACGACAACACCATGCTCGACAAGCAGGCGCTGGAAAACGAGCGCCAGATGAACAACGGCAGCATCAACCTGCCGACGCGCTGATCCGGCGCCCTCTTCCACGCCGTTTTCCTGCCAGGGCGGCGGGCAGTCCCAGGACCGACCGCCGCCTTGCTACATCACACGGTGAAACCGTTCACCGGGCGCGCTCCCCTTACTGCTGCACGAACACCGCCACGGTACGTGCCGGCACGCTGAAGCTGCCGCTGGCCTGGTCGTAGGCGGAGGTCTTGACCACTTCGTCGCTGCCGCGCTGCTGGATGCCATGCAGGGCCAGCGCTTTCCCCTTCAGTTCCGGCATCGCAAAGCGCTTGGCCACCTTGTCGACGTTGAACAGCACCACCACGCGCGCATACCCGGCGCCCTGGTAAGGGCGCGGCGAGGCGCCGTCCAGGCTCATCACTACCAGTCCCGGCACCTGGTCCGGACCGACGTTGTGGAACTTGAGGCGCTCGATCACGTCCTGGGCGGTGCGCATGCGGAACAGCGTGCTGTCCTTGCGGATCGCCAGGAAATTCTCGTACACGTCGCGGGCCTGCACGATCGCGCGGGTATCCGGCTTGATCAGCGGATTGGCCAGCACTGGCTGCATCAGGCTCCAGTTCGACTGCTCGTTGCCCGCCAGCGGCAGGCCGACGCCGAAGTTGTTGGTCTGGTAGCTGTAGTCGAGGCGGTTGAACCAGTCGCCGGCGTTATAGGTATCGCGCTGGAGCGACTTGGAGCGCAGGATTTCCTGGCCAGCGTGGGTGAACGGAATGCCCTGCGCCAGCAGCACGATCGCCGCACCCAGGTTCTGCATGCGCACGCGGTCGGCCAGCGGGGTCGATTGCGGCAGGCGCATCGCGTTGATGTCGAACAGGGTCTGGCCGTCGTGCGCCTCGACGTAGTTGATGATCTCCGACGGCTTGGCCGCGAAGCCGGCGCGCTGGCCGAAGTAATCGATCTCGGCATTGCTGCGATTGGTACCGGTGCGGTCGGTGAAGCGGTAGTCGCGCAGCGTACCGGCCAGCGTCACGCGCGCCAGGTCGGCCAGACGCAAGGCATCGTCGCGGGTCTGGTTGGCCTGCCCGTTCGGATCGGTATAGACGCCGTTGATGAAGCCCTGCTGGCTGATCAGGGCGCTGCCGTTGTCGCAGCAGCCGCCGCCGTGCATCGTGTCGCGCATGCGGTCGTTGAACGAGCCAATGCCGGTGCCGTACAGGTTGGCCTGGCGCGCCACCGGGAAGCGCACGTCGTTGGCGACGGCGCCGGTGTTCCAGGCTTCGCCGTACAGGTAGATGTCGCGGCCGGCCGCCTTGTTGACGTCCGCCTGCAGACGCTTGATCAGGTCGAGCGGGGTCAAGCCCATGATGTCGAAGCGGAAGCTGTCGACCTTGTACTGCGTCGCCCACAGCGACACCGAATCGATGATCAGCTTGCCCATCATGGTGTTTTCCTGCGCGGTGTCCGAGCAGCAGCTGTCGCCCAGGATGCCGCCGCCGGCGTTCAGGCGGTAGTAATAGGCGGGCACGATGCGGTCGAGCACCGACAGGTTGCCCTGCATCGCCTGGCTGGTGTGGTTGTAGACCACGTCCATCGTCACGCGCAGCTTGCTTTCGTGCAGCGCCTGCACCATCGCCCGGAACTCGCGCACGCGCACCGCACCGTCGTTGGCGTCGGTGGCGTAGCTGCCTTCCGGCGCGTTGTAGTGCACCGGGTCGTAGCCCCAGTTGAAGCAGTCGCTATCCTGGCTGGCCGCCACCGCCGCCTGCTGGGTGGTACCGTCCGGCGCCCCGCCCGGAATCGACGGCGTGCTGCAGCCGGCCTCGTTGACGCTGGCGAAATCGAAGCTCGGCAGCAGGTGCACGTGGGTCATGCCGGCCTTGGCCAGCGACTTCAGGTGGCGCATGCCGTTCGAGCCGCCGTCGGTGAAGGCCAGGTACTTGCCGCGGTGCGCCGCCGGCACCGATTCGTCGCTGGCCGAGAAGTCGCGCACATGCAGTTCGTACAGCGCGATGTCGGCCGGGTCGGCGAGCAGCGGCGAGCGGTCGGCATCCCAGCCAGCCGGCTTCATCTGCGCGCTATCAAGATCGGCCATGAAGCTGCGCGCGCTGTTGGCGCTCAGGCTCACCGAATACGGGTCGGTCACGGTGTTGGCCACGACCTTGTTGCCGGCCCAGCGTGACAGCACGTTGACCGTGTAGGTGTAGTAGGCGCGGTTGACCCATTTTCCGCTCGGTGCCGAGAAGCTCCATACGCCGCTGGCGTCGCGCGCCATCGGGAAGGTGGAGGCGGCGGCGGCATCGGCGCCGGCATACACGTTGACGCTGACCGATTTCGCGGTCGGCGCCCACACGCGGAAGGTCGCCATGCCGCGGTTGAAGCTGAGGCCCAGCTGGGCCTGCGCGGCGCCGGCGGCGAACACCTCGTCGAGCATGCCGGCCATCTGCAGCGAGGTTGCCTGCACCAGCTTGCCGGTACCGTCGTACTGGGCGATGGCGAACTGGCCGCTGGCCAGCCCGGCCACGCGGGCGGCGTCCTTGTCCGCCAGGCGCAGGCCGGTGGCGCCGGTCAGGTGCGGATACTTGGCGCGGATCGCATCCGGCAGCGTGGCCAGGCTCAGGTCGAAGCTGCCGTCGAAGCCGGCGGGACCGTCCGACGTGAAGGCCAGTCCGCCGTTGGCCGCGTAGAACAATTTATAGCTGCCGCCCGAGGGCACGCCCGGCCAGGCGAAGGTGGTAGCGGTCAGCCAGTGGGCAGTGGCACCGGCCAGGTTGCCGAGGTTCAGGGCCGGCGGCGCCGCATAGATCGTGCAATCGCCTTCCTGCATCCAGATTTCCTGGCCGCGGGTGGCGATGTCGGCTTGCAGGGCAGCGTACTGGTCGCCCGTGCAGCTCTTGTTGCCGCTGCCGTCGGTCACCAGGAAGGAGATCCCGGTCTTGCCCGCGGCCAGTGGGATGTCGACCCAACCGCCGAAGCTGTCGGTATTACCAAACATGAAGCGGTCGGTGATCCAGGCGGCGCTCGGCGTACGCGGGCCGTCCCAGGAATACACGCCCCATTGGGACGTGTCGCCCTGGATGCGGTGGTAGTGCATGCGGATGGTGGCGGGCGCCACGGCCGGGGCGTCGGCGGTCGCGCTGGCGCTCACCGCCAGCTGGCGCGACGCAGATGCGCTGCCCTGCCCGGCCGGGTCGCCGGCACCGCATCCGCTGAGGACCAAGGTGGCCGCAACAAGGCATGACCATGAAGTCAAACTACTTCTGCTTAACATGTTGTCTCCGATTTCATTCTTATATGGGCTTTTCCGCGTGGGGAAAAGACAATGTCGGCTATTAGCCGCATGTAATATTACTACTACTGCGGCTGATAAATGTATCGGAGACAACAGTACGCTGCGCTTGTGGTTGTTTTACCACTCACATGCGCTGGACGAAAAAAAAGCAGGGTCGATGACCCTGCCTTGCATAGCCCACAACGCGCGGCTTAGAGGATGTGGGTGCCGATCCACCAGGCGATGGCTGCCATGAAGGCCGAGGCCGGGATCGTGAAGACCCACGCCCATACGATGTTGCCCGCCACGCCCCAGCGCACCGCCGACGCCTTCTGCGCCGAACCGACGCCGACGATCGCGCCGGTGATGGTGTGGGTGGTCGAGACCGGCACGCCGATCGCGCTGGCCAGGAACAGGGTGATGGCACCGCCGGACTCGGCGCAGAAGCCGCCGACCGGCTTCAGCTTGGTGATCTTCTGGCCCATGGTGCGCACGATGCGCCAGCCGCCGAACAGCGTGCCCATGCTGATCGCGGTATAGCAGGCGATGATCACCCACAGCGGCGGCTCCGTCGCGCCTGCCTGCGAGGCGCCGGCGAAGATCAGCAGCATCCAGATGATGCCGATGGTTTTCTGCGCGTCGTTGCCGCCGTGGCCCAGGCTGTAGGCGGCGGCGGATACCAGCTGCAGGCGGCGGAACCAGGTGTCGACCTTGCGCGGCGGGGTGCGCACGAAGATCCAGGACACGGCAAGCATCACGATCGAGCCGAGGATGAAGCCCAGCAGCGGCGACAGGATGATCCACTGCACGGTCTTCAGCAGGCCGCCGCCGACCAGCGCGCCGGTGCCGCTCTTGGCCACCGCGGCACCGACCAGGCCGCCAATCAGGGCGTGCGAGGACGAGGAAGGAATCCCGTAGTACCAGGTGATGATGTTCCAGATAATGGCGCCCACCAGCGCCCCGAATATCACGTACTGGTCGACGATATTGGCGTCGATGGTGCCCTTGCCCACCGTCGCCGCGACGTGCACGCCGACGGTGAAGATGGCGACGAAGTTGAACACCGCCGACATGGCGACCGCGGTCTGGGGCTTCAGGACCCCGGTCGATACCACCGTCGCGATCGCGTTGGCGGCATCGTGAAAACCGTTCATGAAGTCGAAGACCAGCGCTAAAAGGACGAGCAGGCCCAGCACATAAATGCTGATATGAAGATGATCCATGGATTTATTCTTGTTCTTGTCGCGTTACGCGTTCTCGACGATGATGCCTTCGATGATGTTGGCAACGTCTTCGCAGCGGTCGGTGACGGTCTCGAGGATCTCGTAGATCGCCTTCATCTTGATCAGGTTGCGCACATCCGGCTCGTCGCGGAACAGCTTGGACATGGCGGCGCGCATCACGTGGTCGGCGTCCGACTCCAGGCGGTCGATCTCTTCGCAGATCGCGACCATCTTCTGGGCGTTGTCCATGTTGTGCAGCATGCCGACGGCCTGCTGGACCTTTTCGCAGCAGGCCAGGCACAGCTCGGCCAGGCGCTTGGCTTCCGGGGTCACGGCTTGCAGGTCGTACAGCGAAATCGTTTGAGCGGCGTCCTCCATCATGTCGAGGATGTCGTCCATGCGCGTGATCAGCTTGTGGATGTCGTCGCGGTCGAGCGGCGTGATGAAGGTCTTGTGCAGCAGGTCGACCGTGGCGTAGGTGATCTTGTCCGCCTGTTTTTCGATGCTTTCCACGGCATGGGTGCGGTTTTCGAGGTCGTCGAAGTTGGTCATCAACCCGACCATTTCCTGCGCACCCTTCACGCACAACGCGGCGTGCTGGTTGAACAGGTCAAAAAATTTGCCCTCCGTGGGCATCAGGCGTCCAAACATGTAATTCTCCGTTGGTAGATCTCTTGGGACTTCTTGAGGGACACGGCGCAAGGTTTCCGCCCAGCTCGCGCCGGGAGGAAACCACGCACTGAATCTATTTTTATTTCTATTGTTATTGGCGCTTGTTTACCCGGTTTAATCACCCTGGTAAACGCTGAGATTGCCGCTGTAATTGCCGAACTTGGTATACATACCCATCCAGGTCAGGCGGATTGCCCCGATCGGACCGTTACGCTGCTTGCCGATGATGATTTCGGCGGTGCCTTTATCAGGCGAGTCCGGGTTGTAGACCTCGTCACGATACAGGAAGATGATAACGTCGGCGTCCTGTTCGATAGCGCCCGATTCGCGCAGGTCGGACATGACCGGGCGTTTGTTCGGGCGTTGTTCCAGCGAGCGGTTCAGCTGCGACAGCGCAATTACCGGGCAACCGAGTTCCTTGGCCAGGCCCTTCAGGCTACGCGAGATTTCCGAAATCTCGGAGGCGCGGTTGTCGCCCGGCTTGGAACCCTGCATCAGCTGCAGGTAGTCGACGATGATCAGGCCGAGCTTGCCGCACTGGCGTGCCAGGCGGCGCGCACGGGCGCGCATCTCGATCGGATTCAACGCCGGCGTCTCGTCGATGAACACCTGGGCGTCGTTCATCTTCTGGATCGCATGCGTCAGGCGCGGCCAGTCCTCGTCGTTCAGCTTGCCGGTACGCAGGCGGTGCTGGTCGAGCTGGCCGACCGAACCGAGCATACGCATCGCCAGCTGGGTACCGCCCATCTCCATCGAGAAGATCGCCACCGGCAGGCCGGCGTCGATCGCGACGGCTTCGCCGATGTTGACCGAGAATGCGGTCTTGCCCATCGACGGACGGCCGGCCACGATGACCAGGTCGCCCGGCTGCAGGCCGGAAGTCATCTTGTCGAGGTCGATGAAACCGGTCGGCACGCCGGTGATCTCGCCCTGGTTTTCGCGGCTGTAGAGTTCGTCGATACGCTCGACCACCTGGGTCAGCAGCGGCTGCACCGGCAGCCAGCCCTGGGCGCCGCGGGCCCCCTGCTCGGCGATCGCGAAAATGCG
>Ga0308168_1000829_pt1 | contig 32915 bp, 22 predicted proteins | sample PhyCR2_FD_202133 | JGI IMG/M metagenome (GOLD analysis project Ga0308168, IMG submission 202133) | Phyllosphere microbial communities from UC Gill Tract Community Farm, Albany, California, United States - DLSLRC.R2 | ecosystem: Host-associated > Plants > Phyllosphere > Unclassified | place: USA...
AGCGAATTGCTCCTGCTGCTTGCGACGACGGGCGGCGATGAAGCGGAAGATCACGAACGCGATCAGGGCCATGATCAGGATGTCGAAGATCTGCATGCCCTGGAAGCCGTCGCCCATGAACATCGATGCGAGCAGGCCGCCGGCGGCGATGCCCGCCAGCGGGCCGAGCCAGCGCGAAGCACCGCCGGCCTTGGCCGCGGCGCCAGCAGCACCGGCAGCGCCAGCGGTCGCTGCTGCGCCGCCCACGCCTGGAGAAGAAGGAGCCATCTGGCTGGTCTGGTGCGTCGGCGCAGCGCCGGCGCTTTTGCCACCACCAAAGCGCTTGGCGTTGGCGTCGAGGCTCATCGTCAGGCCGATGCACAACGCCATGGCGATGCTAAGAAAACGTTTCATAAAGGGTATTCCCGTTTTGTGGAGACACGCGCGCCATGTTGCACAGCTGAAGTGTTACTGGCTAGCGAGAGAGTGTTTCGGGCTTTTGCCTGACAGGTTGCGTTCAGCTTGGCGAGGCAATCAGCCGATGTACTTTTGTCTGTAGGAAAAGGCGATAGGTTCAGAGGGATTGATGCACTTGCGCCGCATAACCTGTGGGAGCGAGCAGGCTCGCTCCCACATGGCTTCAGTGCCGGTGGTTAGATCGCTTCCAGCTTGGCATAGCCGAGCATCAGCCACTTGCTGCCTTCGCTGAAGTTCACCTGTACCCGGGCCTGGGCGCCGGAGCCTTCGAAGTTGAGGATCACGCCCTCGCCGAAGATCGAGTGACGTACGGCCTGACCGAGCACAAAACCGGTTTCCGGAATCTCGCTGCCGCTGAACAGGCTGCTGCCGCTCATCGACTGGTTGCCGCCAAACGGTCGGCTGACGCTGTTGGACAGGCGCACTTCCTGAATCAGGCCTTTGGGCACTTCGCGGACGAAACGCGACACCTTGTTGTAGGTCTCGCTGCCGTACAGGCGCCGGGTTTCCGCGTAGGTCATGACCAGATTCTGCATCGCCCGGGTGATACCGACGTAAGCCAGACGCCGTTCCTCTTCAAGACGTCCCGGTTCTTCCAGGCTCATCTTGTGCGGGAACAGGCCTTCTTCCATGCCCACGAGGAACACATAAGGGAATTCCAGACCTTTGGCGCTGTGCAGGGTCATCAGCTGAACGCTGTCTTCGTGCTCGTCGGCCTGAGTGTCGCCGGCCTCCAGCGATGCGTGGCCGAGGAACGCCGCCAGTGGCGTCAGTTCTTCGTCCTCTTCGGTGTTCTCGAAGTTGCGCGCGGCGCTGACCAGTTCCTCAAGGTTTTCCACCCGGGCCTGGCCTTTTTCGCCTTTTTCCGCTTCGTGATAAGCGATCAGGCCGGATTGCTCGATGACGGTTTGCGTCATCAGGTGCAGCGGCATCTCGGCGCACTTGGCGGCGAGGTTCTCGATCAGTTCGATAAATGCACCGAGCGCGCTCGCTGCACGGCCGGTCAGACCTTTGTTGGCCACCAGTAGGCGCATCGCTTCCCACATCGACACGTCGCTGTGCCGCGCATGCTCGCGGATCGCTTCGACGGTTTTCTCGCCGATGCCCCGGGCCGGTACGTTGATCACCCGCTCCAGCGCCGCGTCGTTGCCGCGACCCTCAAGCAAGCGCAGGTAGGCCATGGCGTTCTTGATCTCCGCGCGTTCGAAGAAGCGCTGCCCGCCATAGATGCGGTACGGGATGCGCTCGCGCAGCAGGGCTTCTTCAAGCACCCGCGACTGGGCGTTGGAGCGGTACAGAATCGCAATATCGCTGCGGGCAAGGCCGGTTTTCAGCGCGCTTTCGATGGTTTCCACCACGTAACGCGCTTCGTCGTGTTCGTTGAACGCGGCGTACAGATTGATCGCTTCGCCGTCGCCACCGTCGGTCCACAGCTCTTTACCGAGACGCCCGGTGTTGTTGGCGATCAGCGCGTTGGCGGCTTTGAGGATACCGGCGGTGGAGCGGTAGTTCTGCTCCAGACGAATCGTCTCGGAGTCCGGGAAGTCGGAAGAGTACTGATGAATGTTCTCGATCTTCGCCCCGCGCCAGCCGTAAATCGACTGGTCGTCGTCGCCGACCACCATCAGGCTGTCGCCGCCCTTGCCGAGCAGGCGCAACCAGGCGTACTGCACGGCGTTGGTGTCCTGGAACTCGTCGACCAGAATATGCCGGAAGCGCTTTTGGTAGTGCGCCAGCAGGCCCGGGTGATCGCGCCATAGATCGAGCGCGCGCAGCAGCAGTTCGGAGAAGTCGATCACGCCAGCCCGCAGGCACGCCGCCTCGTAGGCTTCGTAGATGTCGCGCATGGTGGCCAGGAACAGGTCGCCGCTGGCCTGAATGTGTTGCGGCCGCAGACCTTCGTCTTTCTGGCCGTTGATGAACCACTGCGCCTGACGCGCCGGCCAGCGTTGCTCGTCCAGGCCCAGCTCGCGGATCACCCGCTTGACCAGACGCTGCTGGTCATCGCTGTCGAGAATCTGGAAGGTCTGGCTCAGGCCCGCTTCCTGCCAGTGCGCCCGCAGCAAGCGGTGCGCGAGGCCGTGGAAGGTGCCGACCCACATGCCGGCCGGGTTGATGCCCAGCAACTGCTCGATGCGATGGCGCATCTCGGCAGCGGCCTTGTTGGTGAAGGTCACCGACAGGATGGAGTGAGGCGAGGCGTTTTCGACCTGGATCAACCAGGCGATACGGTGCACCAGCACTCGGGTTTTACCGGAACCGGCGCCCGCCAGGACCAACTGACGGCCAACGGGGGCTGCTACGGCCTGGCGTTGGGCATCGTTGAGGGAGTTCAGCAGAAGGGAGAGATCATCGCGCATCGGGGCATTCTAGGGTGCGCCGCAGGCCCGGGCAAACCGTGCGTTGCATTAGCCGATGAAAGTGCTGCCGATGACGACCGGTCGGTCACTGGCTGCAGGCTTCGGCCCGTCTCGCCTGAGGGGTTGCAGCGGTGCGCAAGCGGCGGGAAATTCCCCCTCAATTGTGATCGGCAGCAGTTTGGCATCGGGATCGGCTTGTGTATGCTCCGTCCACGTTTCGGGCGCACGCCCTCCTATAAGAACAAGAACGTTGCCCATGATCCTCAGTGCCGAACTGTCGGGGCCCTCCGTGGACCCCCGGGTGATCCGCAAGCACTATGCCGTCGAAATGGCGGTGGAGCGCACGCGTCTGCTGTATCAGGGCTCTTTGTTGCCCACGCTGTTCATGTTGATCAATGGTCTGGTCTGCGCCGCTTTGCTCTGGAGCCCGCAGCGCTACTTCGTGGTCAGCGTCTGGCTGGTGTGGCTGCTGTCGCTGGTCGCGCTGCGAGTGATTCAGGTAGCCGCGTTCGATTCGGCGATTCCTGATCGTCAGGCCCAGCCGATCTGGTTCCGCATGTTCCTGCTCGGTTCGACCATGACCGGCCTGACGCTGGCCGGAGCCGGCATCGCTCTGGTACCCGCTGACAACTTCATGCAGCAAGCCTGGGTGTTCGGCCTGATCGGCGCGGCAACGCTGTCTGCCAGTGTCGCCTACGCGGTGAGCCTGCCGGCGTTCCTCTCGTTTACCTTGCCGTGCCTGCTGCCAGCGATCGGCTACCTGTTCTGGGGCGGCGACGATCAGGCCCGGGGCTGGGGCTGGCTGGGTCTGATCCTGCTCGGTTCGTTGAGCGTGGTGGCGTGGCAGGTCAATCGGCTGATCGACCGTGGATTGCTTCGGCGTTTCCAGAATCAGCACCTGATCGAGCATTTGCAGCAAGCGCAGACGCGCAGCGAACAACTCAATCAGGAGCTGGGCAAAGAGATCGAACAGCGCCGCTGTGCCGAGGCGCAGTTGCGTGAAGCGCAGGTCGATCTCGAAGATCGCGTGGCCCAGCGCAGCCGCGAACTGGATGCCGCCAATCAGGCCCTGAGCAAAAGCGAAGCGCGCCTGGCGCTGGCGCTCAAGGCCAGTGAACTCGGATTGTGGGACTGGAACCTGCAGACCGACGAGGTCCATCACACGCAGATTCAGGAACTGTTCGGCCTCGCCCCGGAATACGTCACGGCGCTGCTGCGCGACCTCAAGCCACGACTGCATCCTGAAGATGTGCCGTCACTCAAGTTCGCCCTGGTCGAGCATCTGAAGGGGCGCACCGAGGATTATCAGGTCGAATATCGTCTGCGCCACGGCGACGGCCATTGGGTGTGGATCGAGGACCGTGGCCGCGCCGTGGAGCGCAGCGCCAGCGGCCGGGTGATCCGCATGGTCGGCACTCGCCGCGATATCAGCGCCAGTAAAAGTCTCGAAGAACAGCAACGACTGGCGGCGACGGTGTTCGAGGCGGCCAGCGAAGGCATCGTGATTCTCGACCCGGATTACGCGCTGATCGCGATCAATCAGGCTTTCAGCCGGGTCACCGGCTACGAGATCGACGACATGCTCGGGCGCAACGTCGTCGAGTTGCCGTGCAGCCGCGATGCCCGTCGTCACTATGTGGCGATCCGTCATGCGCTGGAGCAGCACGGCAGTTGGCAGGGCGAACTCGTGGAAACCCGCAAGAACGGCGAGCTGTATCCGCAGTGGCTGCAACTCAATGCCGTGCGTGATAGCCGTGGCAATGTCAGCCATATCGTCGGCTTCTTCGCCGATCTCTCGGCGCGGCGGGAGTCGGAAGAGCGCATGCGCTATCTGAGCCATTATGATGAACTCACCGGGCTGGCCAACCGTTCGCTGTTTCGCGAACGCCTGCACGAAGCCCATCAAAGGGTTCGGCAAGGTGGGCGGCGCAGTCTGGCCTTGCTGCACATCAATCTCGATCGCTTCAAGTTGCTCAATGACAGCCTCGGCCATGAAGTCGCCGATCAGTTGCTGCAGAAGATGGCCCGGCGGCTGGTCAATGCCTTGCCGGAAGCCGACACCATTGCGCGCCTGTCCGGTGACGAATTTGCCGTGCTGTTCGATGCCTACGGCAATCTGTCGAGCCTGGCACGGGTAGCGACGCGGTTGTCGGCCAAGCTGCGGTTGCCGCTGAGCGTTGACGGGCATGAACTGGTGGTCAGCGCTTCGATGGGCATCAGCCTGTTGCCGGACAACGCGCGTGAGATCTCGGCGTTGGTCAGCCAGTCGAACATGGCCATGCAGCATGCCAAACATCTGGGCGGCAACAATTTCCAGTTCTTCACCGACAGCCTGCAAGCCAGCACACTCGAACGTTTGCAGCTGGAAAACCACCTGCGCAGGGCCATTGAAGAACAGCAACTGACGGTGTTCTACCAACCGAAACTGTGCCTGCAAACCGGCCGCATGAATGCCGCTGAAGCGCTGGTGCGCTGGGATCATCCGAGCATGGGCCAGGTGCCGCCGGCAGATTTCATTGGCCTGGCCGAAGAGACCGGTCTGATCGGGCCGATCGGCGAATTCGTCTTGCGTCAGGCGTGCTGGCAAGCCTGCGAATGGCAGCGCCAGGGCCTGGCGCCGATCCGCGTGTCGGTGAACCTGTCGGTGCATCAGCTGCGCCAGGGCAAGCTGGTCAGTCTGGTCCGGCAGGTGCTGGAAGAAACCGGGCTGGCGCCGCACTACCTCGAGCTGGAGCTGACCGAAAGTCATTTGCTCGACAGCGTCGAACACATCATTGCAACGTTCCAGCAACTGCGCGATCTGGGAGTGAAACTGGCGATTGATGATTTCGGTACCGGGTATTCGTCGTTGAGTTACCTCAAGCGCATTCCGGTGGATTACGTGAAGATTGACCAGGCGTTCATTCGCGGCTTGAGCGAGGGCAGTGCGGACGCGGCGATCACTCGCGCGATCATCGCCATGGCCCACGGGCTGGCCCTGAAAGTCGTGGCCGAGGGCGTCGAGCGTGAGGATCAACTGGCATTTCTGCGCGCCGAACACTGCGACGAAGTGCAGGGTTATCTGATCAGCCGGCCGGTGGACGCTGCTTGTCTGGCCGGGCTTTTGCTTGATCAGAAAAATCCGCAGTAAGGGCTACATGCTCCTCAGCGTGCCTGACGCCGGGACATCGAGTTACGCATTGAGCAGGCAAAATGCCCATTCATGTAGTATAACTACAAGCTTGCTACATCCTTGCCCACAAGAAGAGTCCAGCCCCTTGAATCTGCTGCAACACATCGCCCAGTCACGTCACCTGTTACGCAAGTCGGAGCTCAAGGTCGCCGACCACGTGCTGCTTGACCCTGCGGCAGTGATGCACAGTTCCATGGCCGACCTGGCTCACAGCGTCGGCATCAGCGAGCCGACCATCGTGCGTTTCTGCCGCGCGATCGGTTGTTCCGGCTTTCAGGACCTCAAGCTGAAACTGGCGCAAAGCCTGGCCGCCGGCGCCAGCTTCGGCCAGTTCGCGATCCACGAAGACGACTCCGTCGCCGACTACAGCCTGAAGATTTTCGACACCACGCTGCACACCTTGATGGAAGTGCGCGAGAAGCTCGACCCGGTCGAGTTGCAGCGCGCAGTGACGCTGATGTCCCAGGCGCAGCGTGTCGAGTTCTACGGCTTCGGTGCTTCCGGTGCGGTGGCCGCGGATGCACAGCACAAGTTCTTCCGTTTGCTGCTGACCGCAGCGGCGTATTCCGATCCGCACATGCAGGCGATGTCGGCTGTGACGCTGAAGCCTACCGATGTGGCGATCTGTATTTCCCAGTCAGGGCGCTCTAAGGATTTGCTGATCACCGCTAACCTCGTTCGCGAGAGCGGGGCATCGCTGATCACCCTGTGCCCGAGCCAGACGCCGTTGGCCGAACTGTCGACCGTCAATCTGGCGATCGATGTGCACGAAGACACCGAGATCTACACGCCGCTGACCTCGCGAATCGCCCACCTGGTGGTGATCGACGTGCTGGCGATGGGCGTGGCCATGGCGCGCGGGCCGAGCCTGGTCAATCACCTCAAGAGCGTCAAGCGCAGTCTGCGCAGTTTGCGTTTGTCTCCAAAAGCCGTGAAAGCGCTGGATGATTGAGCAAGGTTCGTTCCGACCTTGTTCGCGAGCAGGCTCGCTCCCACAGGGGACCTCCTGAGAACACAAACTCTGGGTCATAATGGGATCAGATGTGGGAGCGAGCCTGCTCGCGAAAGCGTCTTCAACAACAGCACATCCCTGCGCACATTTCATCACATTGTCATCCCCGCGCAGCCAAACCGTCATCCCCCACGCCTATCGTGAAACTCCCGTACTCGCCCTGGGAGACTCGAAATGGCTCAGCCCTACGAAGAACGCAACAGCGCCGCGAAAACCCGTCGTCAGCAGGAAGATCAGCGCCGCATGGAATTTCGCCGCGCCATCGAGGATCGCTTCGAACTTCGCCAGCTTCAGGCCGAGATCGGCGATTTTCCCGAGATCACGCACTGGCAGGCGACCCCCGCAGCTTCCCGAAACGCTCAACCAACGCAATAATCTGCGCCCGCTCGCTGCGGATAAACGCCAGGAAGGCGTGCGCCACCGGTGACAGCCGCTTGGCTTTGGCCTGCACCAGACACCAACTGCGCATCAGCGGCAACTCTTCGACCGGCAGCTCGACCAGGCCGCCGGTCGCCAGCTCCAGGTTCAGGGCGTGGCGCGTCAACAGCGCCAGGCCCAGACCCGCCACCACGCATTCGCGCTGGGCTTCGGCCGAGGCTACCTCCTGGGTCTGGGTGAAGTGCACGCGCTTTTCCTTGAAATATTCTTCGCAGGCCAGGCGCGTGCCAGAACCCGGCTCGCGGATCAGCAGCGTATACGGCTCCAGATCCTGCAAGCGCAACGGGCCCATGTGCGCCAGCGGGTGATCCGGGCGCGCCACGGCGACAATCGGATTGTTGAGGAACGGCAGAAATTCCAGGCCCATGTCCTGCGGCACCATCGACATGATCACCAGATCATCGCGGTTGTCCGAGAGGCGGCGAATGACCTGGCCACGGTTGACCACCGTCAGCTGCAAATTGACTTCCGGATGCTGGCGCTTGAACGCGGCGAACAGATGCGGCACGAAATATTTGGCGCTCGATTCCACTGCCAGTTTCAGCTGACCCTGCAGCGAACCCTGCATGTCCGACAGTTGCATATCGAGATTTTCCAGCCGCCCGAAAATGTCGCGACTGGCACGCTGAAGCGCTTCCGCCGCCTCGGTCATGTAGAGTTTTTTGCCGACATAGTCGAACAGCGGCTGACCGATCAGCTCTTCAAGCTGACGAATCTGTAGGCTCACGGCCGGTTGTGTAAGGGACATTTCCTCGGCGGCGCGGCTGTAGGAACGTAAATCACACACCTCATTAAAGATCTGCAACTGACGCAATGTCATACGCATCAATGACTTACGCATTTTATTCAGGCTCTGACGGCACACGGACGTTACGACTATAAGTGTTTACTTATGCCTGACCCAATTTTTATTCATTTTTGTTAATCCCTCAGCAGCGCTAGTGTGGACCTGCGACTGAATTGAAACATTTGGTCACGCGTCGACCTGGGTCTAGCAGGTCGTGGTGCCACCGGCTCAAGGGAACCTCCAAGTGATAAAAAAGATCCTGATCGCCAACCGTGGTGAGATTGCCGTACGCATCGTACGAGCCTGCGCCGAAATGGGCATTCGCTCGGTTGCGATTTTCTCCGATGCCGATCGCCATGCCTTGCATGTGAAGCGTGCGGACGAGGCCCACAGCGTCGGAGCCGAGCCACTGGCCGGCTACCTGAACCCGCGCAAGCTGGTGAACCTCGCCGTGGAAACCGGCTGCGATGCGCTGCACCCCGGCTACGGTTTCCTGTCGGAAAACGCCGAGCTGGCGGAAATCTGCGCCGAGCGCGGCATCAAATTCATCGGCCCGTCGGCGGAAGTCATCCGGCGCATGGGCGACAAGACCGAAGCGCGGCGCAGCATGATCAAGGCCGGCGTGCCGGTGACGCCCGGCACCGAGGGCAACGTCTCCGGCATCGAAGAAGCCTTGGTTGAGGGCGACCGCATCGGTTACCCGGTAATGCTCAAGGCCACCTCTGGTGGTGGCGGTCGCGGTATCCGTCGCTGCAACAGTCGCGAAGAACTTGAACAGAACTTCCCTCGTGTCATATCGGAAGCCACCAAGGCGTTCGGTTCGGCGGAAGTGTTCCTGGAAAAATGCATCGTCAATCCCAAGCACATCGAAGCGCAGATTCTCGGCGACAGCTTCGGCAACGTTGTGCACCTGTTCGAACGTGACTGCTCGATCCAGCGCCGCAATCAGAAGCTGATCGAGATCGCGCCGAGTCCGCAGCTGACCCCGGAACAGCGCGCCTACATCGGCGACCTGTCGGTTCGTGCGGCCAAGGCAGTGGGTTATGAGAATGCCGGTACCGTGGAGTTCCTGCTCGCCGAGGGCGAGGTGTACTTCATGGAAATGAACACGCGGGTGCAGGTGGAACACACCATCACCGAAGAAATCACCGGCATCGACATCGTCCGCGAGCAGATTCGCATCGCTTCCGGCCTGCCGCTGTCGGTGAAGCAGGAAGACATTCAGCACCGTGGCTTTGCGTTGCAGTTCCGTATCAACGCTGAAGACCCGAAGAACAACTTCCTGCCGAGCTTCGGCAAGATCACCCGTTACTACGCCCCCGGCGGCCCGGGCGTGCGCACCGACACGGCGATCTACACCGGTTACACCATTCCACCGTTCTACGACTCGATGTGCCTGAAACTGGTGGTCTGGGCGCTGACTTGGGAAGAGGCGATGGACCGTGGTCTGCGGGCGCTGGACGACATGCGTCTGCAGGGCGTGAAGACCACCGCCGCGTACTACCAGGAAATCCTGCGCAACCCGGAATTCCGTAGCGGCCAGTTCAACACCAGCTTCGTTGAAAGCCACCCGGAACTGACCAACTACTCGATCAAGCGCAAACCCGAAGAGCTGGCCCTGGCCATCGCCGCCGCCATCGCCGCCCACGCAGGCCTATGAATGAAGCAGCTGCGAGCTTTCAGCTGCAAGCGGCAAGTAAAAGCAGATTGGCTTTTTCTTGCAGCTCGTAGCTTGAAGCTTGCCGCTATGAGGAGATACCAATGACTAAGAAGATCTTCGTTACCGACACCATCCTGCGCGACGCTCACCAATCGCTGCTCGCCACCCGCATGCGCACCGAAGACATGCTGCCGATCTGCGACAAGCTCGACAAGGTCGGCTACTGGTCGCTGGAATGCTGGGGCGGCGCGACGTTCGACGCCTGTGTGCGCTTTCTCAAGGAAGACCCGTGGGAGCGCCTGCGCCAACTGCGTGCGGCGTTGCCCAACACCCGTCTGCAAATGCTCCTGCGCGGGCAGAATCTGCTCGGCTATCGCCACTACAGCGATGATGTGGTCAAAGCCTTCGTCGCCAAAGCAGCGGTGAACGGCATCGACGTGTTCCGCATTTTCGATGCGATGAACGATGTGCGTAACCTGCGCGTGGCCATCGAAGCGGTGAAGGCTGCCGGCAAACACGCACAGGGCACCATCGCTTACACCACCAGTCCGGTGCACACCATCGATGCTTTCGTCACCCAGGCCAGGCAAATGGAGTCCATGGGTTGCGACTCGGTGGCGATCAAGGACATGGCCGGTCTGCTGACTCCATACGCCACCGGTGAACTGGTGCGCGCGTTGAAAGCCGAGCAGTCGCTGCCGGTGTTCATCCATTCCCACGACACCGCTGGCCTGGCCGCCATGTGCCAGCTCAAGGCGATCGAAAACGGTGCCGACCACATCGACACCGCGATCTCCAGCTTCGCCTCGGGCACCAGCCACCCGGGCACCGAATCAATGGTCGCCGCGCTCAAGGGCACCGAGTACGACACCGGCCTGAATCTGGAGCTGCTCCAGGAAATCGGCCTGTACTTCTATGCCGTGCGCAAGAAGTACCACCAGTTCGAAAGCGAATTCACCGCCGTCGACACCCGTGTGCAGGTCAACCAGGTGCCGGGCGGGATGATTTCCAACCTCGCCAACCAGTTGAAAGAGCAGGGCGCTCTGAACCGCATGAGCGAAGTGCTCGCAGAAATCCCGCGCGTGCGTGAAGACCTCGGCTTCCCGCCGCTGGTGACTCCAACCTCGCAGATCGTCGGCACCCAGGCATTTTTCAACGTACTGGCCGGCGAACGCTACAAGACCATCACCAACGAAGTGAAGCTGTATCTGCAGGGCGGCTACGGCAAGGCACCGGGCGTGGTCAATGAAAAACTGCGCCGTCAGGCGATCGGCAGCGAAGACGTCATCGACGTGCGCCCGGCCGATCTGCTCAAGCCGGAAATGACCAAGCTGCGTGCCGATATCGGTGCACTGGCCAAGTCCGAAGAAGACGTACTGACCTTCGCCATGTTCCCGGACATCGGCCGCAAGTTCCTCGAAGAGCGTGCCGCCGGCACCCTCACGCCGGAAGTGCTGTTGCCAATCCCGGAAGCGGGCGCCGTTGCTTCGGCGGGCGGCGAAGGCGTGCCGACCGAGTTCGTCATCGACGTCCACGGCGAGACCTATCGCGTCGATATCACTGGTGTCGGCGTCAAGGCTGAAGGCAAGCGCCACTTCTATCTGTCCATCGACGGCATGCCGGAAGAAGTGGTGTTCGAGCCGCTCAACGAATTCGTTGGCGGCGGCAGCAGCAAACGCAAACAGGCCTCGGCACCAGGCCATGTCAGCACCACCATGCCGGGCAACATCGTCGACGTGCTGGTCAAGGAGGGCGACACCGTCAAGGCTGGCCAGGCGGTACTGATCACCGAAGCGATGAAGATGGAAACCGAAGTCCAGGCCGCCATTGCCGGCAAGGTCACCGCGATTCATGTGGCCAAGGGCGACCGGGTCAACCCGGGCGAAATCCTCATCGAGATTGAAGGCTGAGATAACAGTCGCGATCCAACGCTTTAAACCTCGGGGGAGCATGTGCTCCCCTTTTTTTTTCTGTGATTTTCGACCTTGTCAGGTCATTGTCTGGGACCACATGTGGGAGCGAGCCTGCTCGCGAATGCGCCAGGTCAGCCAATAGCATCTTTGAATGATGCACCGCTTTCGCGAGCAGGCTCGCTCCCACAGGAGGCGTGCTTGATCCATCAGAACGCCATGCGCCATTGACCCGCTACGCCATACGTTCGGCTGTCATTACCCAACTCACCCGTCAAGCCCACGCCCAGCGTGTGCGCCGCCGAAAGACCAAGATCGAGCCCCGCATCCACCGCGAGGCTGTTCCGATCCAGTGCCGCCCCGGTCACTTCAAAGCGCTTGCCGCCCTTGCGCAGTTGCTGGCGGGTGTCGCTGTCGACCTCGCCGAAAGTATGTTTCCAGCCTGCGCTCAAGCGCGGGGTCAAATGCATGCCGTTATCTAGCGTGTTGACCTGCGCAACCCGCAGGCCCAAGGTGCTGCTGAAGTTGTCGCGGGTCTGCCCGAAGACTTTCAGCGCCGCATCGCCGCCCTTTTCGTTGTAGCTGTCGCGTTGATAGCGCTGATAGCCGAGGCTGGCGTAGGGCTCGAGGGTTACGCTATCCCGGCCCAGATTGAATCCGGCTTCGGCGAATGCCTGTTGAGTATTGGCGTCGTAGTTGCCCTTGAGACGATCGCTGAAACCCTTGAACGCCACCCTCCGTGTGCTGCTGCCGTCATGGCTGGCGTAGGTCGCGCCGAGACGCAACGACAGCGGACCGTCCTGGCGCACGGCGTAGGCGCCCAAATGCCAGCTGTCGAGATCGCCGTCGTACTGGCGGGCATCGAGTTTGGTCTGCGATTTGCCGCCAAGCAGGCCGACATGCCAGTGCTCGTCGAGTCGCCAGTCAGCGCCCACGACCAGCCCTTGCGTGGCATGTCGGAGGATGCCGTCAGCGTCGCGGTCAACCTTGCCACCGTGGCCCAGCGCCTGAATCCACACCCGCCCGGAGTCTTCGCTGCCTGCGGCCTGACGCGGTGAACTGCGCGAGCCGTAGGTCGAGGCGGAATGATTGTCCAGCTGCCGCATCGCCGAAAGCATGCTCGCACTGACGGGTGTGACACTGCTCAGCGTGGCTTTGGCGAGGTTGGCGTTGTTGCCGGCGGCAAGTTGATCGAGGGCGATGGGTGCGGTGGTTTTATCGCTAGTCAGCAGTGCGGCGACGGCGGTGTTAATGGGCTTTTCAGGCTCCGACGCGGGCTGTGCGGTGGTTTGTGCAGTTACGATTTCGTCGGGTATCGATGATTCCACCGATGCGGAGTCTTCAATCAAGGTCGCAACTGAGGTCAGGGCGGGGGCTGGAGTTGCGATCCCCGCTGTCATTGAAGCTGGAGCGGGCGTTGTTGCGATCGGTACAGCGGGAGAAGTCGGCTGCTCTGGCTCTATAATACTTCCTGCAAGTGCGCCCGCATTTTCTGTAGGAGCGAGGCTTTCAAGCGGTTCACCATTGCGAGCGTAAGTCAGCCCAACCGACTTCTTGTTGTATTGAGCTGTGGCGGTCATATAGGCCAGATCGTTCTCGATCCTGCCGAATTCGCCTTTCACCTCTCGGGCCTCAATGATTTTGTATTGGCTGCTCTGCGGATATTCTCCGGGAGCCGAAACAATCTTCAGGGTGGCACCTTCGAGTTGGGCGGTGCCATCGACCTTGATCGTCTGACCACCAGCGGGAGTGACCTCGTAAGCCAGTTCGGCACCGGGCGCCAAGTGCAAATTACCCTTAACTCGCGGTGCGCCAAGCGCTGCATTGACGGTGAGCAGCCCACCTACCTCAAGATTTCCCACCGTGCCTTTACCGGCGAGACTGCCACCATTCTGGACATACACATCACCCTTGATGCTGCCAAGGTTGGTCAGTGCCCCACCGCTGTTGACCAGAACGCCTTCATGAAAATCACCCTTGGAGCTCAGCGTCCAGTTGCCTTGGGCGACGAATAACCCATTGAAGTTGCGCGTGTCGTTCAACGTGCCGCCATCCGCAGCATTCAGGAACAACACGTTATCGCCCTTGCCGCCATCCAGCCGGCCAGTGAAGCTTGCCCCGTCTGCAAGGGTGATCAAGTCGTTGACGTCAGTCCCTTTGAACACGGTTTCCGGTGTCGTAAAGGTAATCGGCACTGTGCTCGCATCGTTGAGAAAACCCTGGAGCCGTTCCAAAGCCTGTTGCTTGGGGTTGGCTTCGGGCTGCTCCGTCGTTTCCATGCTTGGGGGCTGCTCGATTGCTTCAGTGGATTGCTCGGCGTTAGCCAGCGCTACGCCACCCAGCGCCAGTGAAATAGCCAGAGCCAGGTGTTTTGGTGCGAATAGGTGTTGAGTGGGCATCAGGTTCGATTTCCGTATCGAGAAAATCCAACTCTATTGCTGCCTGAAAAAAACCGATGTCGGCCGCTTCCCACATCCACGCAGGCGACATCGGATCGTTGTGTAGAAAATCCTCACTGGTGTTCACAAATCAGAGATTTTGCGCAGTGGTGGCTGTTCTTTTTCCTACGGCTTTCTCCCGTTGAAGAACCTTAACCAGCGGCACGTCAGACGCTTAACTGCATTAATTTGCGTTCAGACGGCCACATGGGAGTGCTAATCTGCATTTTGTTGCAGATATTTAAGCGCGTAAAAGTGCTCGTATGCACTATATTGCATGTATTGAAAGTTTTTCCTCGTTGAACTGCATTAAAATGCAAATGGAATCAACATGTACAACCTGACACTCCAGATCTTCACCGCCGGGCAATGGCACGACGCGATGATTCTTGACTTCGATGATCCGGAAAAAGGCTTCGAAAGCCGCTGCAGTTTTGGCTATGAAGCGGACTATCTGGTGGAAAACATCGAGTTGATCGGGTCGCCTTTTTCCCAAGCCGTGAGTGCCCTGTATCCGCTGGATTGGGAAGGTCGGCGCGCGAAGACACCAGCCTTTGTCCACGACATCGCACCGGCCGGCGCAGCCAAGCGGTTTCTGCTCGCCCGCCTGGGTAAGGAAAGACCCGCCGAGATCAGCGCCGATCTGTTTCTGCTGGGGCGCAGTACACCGGCTCCCATTGGCAACATGCGAATAAAGGAATCGGCGGAAGCAGTCGATGAGAGGAAGCCGATCGGATTCAAGCGCGAGGAGGTCATTAGCCGCGACAACCGCTTTCTTGAATATGCCTACGAGCTGGGCGCGGCCATCGGTGGCGCGACGGGGGCAGGTGGGGAAGCTCCGAAGCTATTACTGGCAGAAAACAGCGCCGGGCTTCTGTATCCCGACGCGGTATTGGACGATGAAGAAGTGCGACAGCACTGGTTCGTGAAATTCGCCAGAAACAGGGGCGGGCAGACCGACCAGGACATCCTGCGCAGCGAATTCCATTACTACAAAGCGCTGCAGACATTGGGCATCGAAACGGTCGCGGCAGAAGGCCTGGGCTTGGAAGAGGCGAACAAACCGAGTTTGTGGATGCGGCGTTTTGATCGACAAGTGAAAGATGGGGCGGTGTCGCGTTTTGCCGTCGAATCGATTTATTCGCTGGCAGAAGTGACGACGCCAGGCAGCGCCATGAATCATCTCGAAGTGATCCGCATGCTCGCCGGGCTCTGGCGCAAAGCGGGTCAGGCCAGCCAGATTCCCGGCCTCGTCGCCGATTATCTGCGTCGCGACCTGATCAATAAAATCCTCGGAAACTCAGATAACCACGGTCGTAACACGGCGATCATCCGGCAAGAGAACGCTTTCCAACTCGCGCCGATTTATGACCTCGCCCCGATGGTCATGGATGACGAAGGCGTGACTCGTACGACCAAATGGCCAAGAGAATTGGAGCGGGCGGGAGATGTCGATTGGCGAGGTGTCTGCCGCGTATTGGCCGATAGCGCAGATCCGCACGATTCGTTGGCGGGGCTGGATGCCTCGGCGCTGTTCGAAGGCCTGCGCGCGGATGCCCGCCGTCTGGCCGCACTGCCGGATATTCTTGCCGCCAGCGGTTTGCCCGCCAGAACCATGAATCACCCGAGCGTTCATCTGAAAAACCTCGAGCAACGTTTGAAAGAGTGGGACCTGCAATGAGTCTGACCGTCCTCGAGCGCACGGCGCTCATCGAAAGCATTCAGCAAGCGCTGGCCGAAGGTACTCTGGAAATCGGTGACGCCGTGCGCCGTTTACGGGTCGAAGTCACCGGTCTGCATCAGACTCAGTTCGCGAAGATGTGCAAGATTTCAGTGCGCACGCTGGTGCATATCGAACATGGCGAAGGCAATCAGACGCTGAAGTCGCTGAACGCGGTGTTCCGCCCGTTCGGCATGAAAATGGGCGTTGTGCGGATACGTCGGGACACCGTTTGAATACGCTTCAGCCACGCCGCACATACGCCTTGCCGTAATGCCGCTCCATCCGTGCCTGAATCAGCTCCAGCCCGATCGACATCAGCCAGTAGATGATCGCCGCCGTGGTGAGCATTTCGATGTAGCGATAGCTTGAGCGCCCGTAGGACTGGGCGAGAAACATCACTTCCCAGACACCCATCACCGAGATCAGCGACGAGTCCTTGAGCATCGAGATGAACTGGTTGGTGGTCGGCGGAATGATTGTGCGCATGGCCTGGGGCAGGGTGATGCGCCAGAAGATCACGCTTTCGCGCAGACCCAGCGCCAGGGATGCTTCGCGTTGGCCGTGATCGACGCCGAGGATGCCGGCGCGGAAGATTTCGCTCAGGTAGGCGCCATAGTTCAGCGACAGGGCAATGATGCCGGCGACGATGGCGCCGGGGACGATGCCCAGTTGCGGCAAGCCGAGGTAGATCAGCAGGATCTGGATCAGCAGTGGCGTGCCGCGAAAGAACGAGGTGTAGAAACTGGCGATGCCAAACGCCACGGCGCTGTTCGACAGGCGCGCCAGCGCGGTGATGAAACCGAGCAGCGACGAGGCGATGATCGAGCAGGCGCAGAGAAACAGCGTCAGCGCTGCGCCTTGCAGGAAGCCGTTAGGCGCCAGCTTCAGGCCAACGAGGTTGGGCAGCTTGTCGAGGATGATCGCGAACTTCAGGTCGAAGCTGAGAAAGAATCCGGCGAACAGGCAGAACAGCGCAGCCCAGGTCAGATACAGGCGCGTACGGAAACCGAAGAGCTTTTGCAGGCGAGTTTCAGCCACCGGTTGCGGTGGCTGGGGCGGGGTCGGAAAAGAAGTCATTGGCTGATATCGGCGCCGATCCATTTCTGCGACAGCTTGCTCAGAGTGCCGTCCTGTTTTAGTTGTGCGAACACCTCGCGCACCTTGGCGTCCCACTGCGGGTCACCCTTTTCGATGGCTACCGAATTGGGCTCCGAGTAGAGCGGTTCGCCGGCCAGTTTGAAACGGTGGTCCTGATTCAGGCGCGGCTGCGCGGTGACCAGATTGGTGAGGATCGCATCCAGGCGCACGCCGGCGCCCAGGCCCAGATCCTGGAAGGCGACGTTGTCGGTGTCGTACGGAGCGATCTGCACATCCTCGAACGGATACTCCAACTGGGTATCCTCGGCGCCTTCGATGATCAGATTCTTGTTCAGGTAGCTTTCGTAGCTGGAGGCGCTGGTCAGGCCGACCTTTTTGCCGCTCAGGTCCTTGGCACTGTGGATGCGATCGTCCTTGGCATTGACCACGATTACCGCTGGCGACGCGTAGTACTCGACCGGGAAGTCGAACACCTCCGCGCGGGCCTTGCTCGGGGTCATCGAGCAGATGCAGATGTCGTAGCGTCCGCTCCAGCGGCCGGCGGCGATCACGTCCCAGGACGGCGTTTCCAGACGCAGTTTGACGCCAAGCTTGTCCGCCACCGCTTTGGCAACGTCGACATCGAAACCGTCGAGTTGATTCTGCTCATTGAGAAACGAGAAGGGCGGATAGCTTTCCATGAGCACGCCGACCAGCTCTTTTTTCTGCTCGACGCGGTCCAGCGTCGCGCCGCCGAAGGCTTGGGTGGAGGCCAGAATGGTCAGGCCCAGGGCCAATAGCGGTTGGAGTTTCACAGTCGCTTCCTGTTGAAAAAAGAGGTTGTTATTAACTGAGTGGTGCGTATTAAATAGTTATAAGAACGACTCTGATAGTGAGTTATTTTCATAAGCATATGAGTGAAAAGCATATGGGCGCAGCGAACAGGGTCATTCTCGACGGCGGCATGGGACGCGAGTTGCAACGCGCCGGCGCGCCGTTTCGCCAACCGGAGTGGTCGGCGCTGGCGCTGAGCGAAGCGCCACAAGCGGTCGAGGCGGTGCATGCCGCTTACATCAACAGCGGTGCCGACGTGATTACCAGCAACAGTTACGCGGTGGTGCCGTTCCACATTGGCGAAGCGCGCTTTGCGGCTGAAGGCCAGACCCTTGCGGCGTTGGCGGGCGAATTGGCACGGCGGGCGGTGCAGGCATCGGGCAAACCAGTGCGGGTTGCCGGTTCATTGCCGCCGCTGTTTGGTTCGTATCGTCCGGATCTGTTCGAAGCGGATCGCGTGAGCGAGCTGCTGACGCCGCTGGTCAATGGGCTGGCCCCGCATGTTGATCTGTGGCTGGCGGAAACCCAGAGTTCGATTATCGAGGCGCGGGCCATTCACGCCGGGTTGCCGAAGGACGGCAAACCGTTCTGGCTGTCGTTCACCCTCAAGGATGAAGACACCGATGAAGTGCCACGCCTGCGCTCCGGTGAGCCGGTAGCCGAAGCGGCTGCGCTGGCGGCTGAACTTGGCGTCGAGACCCTGCTGTTCAACTGCAGTCAGCCCGAGGTGATTGGCGCGGCCATCGACGCGGCGCGCGCAACCTTTGAGCGTCTCGGCGTCACGATCAACATCGGCGCGTATGCCAATGCCTTTCCTCCGCAACCGAAGGAAGCCACGGCCAACGACGGGCTCGACCCGTTGCGCGATGATCTCGATCCGCCGGGGTATCTGCACTGGGCGCTGGACTGGCAACAGCGCGGCGCCAGTCATCTGGGTGGTTGCTGCGGGATCGGCCCGGAGCACATTGCGGTGCTGGCGCAGAAGCTGCGTCGATAAGCCTGACCCCGCCAATTGTGGCAGCGAGCCTGCTCGCGAAAGCGGTCAGTCAGTCAATATTCAGTGACTGACACAGCGCCTTCGCGAGCAGGCTCGCTCCCACAGGGGCATTTGTGACATTCAGCTACGGCACTCGGCCAAGCCTTTCACCTGGCCATCAGGCGTCTGGTTTTCAGCGCTCAGCCAGCGCTCGAACCCGGCACCAATCGCTGGCCATTCCCCATCCAGAATCGAATACCACGCGGTGTCGCGGTTCTGCCCCTTGACCACCATATGCTGGCGGAACACCCCTTCGAAGCTGAAGCCCAGACGCTCGGCCGCGTATTTGGAGCGGGCGTTGCCGTTGTTGCACTTCCATTCCAGGCGCCGGTAACCCAGCTCGAACGAATACTTGGCCAGCAGGTACACCGCCTCGGTGCTTTTCGGCGAGCGTTGCATTGGCGCACCGAAAGTGACGTGGCCGATTTCGATGCGGCCCTGCGCCGGGACGATCGACATCAGGCTGAGGATGCCTTGCACCTGACCAGTCGCACGGTCGATGACACTGAAGAAATACGGGTCGCTGTTGGCCGCATGATTGTTCAACCAGTCGTTGAACGCGCTGCGCTCGCGAAACGGACCGTAAGGCAAGTAATCCCAGAGCTTCGGATCGGCACCCGGCCCTTCGAGGGCGGCGTACAGTTGCTCGGCATGCCGCGCCGGGTCGAGTTTTTCCAGACGAATGAAACGGCCCTCGAGCAGGGTGGCGGAGGGGGCGGGGACGCCTTTCCAGTCAGCGAGTGAAGCGGTCATGTGCGCGTCTCCTTAAAGGGCTTTACGAAACTGGATGAATCCCGGACGTTCGGCAATGCGCTCGTAGAGCTGGATCGCCGTGGCGTTGGTTTCATGGGTCAGCCAGTGGACTTTGCAGCAACCATCAGCCTTGGCGGTAGCGTAGACATGCTCGATCAACAGCCGACCGACACCGGTGCCACGGGACTCGGGCACCACCAGCAGATCCTGCAGATAGCAGGAATTTTCGATGCTCCAGTTCGAGCGATGATAGATGTAATGCACCATGCCCAGCGCTTTGCCTTCAGCCCAGGCGAGGGCGGCGTGGGTCGGTTCATTCGGGTCGAGAAAACGCTGCCAGGTGCTCTGGGTGACGACGTCCGGCAGTTCCGTGTTGTAGAAGCGCAGGTACGCCTGCCACAGCGGCAGCCAAGCGGCGTGGTCGTTGGCGCTGACCGGGCGAATGTCGATCTCAGTCATGGTGATTTCCTTAGCGCATCAGGCGGGCGAGGGTTTGATCGTTGGCGTCGGGGCTGGCGGCGAGGCCTTCGCGCACCCCGGCGATATCTTCGGCGCTGCGGTTCTGGCTGAGCTTGCGTTTGCCTTCGAGGCGGTCGATGGGAATGGCAAACCCGACGATGGCCCTGAGCATGCCGTCGATGTAATCGGCAGGTGCATCTTCGACCGACCATGGCTGGGCGCGGCCCGCTTCGTGACGGTCAGTGAGGGTGCTGACGATGTCGAGCAGGCGCCCGCCATCGCTGAAAGTCTCGGCATGACCGTAGGCGTGCACGGCGATGTAGTTCCAGGTCGGCACGACTTTGCCGTGCTCGGCTTTGCTCGGATACAAGCTTGGGCTGACGTAGGCGTCCGGGCCGGCAAAGATCAGCATGGCCTCGGCGCCGTCACGCAGGTCTTTCCACTGCGGATTGGCCTTGGCCAGATGGCCGTAGAGTGTGCCGTATTCGCCCTGTTCACGATGCAGCAGCACCGGCACGTGGCTGGCTTGCAGGCCGCTGTCACCGTGGCTGACCAGAATGGCCAGGCGCGTGGCGAGGATCAGTTCGTGCAATTGGGACAAGTCTTCGATGGCAAAGGCGCGTGGCGTGTACATGGACAGATTTTCCTTGGCGAATGCCTGCATCCTAGGCAGGCTATTGGTCCGTTGTAAGAGCCATTGCTGAGCCATTTCATAGGTCCATTCGCCATGCCTGATCTGCCACCCTTGTCGATGCCCTTCAACCCGGCCGGTATCGAGCTTGATCGCCGTCAGGGCCTGAGCCGCCAGCTCTATCAGGCGTTGCGCCTGCGGGTGCTTGATGGACGTCTGGCCAGTGGCACGCGATTGCCGGCCAGCCGAGACCTGGCCTCGGCGCTGGGCATTTCCCGCAACAGCGTGGTGCGCGCCTACGATCAGTTGTATGCCGAGGGCTTTATCGAAGGGCGCGTTGGCGACGGTACTTACGTGGCGCAATTGGCTCAGGCATCCACGCCTGAGAAAAAACTATCCACAAATTCATCCACAGGCTTGTCAACAGGCTTACCCACAGCCTTATCCACAAATTGGCTGGATTTACCTGTGAATTCATCCAGCAAAGTTATCCACAGCGACGGATTTTCCCGCATTGGAAAGCATCATTTGCCGCGACCACCGAGCGGTTCGCCGCGCGCTTTTCGGGTGGGAGTGCCGGCCTTCGATCTGTTTCCGTTCGAGGTCTGGGCCAAGCTCAACGCGGCTTTCTGGCGTAAACCGGATCTGCAGCAGCTGTGTTACGGCGACCCGGCCGGTGACGCGCGGCTGCGCGGCATGATTGCTGCGTATTTGCGCAGCTCGCGCGGCATGCAGTGCACGGCTGAGCAAATTGTGATCACCAGTGGCGCGCAGCAGGGCATCAGCCTTTGTGCACAGCTGCTGGTCGAGCCGGGGGACGGCGTGGCGATCGAGAATCCGGGCTATCGCGCCGCCGGGCATGCCTTCGCTGTAGCGGGGGCGCAATTGCATGGGGTGGCGGTAGACAGCGACGGCATCGATTGCAGCACCATGGCTCAGCTCAGCGATTGTCGGGTGGCTTACGTCACGCCGTCTCATCAGTACCCGACCGGTGTGGTGATGAGCCTGGCCCGGCGTCTGGAGCTGCTCGCCTGGGCCGAACGTGTCGGCGGCTGGATCGTCGAGGATGATTACGACGGCGAGTATCGCTACACCGGCGCACCGCTGGCACCGTTGGCGGCACTTGATCGTCAGGGGCGTGTGCTCTACGTCGGTACGTTCGGCAAGGTCGCGTTTCCGGCGTTGCGCCTGGGCTATCTGGTGCTGCCGCCCGCGCTGGTCGAGGCGTTCGCGCAACGCCGCGCCGTCGATGTGCGGCACTCGGAGGTCAGCACGCAAGCGGTGATGGCCGAATTCATGGCCGCCGGGCATTTCCAGCGGCATATCCGCCGCATGCGCCGGGCTGCGCTGAGCCGACGCAACTGCCTGCTCGAAGGCTGGCCGACGGTCGCCGGCGTCGGTCAACTGCCCGCCGTGCCGGCCGGGCTGCACTTGACCGTCGCCGTGGACAGCATCGAGCGCGAGCAGCAATTGATCGCTCAGGCCGCTGAGGTCGATGTAGAAATCAACGGCCTGAGCAGCTACTGGCTCCCCGATTCGACTACGCCCATGGATAAGCGCGCCGGCCTGGTGCTGGGTTTCGCTGCTGTACCAGAGCCAGCAATCAAAGCGGCGCTGTCGCGTCTGCGGCAGGCTTGGCGAGATTGAAGAACAGCGTTTCGGCGCTGCGACTGGAAATTTCGCTGCGATGGATTTCAATCAGTCTCTGATTATCCACATCGGTTATTTCAGAGGTGCCTCCGAGGCGGTGCTGGGCAACTGTCTTCATGTGTCCACGCAAAAATGCGCCATCGGGCGCGTCGGCGCTGCTGTAATGGAAATGCGCATAGCAGAGGACCTTGTCGGTATGCGCATCACGAATCTGATACTCGTCGAGGAAGTCATTCTTATGGCGCCTCAGGCGCCGTCGGGTCAGGGTTTTCGAAATGTTCACTTCGCCCTTGTCCTTGAGCCACTCGACCCCGGCGGCTGTTGGTAGTTGTTGCTTGACCAGACGGATTCGCGTGCTGGTGCCCTTTTCCTCCAGCGTCGTAGCCGCAGCGTCAAGCTTGTGGTTGAGCGTTTCGGACGGTTCATGCAGAGCAGCGGTGAGGTTACTCGCCGTCAACGCTTCATCGATCGCGGCACCGGCCTTGCGCAACAGGGCGGCGTGGTTGTGGTATTCCTCTTCGACTTCCACCGGAATGCGCGAGCCGCGTTTGAGGCGCGCCTCGATGCGCCGATGAAACGCCGCCAGCCCGTCGATCAAAGCCTGCCCTGCGCTGATGCTGTTGTTGAGGTTGGGCCGGGCTTTTGGCGACGGTGCCGGCCGTGCGCTCTGCTCGACCCAGATACCCGGCGACTCCTCCTTGAATGTCGCGATGACTCTCGTCAGTACTGTACTGACTTCGACCAGATCGGTGTCTTTGCCGTCGATGCTTTTTTTCCGTTCGCCGACCAGGATGCCCTTGTTGCGCGTCTTGATGATCTGCCGATTCGAAGATGACGTGGAAGGTCTCGACGGACCGGCTTGCGGCACCAGTAAATGCCGGTAGCGCAACAGATCGGCGAGTCGATTGTCGGCGCTTGCCTTGAATGCGGCCACGCGCGCCTGCAACTGCTTGAGTCGCTCCGTGTGTATGTGTTCGGAATATTCACTCGCCAGGTCATCGAATCGCTTGTCCACGGAAGCAAACTGTTCGCTCACCTGGCTCAGGGCGTCGATGCGCATGCGCAGATCACTGAGGCTTTCATCGGCGCTCAGGTCCCGTGAACTCTGAACGTTCAGTGCGGCATCTTCGAACAGACCGGCCAGCGCTTGTTGTGCCTCGACATGAGCGGTGGAATCGCCGGGCTTGATGCAAGTGTACTGGCCGAGACTGATTTGCAGAGTCTTCAGATCATCCAACGAATAGGGCGCCAGGCTGATGTTGTATTTCTGCTTTATCTCCACGCCATCCGCTCCCAGCTTGGTCAGTTCCTCCATGCAGGCTTCAGCCGACTCCATTTTCTCGATAGTGGATTGAGTGACATCGTTCAACTGCTCGAACGCAGAGCTGACTGCCTGCGATTCGCCGCGCAGTGCGTCGTCCAATATCGCCTGCACCGCCAGTAGCCGCTGCTGGTAATCCGAAGCGTTATTACTCAGCCACTCCTGTCCCAGAAACAACTGCATGTCCAACCGCTCCGGCATTACCGTGCGGTAGTTGGGAATCGACTGCTTGCGGTTGAGTTTCTTGATCAGCTTAATGTTTGCGGCATATTCGTTGTGCTGTGAATCGAGCGTGGCAAGGTACTGCGCAAGCGCTTGCTCGCGTGCCTGCGCAGGGGCATCGTGCAAGCTGTTGCGGTCTGCATCGAGACGGCTCCCTTTGCTCTCCATCGTCAAATCGAACGCAGTAATCTGCTCGGCCAATACGGCCACCTCCTTGTTTCTTATGTCTTGCGCAGCTTGGCGACCTTCTTCCAATCCGCCGCCGCGCAGACGCAGGCGCAGATCGATTACCCACTGGCCGTCGGCGGTATAGGCCAGCTTGGGCCCGGCAGGTCGGGTGGGCTGACGCGTATCGACGATGTGCACATCGCCATGCGGGTTGCGCGCGACTTCGAACCAGCGCTCACCGACGCGGGCGTACCATTTGTCTGCGTGGGCGTAGAGGCCTCGCTGCGCACCCTCCCTGGTGGCAGCGCCAAGCGCTTTGGGCTTGCCGACCTTGAACGTATCCAACAGCTTGGCGAGGGCCAACGGAGATCGTTTCAGCGCCGTGATGCTGTCGATCGATGTGCCATGGGCTTCGGTCAATTGCGGGCCGGTGATGTCCGGCTGGCGCAGCGCTTTGACGATTCTGGCGGCAGGTTTGCTCGTCGCTGTGTCCTCTTCGAGCGTTGTGGCCACGGGCGTCGATGGCGCATCACCGATTGCCGCACGATGGGCGAGCACCATGCCCAGCGCCAGGAGGATATCGGCGATGGCCGTCCAGGCGACTTTCGCCGATTGCTCGTTGGCGCCGTCGGTGATTTCCTGCAGATCATCCATGATCTGCCAGATCCACGCCGCTGTGCCTACGCTGCGGCCCAGAAACGGCAGTGCGGCATTGAGCATCACCCAGCCGCCCTGTTTCAGCGAGGCCCAGCGTGCTTCTGCATCGGAGACCGATTGCCGGTCGGCTTGAGTGACAAGCGCCTTGACGTTGCGTTCGTGCAGGGTGGCGAGGACATCGCTGGCGATCACCTGAGTGCCCAGCGCGACCGCGCCTGACATGTCCAGTGCTGTGGTCGGGTTGATCATCAGTTGCGGGATCGTCCACACCGAGGGCAGCCTGGCGGTGAAGACGAACTGGCTGTAATTGAAGCGCACATCGTCCGGCAACCAGGCCAGTACCGAATCGCGCAGATGTCGCGAATGCTGGATCGCAAAGAGCAGATTGGCAAATCCCGGATATTGCAGCAGAGCTTTGTCGAACAACGGTCGATACAGCACGCACGGCCCTTTGTCGGCATCGCGCGGGCCTATGACATACATGTTGTCGACAGTGTCTGCGGTGGAGCGGCTGCGATGGGCCACGAACGCCAATGGGCGAATGACGATTTCCTCACCATCGACGTAGCGTTCTGCGTCAGTCGTGGCCAATGCGGCAACCACGTATCGATAACCCGACTCGTCAATGCCGGCTCTGCCCTGGATCTTGTGCTGCAATGCCAGCAATGGCAGCTCGACGCGTAGCTGACTGGTATACAGCCTTTCCAACCGTGACGCTTGCACTGAGTCGTCTATGAGTACGGCCTTGAGATGCGCCGGGTAGGTCTTGCCGATGTCGACCGTGCTGACCAGCTTCTCCAGAAAAGTCGCGCTCATCCACTCGGGTACGGGGCTGCCATCCTTGTACCGCACAGTCTTGTTGCCCAAGGGCAGGCCTGCGAGGTTTTGCAGGGCAAGCTCGGTCAGCGTCCATGTCTGAGTCTGAGTATTTCCCGGCAACACAAACGTGCCCCAGACCACGAGACTGGTGATGGTGATTTCGATGTTGTCGATGTCCAGGTCTTTGGCGTCGGGCTGCTCCTTGAGGATCTGTTTGATCAGCGCTGCCCGAGTGAACGCCTGCAGGCTGGTGATTTCGTTCTGAAAGGATTTGCCGTTGTTCTCGTGCTGCAGCGTCGTCAGGTCCAGCAGGTGCCGGCTGTAACGTGTCTGATCGATGGGCAGGGCGTCGTTCAGCCAGTCCGGAAGCATCGGCTGCAAACGCTCGAAGTGCGCTTCGAGGCGCGGTGTCGGTTGTGCGGGTTTGCCGGCCGTGCCGGTATGCGGATAGACGCGTTTATCAGGGGAGTCCTGAAAAAAACTGATTTTGCCCAAGGCATCCGCTTCCAGGGAAATCAGGGTGCAGGCCTGCTGGTCGAAGAAATTGCCCTGGGGTTCGACCAGCCGCCACTTGAGATCTTCGCCCGAGGCGTTTGCGCCATATATCCGCAGCAGAGCCTCGCCGAGTTCATCCAGTGAATCGAAACGCTGAAAGCCCTGAGTAATCGCGTGGGTGAGAATCAATGTACGGTCTGCGATGCTGCCGACCAACACTGCGGCGTCGAGCAGGGTCAAGTGGCTTTGCGTGTCGGCGTTCCCCCGATCGAGATCAATCAGATATGCCTTTGCCGAGTACGGGTCGGGGGCCAGGCGTTGTTGCGGGTCGGGCTGTTTGAAAATCGCCTGGGCCATGGCGATTTCATCGGCATCCCAGCCGACGCTGGCATCGACGTTCCACAGGTTGCGCAGTGCCTCGGACAATTGCTGCCAGCGCGGTTGCCCGGGATAGGTGAACTCGTCCCAGTAGTCGACGTGCTGCTCCTTGTAGGCGATGAACAGCAGCGGTGCCAGTTCGTTGAGCAACAGGCCGATCGCATCGATCTTCACCGGCAGATGCGCAGGGGCGGGCACGCCGGGTTGCAGGGTCAGATAATGCTCGCCATCGAGGTACGTCACCGTGGTACCGGACAGGCCGAGCCGCACCAGGGCGTTGGTCAGCGATCCAGCCTGATACCCGTCGGGTACCACTCGACCATCCACAATGGCCCAGGCGGGTTGCACGACCATCGCCAGACGCGGGTCAATGTCGAGATTCGGATACAACGTCTTGAGGGCTTCGCGCAGCGTTTTTGATGCGACTTCTTGCAGCGAGGGGCCGGTAACCAGCTGAGTCACGATATCGACGGCACTGGCTTTGGGAATGGCGGTCATGGTGGTTTCCTGCTCTGTCGGGACGCCGCAAGGGCGGCGGAGCAGAGCAAGTTAAAAGGCGCGACGGTGACCCGTGCGGTAGATAAAGCTGCCTGGCAAAAAAAAGACCCGCCGAGGCGGGTCTTGAGTAAACGAGGCGGTTTCAGGTCCCGGACTTGATTTTCGTCCAGGCCCGCGTGCGTGCGCGTTCGGCATCCCGAGGCAGCGGCTGCAAGGTGTAGAGCGTGCTCATTGCCGCGTCGGTCGGGTACAGGTTCGGGTTGTTGCGAATGGCTGGATCGACCAGGCCGGTGGCGTCCTTGTTCGGGTTTGGATAACCGACAAAGTCGCTGACCGGGGCAATCACCGCAGGTTGCAGCAGATAGTTGATGAAGGTGTAGGCGTCCTCGGTGTTCTTCGCGCCCTTGGGAATCGCGAGCATGTCGAACCAGATCGGTGCGCCTTCTTTGGGCAAGCGCATATCGACCACCACGCCGTTTTTCGCTTCCTTGGCGCGGTTGGCCGCTTGCGAGAAGCTGCCGGAATAACCGACGGCCACGCAGATGTCGCCGTTGGCAATGTCAGCCATGTACTTGGAGGAATGGAAGTACGTCACGTAAGGGCGGATCTTCATCAGCAGCGCTTCGGCCTTGGCGTAATCCGCTGGCTTCTTGCTGTTGGGGTCGAGGCCGAGGTGTTGCAGAGCCAGCGGCAGAATTTCCGACGGCGAGTCGAGCAGGGCGACGCCGCACTGCTTGAGCTTGCTGATGTTCTCCTCTTTGAAGATCAGATCCCAACTGTCCACGGGCGCGTTGTCGCCCAGCGCCGCCTTGATCCTGGCCGGGTTGAAACCAATCAGGATGGTGCCGTACATGTATGGCACGGCGAACTTGTTCCCCGGGTCGTTGGCCTCGATCAGCTTCATCAGTTTCGGATCAAGGTGATTCCAGTTCGGCAGTTTGCTGCGATCCAGCGGCTGGAACACCCCGGCCTCGATCTGCTTGGCGAGGAACACGTTGGACGGCACCACCACGTCGTAGCCGGAATTGCCGGTGAGCAGCTTGGCCTCGAGTGCTTCGTTGGTGTCGAAGATGTCGTAGATCAGTTTGGTCTGGGTGTTCTGTGCCTTGAAGTCGTCCAGCGCCTTGGGCGTGATGTAGTCGAACCAGTTATAGACGCGCAGCGTGCGTTCTTCGGCGTGGGCACCAGCGCTCAGCAGGACCGCGCACAGCGCCGAGACGATCAGTCGCTTTTTCATTGTTCAAAACCTTCCAGCACGTTCACTGCGTTGATGCCGATTTCTTCTACCGCGTAGCCACCTTCCATGACGAACAGGGTCGGCTTGCCGAGTGCGGCGATGCGTTTGCCCATGGCCAGGTAATCCGGGCTGTCGAGTTTGAACTGCGAGATCGGGTCGTCCTTGAACGTGTCGACGCCGAGGGAGACGACGATGATGTCCGCGCCATAGCGATCGATCTCGTCGCAGGCCTGATCCAGCGCCGCGCTCCAGACATCCCAGCCGGAACCGGCCGGCAGCGGATAGTTGAAATTGAAGCCTTCACCGGCACCTTCGCCGCGCTCGTCGTCGTAGCCGAGGAAGAACGGAAACTCCGCTTCCGGGTGGCCGTGGATCGAAGTGAACAGGACGTCGCTGCGTTCGTAGAAAATCGACTGAGTGCCGTTGCCATGGTGGTAGTCGACGTCAAGAATCGCGACTTTCTTGTGGCCCTGATCGAGAAAGGCCTGAGCGGCGATGGCGGCGTTGTTGAGGTAGCAATAACCGCCCATCAAGTCGCTGGCGGCGTGATGTCCCGGCGGACGGCACAGGGCGAAGGCCGCGCGTGCGCCACGCTGGATTTCTGCTTGTGCGGTCAGGGCCACTTGCGCCGCGCTGTAGGCCGCTTGCCAGGTGCCGGCGGTAATCGGCGCGCCGCCGTCGAAGCTGTAATAACCGAGCTGGCCATGCAGGCTGGTCGGTTTGATCGCACGCAGCGTGCGCGCCGGCCAGGTGTAGGGCAGCAAGTCGCCGTCGGTGTTGAACTCGGTCCAGCGCTGCCACGCACCTTTGAAAAATTCCAGATAGTCACGGCTGTGAATGCGCGCGATCGGCTCCAGGCCGAAATCCTTCGGCGCTTCGACCGCACCGAGGTTTTGCTTGTGCACGCGTTGCAGCACATGGTCGGCACGCGACGGCATCTCGAAGCACGGCTTGAGCTGGCCATCGATAAGTTCGCAGCGGCCATGGTGCAAGTGGTGATCGTCTGAGTAGATCGTCAGCATTTGTTGTTCTCCGCAAGGCTGATTCGGTGGCCTTCAGTGTTGCGGCGCAACTTGAATCGGAGAACGTCGGGAGCGGCCAAAAGGGGATCAATATGGCCAAAACCTCTGACCGCAATTCGCCCCTTGTTCATGCAGGCTCATGCCTGGAGCAGCCATCAATGCGGTCGGAACTGACTCGGCGCCACGCCGCTCCAGCGCACAAACGCATGGCGAAAACTCGCGGTCTCGCTGAAACCCAAAGTTTCGGCGATGCGGTAGATCGGCAACTGGTCCTCACACAACATCTGCTTGGCCCGTTCGAAGCGCAGTTCATCGAGCAGCTCCTGATAGCTGCTGCCCATGTCTTTCAAATGCCGGCGCAGGGTGCGCGGTGAGCACTTCATCTGCTGCGCCAGCCCCTCCAGCCCCGGCGCGGCATTCAATTGCGCGCTGAGCAACTGCCGAATCCGCCCCAGCCAGGCCTGGCGTCCGGTGAACTCCAGATTCTGCTTGCGGCAGCGCTCTGCCATGGCCTGATGGGTGATCGCGTCGGCCAGCGGCAGCGGCTGATCGAGCCAATGGCGGTCGAAGGCGAAGGCGTTGTTCTTGGCCGAAAAGTGCAGCGGCGAGTCGAAGGGTTCGGCGTAGCTGGCGCGATAGTCCGGCGCTGCATGTTCAAAGCGTGTGGCGCGCAGTGGCAAGGGGTGGCCGAGCAAGTCGTCGCAGATGACTTTCAGGGACACCAGACAGAATTCGGCGTTGAACACCGCCATCGCCGGGCTTTCACGGTAATCAGCAGCGACGAACCACACCTGCTCGCCATCGTCTTCCAGGCTCAGTTCGAACAACGTGCCCAGCAGCGCCGGATAACGGATCGCCAGCCGCAAAGCGTCACCGAAGGTGGCACAGGTCAGCAGGGCGTAACCGAGCATGCCGTAACAGGACACGTGCATGCGTCGGCCCAATTCGAGACCGATGTCACGCTTGAGCGCAACCGCGTTGGTGCAGACCTGCATCTCTTGATGGGTGGTGATGCGCGTATCGGCACGCTGCAGATCCGCCGCCACGATGCCGCTGCCAGCCAGCAGCGCCTCGCTCGACAGGCCTTCGGCCTTGAACGTATTGAGGATCAGCGAGACCGCGTTGAGGGTGGTGAGGTGGGAGTGGAGCATGGGATCTTCCAGCCTGGAGGTGGCTGGAACGCAGCAATTTGTATGCCGTACAAAAATCCCTTGTGGGAGCGAGCCTGCTCGCGAAAGCGGTGTGTCAGCCACACGAATGCCGAATGGGTCATGGCTTTCGCGAGCAGGCTCGCTCCCACAGGGGGATTTGCGTTGTGACAGATCAGCTCAGTTCGCCGCAGAGATCCAGTTCGATCAATCGTCGCACTTCCGCCGTTTCCAGCCCGGCCCCCAGCAAGCCATGCAACTTGCCGAACGCCGCCTCGCGCGTCATGCCGCCACCGGACAACACGCCGACCCCACGCAAGCGGCTGCCAGCCTCGTAGACATCCAGCTCGACCCCACCTTCATGGCATTGCGTCACTGCAACCACCACCACGCCGTTATCCCGTACGCGGGCAAGGCTGGCGAGGAACTCGGGGTTATCGCTCGGCCCGGTCCCGCTGCCGTAGCATTCCAGCACCAGACCTTGAATGCCGCTGTCGAGCAGGCCGTCGAGGACTTCGGCACTGATCCCGGGAAACAGCGGCAACACCGCCACTTTTGCCAGTTGCTTCGGCTGGTTGTAGTTCAGCGCGACTGGAATCGAAGGCGCCTTCACACCACCGCCCTGACGCTTTAGGCGTTTGAACGGATGGCGGCCGAAGCTGCGCACTTTCGCGCAGCGGGTCGGCGCCAGCAGTTCGCCGTGGAAGTACAAATGCACGCCCGGCGCCAGGCCCTGGCCGAGGGCGACCAGCGCGCCGCCGAGGTTTTCCCAGGCATCGCTGTCGGTCACGCCCGCCGGCAACATCGAGCCGGTGAAACACACGCGGGCATGCAGGCCGAGCAACTGAAAACTCATCGCCGCCGCGCTGTACGCCAGCGTGTCGGTGCCGTGCAGGATCAGCACGCTGTCGCAGCCTTGCACGTCCACGGCATCGACCACCGCTTCGCGCAGTTGCTGCCAGTAGGCCGGGGTCATGTTGGCGCTGTCGATCAGCGGCGACATTTCCCGAAACTGCCACTGCGGCACTACCAGCTCAGGCTGGCTGTGCAGGTAGTCGCGCATCCGCGCTTCGAAACCGGACGCCGGGGCCAGCCCGTTGGCGCTGGCCTGCATGCCGATGGTGCCACCGGTGTAGAGCACCATGACGTGTTGAGCGGCGGGATAGGTCGACGAGCTCATAGGATTCTCCGAAACGATGAGGGCCTTGCAGGAGCGAGCAGGCTCAATCCTGCAGGTTATTGCATCACAATAACGACGGGCGCGGGGGATGCGCCCGTCATTCACCTGTCAGCGTTGCGCTGCAGGTACGCCTTGCGGCGCAGTTTCAGTCTGGCCCGCCGCTGCTGGCGGGTTCACCGGCCAGGCGTTGCGATCCAGATCCAGGTCGGCGAATTTGCTCGAGTCGAACACTGGCTGTTTAACGCCGGCGCGACGCTGCTCGTCGTAATCGCGCATCACCCGCAGGCCGACCTTGAACAGCATGGCCAGGGCAACGAGGTTGACAAAAGCCAGACAGGTCATGGTGATGTCGGCGAAGGCGAATACCGTCGTCAGGTCCTGCATCGAACCCCATACCACCAATGCCAGCACCAGGCCGCGGAACAGCATCAGCAGGGCGCGGTTGCGGCTGAGGAACTGCAAGCTGTTCTCGCCCAGGTAGTAGTTGTAGAGGATGCAGGTGAAGACGAACAGCGACAGCGCGACGCTGACGAACATGCGACCCCAGTCACCGACCACGGCGGCCAGCGAGTTCTGGGTCAGGACGATACCGTCACCCTCGAAGCCCGGGGTGTAGAAGCCTGAGAGAAGGATCAGCAGCGCGGTGCAGGTGCAGATCACGAAGGTGTCGAGGAACACGCTGAAAGCCTGGACCACGCCCTGCGCGCCCGGGTGCTTGACGGCGGCCACAGCGGCGACGTTCGGCGCACTGCCCAGGCCCGCTTCGTTGGCGAACACGCCACGCTTCACGCCCATGACAATGGCGCTGCCGAGCAGACCGGCAAACGCCGGGTCGAGGCCGAAGGCGCTCTTGAAGATGGTTTCCAGCATGGCCGGTACGTGTTCGATCTGGGTGCCGATCACGTACAGGGTCACGCCGATGTAGGCCAGGGTCTTGATCGGTACCAGCAGGTCAGAGACCGAAGCGATGCGCTTGATCCCGCCGATAAAGGTGATGGCCAGCAGCACCGCGAGGACGATACCGGTGTGTTGCGGGTTGAAGTCGAAGGCGTTCTGCAGCGAGTGGGTCACGGTGTAGGACTGCAGGCCGATGAAGGCGAAGCCGTAGGTGACCAGCAGCAGAACGGAGAAGACTATCGCCATGCCCTTGAGCTTGAGCCCGTGCTGGATGTAATACGCCGGGCCACCACGGTACAGGCCGTCGCCATCGGCGCGCTTGTAGACCTGGGCCAGGGTGCACTCGAAGAAGCTGCTGGACATACCGACCAGTGCGGTCACCCACATCCAGAACACCGCACCCGGACCACCGAGGGTCACGGCGATGCCGACACCGGCAATGTTGCCTGCACCGACGCGGCCGGCGAGGCAGACCAT
>Ga0308168_1000835_pt1 | contig 32771 bp, 28 predicted proteins | sample PhyCR2_FD_202133 | JGI IMG/M metagenome (GOLD analysis project Ga0308168, IMG submission 202133) | Phyllosphere microbial communities from UC Gill Tract Community Farm, Albany, California, United States - DLSLRC.R2 | ecosystem: Host-associated > Plants > Phyllosphere > Unclassified | place: USA...
GGCGAGCAAGGTGCTAAAGAAGCCGGCAAGATGCGTTCAGAAGGTAAAGAGTACATCGTGAAAGATGGCGATGTGATGAACTTCCTGTTTAACGTCTGATTAAAAATTGTTGTCTCATGGGGTTTTACTGAATCTCATGAAGCTCAAACAAATTATAAAATCCACGCCATTGCGTGGATTTTTCATTTCATAAAGCCTCAATTCATCTCGTAACAACGTAGTCAAAAATGATTACATGGATGAGTACAGCATACCTCCATCTTAATTTTAATTGAGTACATTAACGGTATAATAAGTAAACAAGTCCCCGCTATGCTCACTGATAAGCAATGCCGCACTGCCAAGCCGAAACAAAAACTCTATCGACTCAATGATTTCAACGGTCTCTACCTCGAAGTGAAACCCAATGGCAAAAAGGCATGGCGCTATCGGTTTAAACTCAACGGTAAATCTAGCATGTTTGCGTTAGGTGAATACCCGACAGTCAAACTTGCTGAAACCCGCGAGCAAGCACGTAAGCAAGTAGCGGATTGAGTTAGTCCAACACAGGCATAAGATCCGTAAGGTCAATGACGCATCCAACACCTTTGAGCTAATCGCCAAAGAGTGGTTGCAGATGAAAGACTGGCCGAAATCACCAAAATGCGGCGACTGGATATGCTTGAATGAGTGATTTTTCCCGCAATCGGTGAGCTCCCGGTCAGAGAGATTAACCCCACACCACATTCTTAAAATTCTTCAGGAAACGGCTAAGCGCGGCGCTCCGTCCGTTGCCGCTGAAGCCCGCCGGACTATTTCATCGATTTTCGAGCTCGCGGTAGCGACACTCAGAGCAGATAGCGATCCTGTATGGCCTGTGCGCAAGGCCCTCCCCGCCAATAAGACACAGCATAAACAGGCATTGAGTCCACAGCAAATCGGGAAGCTATTAAGCTGTTTTGATAACAGTCGCGGCTCATATCGGGTTAACTATTGTATGTGGCTTATGTGGTGGACATTGGCGCGTCCTGCAGAAGCCACCGAAGCGGAATGGACAGAATTCGATCTTGATAACGCCCTATGGACCATTCCGGCGACACGCATGAAAGCTCGTAGGGAGCATGTTATCCCCCTCCCCTCCCAAGCCGTCAACATGCTCAAAACACTACACGGACTAACGGGACATCGGCAGCATCTTTTTCCAGGCAGGGATAATCCGCTAGGTCCAATGACATCGCACTCTCTGCGACAGTTACTGAAAAGCCTCGGTTGGAGTGGTACTTATAGCCCACATGCTACCAGAACTACAGGCAGTACACGTTTAAATGAGATGGGCTATCGACCAGATGCTATCGAAGCTCAGCTAGCGCACGCTGATACCAACAATGTTCGCCGCGCGTACAACCATGCGACCTACCTTGATGAGCGTAAAGTGATGATGCAGGAATGGGCTGATAACCTTGATGGATGGGTAAGCAGCACTGACAGCAGTGCTGATGATTCTTAAACGATGATGCATTGGTGTGTTAACACTGATTAATAACGATTATTTTACAAAATAATTTAAAAACAACATTTAACCTGCACTATAGTAACCATCTGATTTTATGAATATTTTTTGCTGTAATCATCCAGCGATATAATCCCTCTGTTTTCAATCCTTCTAATAACACATGGCATCCCCATGAGCCCATACCATGCATCCAGTAGCGAAGGACAGCCTGAGAAAGACTCTGGCGAGCAGGTTTTGGCTAACAAGGTGGGGATCGCTACTTCTGATGAGATGGATGAGGCCGGACTTGTCCTGTTAGAACAACTCTGCCCGTCCGTTTTTGAAGAACAGTTCCCAAAAGGACTGCTCCTTGTAGCCATGCTAAGACGCTGGCATTGCCGCTGGTCAGGTAACATCTGCCGTAAGCACAACTGTTTTAGTTCCACGCACTTTTTGAGAGTTCCGGGTTTTTAGTCGTCAACCGCTACTCTTCCTACGTCAGATTATTCAGGGATTTATGAGGTCGCTGCGTGTTATATTCACCCAGCCAGCGCTCCGTAATATTCCTCGCTTCATTCAGTATCCTGAACAGATAAAAATCAGTATTTCTGTCCGGTACGTCCCGTTGAATCGTTCGATAAAGGCATTCTGCGTCGGCTTAATCAGCTTAATAAATTCCAGCATCATTACATGCGCTAAAGTCCATTGAGCCAGCCCCATTTAGACCAGTTCCGGTCCGTTGTCCATATCCGCTTCTTCAGCGGATAGCCTCGGTTTTCCACGATCCTGTCCAGTACCCTGATGACGCACTGAACCGGGTTATTCAGGTCAATTTCTATCACCAGCGCTTCACTATTAAAATCGTTCACCACATAATCGGTCGAAAGCCAACCATTTATAACCATCATGTTGATTGGTTGCATCACTAACACAATTTTTAAGACGAAAATGATCTACTGCATTATCAGAACGGGTAATGGGAGCAACACTTGTCGTGCAATAATTATGATAATTAATTTTTTAATTCATGCCAAATATGGCCGTAATCATTAGGGGCTGCCCCTAGAGACAATCGTTTGTTTAGCTCTTTGAGCTCAATGTAATCAACCTGTAGGCATAGACAATTTTAGTCGACTTACATACCTCAAGAGTTTTCTACTTCATCCTTATTTGGATGTTTTAACAGTAGCTCTGCAATTAAGTCTTGAGCTGATTCCTCATGCTCTGTGCGAGGCATTTCAAGTACTTGCTTTGCTAATTATTGATGTCAGTTGAAACGAAAAGAGCGCATCTTTCTCAGGGGGATGATGGCGGCTCTTTCAGGTGTATAACAATAAGACTTTAGCAAAACTCTGTAATTATTGACCGATGCTTGTGCTGCGCAGGTCAACACGGTAATCAAAACAGAAAAACCTTTTCCGAGTTGAAAAGGTTTTCTGTACTAAAGCGTTATGAGGTTGATTGATTGTTATCAACCCCGCATTGCTGCAGTCTATTTGTAAGCACAAGCGGAAAATCATCGTTGTGCGTCGTGCCAATCGCCAAACGCCCGGCGCTAGCGAGGCTTAAAATTTTTAATCAAAATTGCTCACATCCCCCCACCTGATGATGGCGAATCTAAAAAATTAACGCTTGTCCAGCTATGCGTCAGCAGGCTAGGTGTTAGCATTGCATGTCAAAACCAGACCGTCAGTCATGCAGAATTAGCAGACTATTATCCAGACATTGCGTTTATTTTCCTCTGCCGGTTGTCAATTAATTGTGGCGATCATCAACGACTTAATAGTATGCATGCGATTCTCAGCCTGCTCGAATACCCGACTTTGGGGACCAGTAAAAACCTCGTCATCCACCTCTCGGATATCGGGGAAATTTCGCGCCACTTCAGTCTCAAGATCGTGAAAAGCAGGAAGACAGTGCAGAAAAATCGTATCTTTCCGACCAGTCATATCAAGTACCTGCTGTGTAATCTTGTAAGCTTTGAGTGAATTGATTCTCTGTTCAATTTTATCTTCTTCACCCATCGATACCCAGACATCAGTATAAATCACCGCAGCGTCTTTAACCCCATCCTCGATTGAGGAAGTGAACGAGATGCTTCCCCAACTTTCTGGCGTATCGGCTTTAATTTGCGCGACTAAGGTTGCTGAAGGTAACAGTGATTCTGGCGAGACGATTCGCAAGTGATATCCTAACTTAAGCGCACCAATCGCCAGCGAAGTGGCAACATTATTTCTGCCATCGCCGACATAGGCAACCTGTAATCCAGCCAGCTCGCCAAACTCCTCCTGCATGGTTAAAACATCGGCCAGAAGCTGGGTTGGGTGGTGATCATCGGTAAGACCGTTCCATACAGGAATACCCGAATAGCGCGCCAGATCTTCAGCAACCGTATGATCAAAGCCACGGAAGGCAATACCATCAAAATTCCGTCCCAGCAATTTTGCGATATCCTTCACGCTCTCTTTATAACCAAAACGAATATTTTCGGCGGGGAAAAATTCAAGACTGGCTGCCTCATCAGCACAGGCCACCACAAATGACGTGCTGGTCCTGGCAGAAGGTTTAAGAAAAATACCGCAGATATTTCGGTGTTTTAGATTCTCATCAAATACCCGGTTTCTTTTTTTTTCTTTAAGTTCACTGGCCTGCGTTAAAATAAAATCGAGCTCTTCGGTAGAGAACTCATTTAACGTCAACAAACTTTTCCCCGTTAGTTTAAATCTGTTCACCACACTCTCCTTTCGCGATATACATGATATACTAAGATTTCAGAATTAAGCAGCGGAACATTATGAGCTGACTGATTAAGGACCCGTGAATAATGCAGGCTTTACTTTATGGCATAATTTTATACCTTTCGCTGTCACTATCTCCTGGTCCCCGTACGCAATCATTACTGCGAAAATCCGATAAAAACGTTTTACTAAAACAGAACCTAGCTGATGTGGTTTTTAGTTTGACCCTGTTATGCTTTGCAGTTATCTGGCGATTCTGGATGTCAGGCCAGTTAATCATCGCGACAATGGTATTTTATATCCTTTTTGCAGCGTCTGTTTTTTTTAGTCCGCCAAAACGTCTGACCACAGATAGCGCGGAAAAAACACCGTTTTCCTCTTCGTTAGCCAACTACGGAATATGGTTTGATGTTGTGCTGCCCTGCGCCATCACTCTCGCCTGTCTTGTTGATGTAAACAGCGATCTGCTACTTTCCTCCGCGGGTTATTGTGTTGCTGCCGTCAGTTTTAATAGCACTCTATTTTATTTCAGCCACCGAATTAATTATGCGTTCTGGGGTGCCTGTAGACTCTTAATGCTATTGCTCTTATTGATGATTACCCTGCTACTTCTATCGCTATCACATCGATTTGGTTAACCGCGACAATTTATGCATTCTCCTCTCCGTCCAGGGAACCAGAAAACCGTAGCATAACAGTGAGAACAACATACAACCGATCATTAGAGGGAATAGCAGTTCTGGCATGCCATGAGCAAGCATTAAACCGGTGATCAAAGGATTGATTGCACCACCTAGCGTCGACAGATTGTGCAAGCCAAAATAAGTGCCCTTTAGCTCATCCGATGAAATAGCATCCACCGCAACATACTCAACCGGTGAGAGAATAATCTCACCGATGCTGAACACCACCATTCCCATTATCCAGCCTGAAATGTGCACGTTCGAAACCATAAATACAGCCAGCGCAATAATATATAGGCCCGCGCCCAGCCATACCGCCCTCACCAGATTGCCCTGGTTGACTTTTGAACCTAAAAAATACTGCAACGTCACCACCACAATAGCATTAACCGGGGTGATAATCCCCAGAATCACATAGGCGAGATCCTCACCGCTGTTAAAGGTAATGTACTGGGATGCACAGTTGGAAAACCGGGCAACAACAAAGCTGATAAAAAACGATCCAAGAGTAAACAAAATAAGCCGTCGGTCTTTCAGTGCCATTCCCATTGCGCCCGACATAAAATCGTTAGGCTTCGGCTTGTTGGCCATCAATCTGTTATCACTCTGTGCGGTTTTTAACAGGCAGGCAATCAATAACGCCGTGACTAACGCAATTCCACCTGAGAGAAAGAAAGTCAGACTAGCGCTGAAAGTGACCAGCCATACTGCTAGCGGAGGAGCAATCACCCAGCCAATATTAATAAACGTGTAATTAAGCGAGAAATAGCGACTTCTGGCCGAAGCATCAGAGATCAGTGAAAGTTGCTTTTTTATCGCGGTGGAAATCACAGGGTAAGCACAGTTAACCAAGGTGAATGAAATAACAATCCACATGATACTGTTATTCAGCGGTAGCAGACAAAAACTAATGCCAAATACCAGCGTGGCTGCTAATAAAGCTTTTTTATTATCAATTCGATCCGTTAATGCACTCCCATATATACCAAAAAGCACGCCAGTCACCATTGAACAGGTCAGAACGATGCCAGTAACTGAAAAGCTGTAACCACCAGTCTTAAGCAGATAAAGAGAAATAAAAGGCAACGTCAAGCCTCTCGCCACCGTCAAAAATAATGAAGATCCAAGTAGTACGGTTAAGGTTCGATAATCTGCGGTGACCAGCACGTTGTCTCGCTTCATTGTAAGCTAAGGTTTTTTATAAGTTTGCATAGACCACTAATCAAATCACATAAACTCACATACGTCAAAAAACCCTAAACTATCCATATATCACTGAAATAACTAATTTTTAACAATTCCAATTCTGGAGCCCAGGACATCATGAAAAAAAATAATGCTCCATGGATTAAAATAATTTCGTCTAATGGTCATTTTTCAAGAGAAATTTAATGTTGACTTTTTTTTAAAATGATGTGATTCCTAAATTAGCGGTAGCAAGCAAAGCCAACTGAAAATTAACATACTGAAATTTATAGGTATTCATCGACCATGGCTACTATTGATGACGATTTTATACAAAATCAATCTCAACGTTTTCTTAACAACTTCGAGCAATTCGCCGCGAAAAGAGATATTTCTGCTTACGAACTGGCGAATTATGCTAAGCGTCAGTATCCCAACGCTAAACATGTTTTATTTACCAGTTCCCCGATACAGGGCTGCGCGACTGCGACCAGTGATATTGATCTGATTGTAATTATCCCTGAACAAGAACTGTCGAGCGGCATGGCAACTCAATTTTATATGGCAGGGAATCACTGCGAAATTGCCGCCATCAGTGATGAAGATCTACAGCATGATTTGCAAGCCTTAACCACACTGACCACAGTACCGCTTTCCGAAGTTGCTCTCCGGGTCGCAAACTGGGACAACTATTTCAGGCTCAAAAAGAAGTATCTGGAAAGAGTTGTAAATGGTCTCAGTATCCATCAGGGAATGCCTTTTGCTGGTTATCTTTCGCCACTCTCTGCACTCTGGGCCTGCCAAGCGCTACTCAGTTTCGCAGAGAGCTATGCGGCGCTACAACTTGCCTTCAAAAGCCGGGAACCCCGAGCCGCCGTAATTTATGCCATCGATGTCGTTCTCGCCATCATGGATGTTCTGCTCTGCCGCGCGGGGTATGTATATTCCAATAAAAAATGGATCACCACTCGCTGGCATAGCTATTCGGAAAAAGTACTTTCCAACTGTGATAATAATTTCTCTGATGACATCCTATCCGGGCAACTCGCCATTCTGTATCGCCTGATTGGCAAGCCGCTCAGTGAGAAAGAGTATACCACCGTGCAGGTGCTAGGCGATCGTTTCTGTTACTGGCTAGGTCACGACCAGACGCTGGGCTTTCAGGGCCTGCAACTGGTTCCGACTCACGCCTATAGCCAGAAAATCAGCGTAACGCTTTCCTTAAAATTTACCCGCAACCAAGTTTGCCTGCTTAACAGTGAGATTATGGATCGCATCATCGACTTCAGCGAAATCAGCTATCTGAATGACAGCGAAGCAAGCGAAATACTCCGGGCCTTACGCGCTAACATGTTGCTGACCGAGGTGAAAAAATGACCGCAACACATCCCTATTTTTTTCGTTGCTGGCATGCGACAACGACACCTCAGCAACACGCTAAGCAATTGATTGAAGTCGCTTGGCTGTTGATGGCAGAGGGATATCCGATTATCGAAGATCTTGAAGGTGCTATGGATAATCTCCCTCTGCTGCAGTCACTACATCTTATCTATGCCGATTACATCACTGAAATCGATCAGCATTACTGCACTACAGCTCTCTCTGCAACACACCGGCTGGCCCATGCAGTTGAGCATGGAATTTCCGGCATGGCCGAACTTGACCAGCAGACGTTCATTGAACGCACCGGACTGGATGGACTAGCGAATAACGCGCTGTCTTCCGCGCCGATTGTCAATCACTGGGCGCAAATTGTCAGCCAGTATCCGCTGGAAATTATCGATCCGCTGATCGCCAGTAATCAAGTGAAGGTCATCAGGATACTTCGTACATGGTCAAAACTGAGTGATGAGCTGGGCATCGATCAAGCCTTCCTGAAAAAAATCATGCAGGACATTTAATGATGACCACCAGTTTTATTGAGCGATATGCCAAGGTGTTCGGCAGGCCCTCCTCTCTGTTACTCAAGCTTTCCGGCCTGGAGGCTTTTGAAAACGAGGGGCGGGGAAGCTTGGTCATAGACACGAATCAACGAACCTTGCTCGACTTTGGCTCCTTCGGCATTCATTTACTCGGACATTGCCATCCCGAGATTATCCATGTCGTGCGACAGCAAATAACCCGCATGAACCTGTCGACTAAGACGCTCGCCAATGAAGCGGCTTTGCTCGCAGCCGAGAAACTGTCCCAGCTTAAGGGTGGTGATCGCAACGGCGTAATATTCGGCAACTCCGGCTCGGAGGCCATCGAGATAACACTGAAGATGTGCCGTATTGCCACAGGCCGTAAAAAATTCATCGCGCTCAGGCACAGCTACCATGGGCGTACAGATGGCGCTCTACAACTAAGCGATGGCTACTACCAGCACGCCGCAGCACCCGAGCAGAGAATGACCTGCTTTTATGATGCGGACGATATCGCGGGTATCGCAGAAAGACTGGCACAGTGCGATGTGGCTGCGGTGTATGTAGAACCAGTTCAGGGCGAAGGTGGTATTCGCCCTGTGGCACCTGAACACATGCAGGAGATTTACAAGCTCTGTCAGGACCACGGAACTCGTTACATCAGCGATGAAATACAGAGCGGGCTTGGCCGAAGCGGCCATTTGTTGTCAGCTCCCTGGGCAGACGCCGTGGTGGTGGGTAAAACACTGGCCGGCGGCATTTATCCGATCTCGGCAGTGATTTTCGATAACCAGAAATTCGGCAATGCGGCACGTGATCCGATTATCAGCGCCTCATCCTATGCTGGCGGGGCACTGGCTGGCGCGGTTGCCTGCAAAGTGCTCGATATTGTTTCCGCCCCTGGATTTATTGAAACCATCAATCAACATGGCAACCTGCTGCAGCGATTACTGAACAAGACGCTAAGCTCGCACGCCAGTATTGTCGCTATTCGCGGCGCTGGGCTGATGATCGGGATTGAATTTTGCGATGCACATATGTGCGGTGAGGTGGTGTTGGAAGCCATTGCCAACAACCTGATTGTCAGCTTCTGCCTAAGCACGCCGCAGGTGCTGAGAATTTATCCACCCGCAGTGGCGACACCACAAGAAATTCAGTTAGCCGTTGATATTTTGTCTCAGGCGATCTCAACGGCATGGCAGCTAAAAAATAACGAATAATCAGAGGATACGTCTTATGCCTGTTATTACAACTTGCGTTACGCTGGAAAATATTAATGCTTGCGATGTATGGCCCACACTGATCGATTTTGCCCGCTATCCCCATTTAATGGACGATGTTGTTGAAGTGACCGTTTCAGACATAGCCAGCCATAGTATGGTCTCTGCTTGGAATGTGCTGCTTAATGGCAGTGAATTTACCTGGACGGAGCGTGACCATTTACATCCTCCCTTTCGTATTGAGTTCGAGCAGATTGATGGGGATCTGGAAACCTGGCAAGGCGAGTGGACCTTAGCCGATAACGGTGACGATGTTATTGCTACCCTGACCATTGAATTCGATATTGGCATTCCTTCTCTAGCAGACATTCTTAATCCGATTGGCGAACGAGCTATTCGTGCTAACAGCCTCCAGATGCTGCAAGCTATTAAAAAAAATAGCGTTGCCGTGGCACAAGAACGCTAATCATGGCTAGTCAACCGGCGATTATTTTGAGCGGCGCATCTGGCGTACTGGGCACCGCGCTAGTTAGTGCTCTGGGGCGGTCCTTTCCTGGCATGCCTGTTTTTTGCCTGCTCCGAACCCGCACCGCTTTTGAAAAGCTGCGCAACAGCCTCGGTGAATCACCATCTGCGCTTATTTACGTTGAGTGCGACCTCTCATCAGATATCTCAACACATCAGGCGTTAAGCGCAATTGGTTATTCAGAACACGCCATCGGTATTCATGCCGCGGCCGATGTTTCATGGGATAAAACCACCGCAGAGCTGATGAATATCAACGTCACCGGTTCCCTACGCTTCTATCAGCTACTGAAAAGCTGCGCCAGCTACCCGCGCATGATCTATATTTCCACCGCTTATGCAGATAGCCAGCAGGCGTTCAGAAATGGTTATGAAGAGAGCAAATACCTGGCACAATGCTGCCTGACCAAACAGGCCTCAACTGACAATATTCCACTTTCGCTATTTTCCTGTAGCCTAGTGGTTGGGGATTCCCGTAGCGGTGCGATTAGTGGCTACAATGGCATTTATCCGCTTTTGCGGTTTTTAACCCGCTTTACGCCCCCCTTCATGGTAGGTGATGCACAGGTAGCGCTTGATTTAGTGCCTGTGGACTGGGTCATTCAGCAACTGCTGGTATTGTTTAATGAACAGCTTGCCGGTGAGGCACCAAGAGAAGTTATTGCGGCAGCCGGTGCAGAAAATAAGATCACTTTCCTGCAGCTTCTTCGGCTTGCCGAATCAAGGCTGAACGCCTATTACCGTACACACAATATCAGCCAGATCGAAGAAACCCCAATAATCAGTTTGCGTCGGTGGAATTTTCTGCGGCGCTCGCTGACTACATGGAAACCTGAACAGCTTAGCCTCAGAGACTTCCGTGCTTTTGAAAAGATCCTGAGCATTTACGGCGTTTATTTCACCTCCGATTACGTTCGTCATCCGCTCGGAATATCGACGCAGTCCCCTCACCCAGACACCTATATCGACAACATCATTTCTTACTGGATACACGATCATCATGATGAATTGTTGAATCATGCCAATAAGGACAGTCAATGACTCGTTCAAATCGAATTCAGCATCTGTTGCAGCAAGAGCGTTCAACCCGAGAGCGGATAAAGTCGCTATTTCCAGAAGAAAGCGAAAAACTCGCGAGCTTGCGTGATCGGTTGCCCGTTACTCTGGTGTTAGGCAGTCCACGTGGTGGCACTAGCCCGTTTAAAGCAGCTCTGGCGAAACATCGAGCTTTTCTTACCCTCGCGGGCGAGCATCGCCTATTTTTCACCCTGCTTGGTCTCAATTACCCCGATTACGGTGGTGAAGAGGAGTCGCTGAATCGTCCTTTATCGCCTAAACAGAATGCTGAACTGCTGGATATGATTTTTAGCCGGGCCTTTATTAACCAGCCGGTGCTGATACCTAACCATGAGGAACAGCTCCGCTATGCTTGGGAATGGGCCTATCGTCTGCCCCTGCAGTGGAGCGCCTGCGACATTAATCCGGATGACGTGGTAGCACGGGTGCTAACAGCCACTAGGCACTTTGCTGCTTCGGACTCTGATAATGGTAGCTATCTGGATGAGTTGGTATTTGAACAACTTGAACAACAATATCAGTGGTTTAAGCGTGAATTTTACGACGGGTATACGCTCAGCGATGATTCTGTCCAGCACTGGCCTTCCCTACGTCACGCAGGAATAACTCCGGTGATTGAGATCACCCCGTTTGTAGTTCCGCGTCCGAGAAAGCTACTAACGCACGATAGTCAAGTTGACTCAATTTTACTTAAAGCTTCAAGTGACCCCTATCGTTTTGAATTGTTACGCAATCTGTTTCAAAATCGCCCGCTGAATATCATCCGCCTGACGCGTAACCCACTCTCATCCTGTAACGGTCTGCTGGATGGCTGGAAACACAGTTGTTTCTGGCAACACGATCTCAGCGACATTTTTTCGCCCAACCATTTTGCCGCCGGCTGGTGTTTTGATCTTTACCCAGGCTGGAAACAGGCCCTCCATCAGAACCTGCTTGACGTAGTTGGTCAACAGTGGGTTGATTCGAATCGGACAATCGAAGCTTGTCGTGCCACTCCTCTTCCTAATGAACAGTGGCTGCACTGTCATTTTGAAGATTTTATTCGCTCGGCACAGTCGAGAGAGTCGTTATTGCTGAAGGTAATTAGGGCAATAAATCTGCCGGAAGACGCAGATTTCTCCTCATCCCTCAGCCATAACGAGGTGGTCAATAGCACCAAACCGGCAAAAAATCGCCGTTGGGTATCCAGGCAAACGACGCTGCTACCCCTTTTAGACAATCAAGATATTGCGAATATGGCTGAAGCCATGGGGTATCAGATTGATGAAATCGATAACTGGTTATAGGAGTTTCAACGATGGACAATCATCAACCTGCGGCGATACGCCGAGCTATTCCTAGGGAAGCGTACCGAAAACTGCAAAAGCTAAACCCGCTCAGGGCAACGCTTGGCCTGACTGCAACATGGATCGCGCTGATATTGTTAATGAGTGTCGCCTACTTTTCTCAGTCATATTGGGTCTATTTTATCTGTGCTCTGTTTATTGCTGGGCGCCAGCATGCCTTGCTGGTGCTATTTCACGATGCCTCACATCATCTACTGTATAAAAAACCAAAGGTGAATGACGTTCTGGCCAACCTGCTGCTGGCGTTTCCGCTATTTATGAGTATCCGTCTCTATCGTCACCATCATCACCAGCATCATATTCACACCAATACAGAGAATGATCCCGACATTTTAGATGCGACCCCCCCAGCCTCTCGTAAAGCCCTCTACCTACTGCTTTTGATGGATTTCACAGGCATTAACGGATTGAAGTCACTGCGGTCAATCAATACGTTTGGCGTTACGCAACTGTTTGTTCGTAACCCCTTGCATAAGGCTGAAAGACGACTTTTCCTGCTATTCATCGCCACGTTAATTGGCCTACTAAGTTTTTTCCACCTGTTCAGGTTTTATCTGCTCTACTGGGTTATCCCAATGTGGTTTTTTCTACCGGCGTTGTTGCGCATGCGGTCGCTGGGTGAGCACGCCGGCAGACGCGGGCAGAGCGCGCTCTTTTTTGCCCGCAGCATCCAGGTAAATTTGCTGGAACGGGCCCTGATTGCCCCGCTTAATATTAATCTGCATCTTGAGCACCATATTTTTCCTAACATCCCCTTTTACAACCTACAGAAACTCTCCAGGCTTCTGCTGCGCGATAAGCAGTTTTCTGATCACATGGTCATTAATACCGGATATTTTTTTGGCCACCGTAGCGTGCTACATGAGATTTATCATTGAGGGCATCGCTCTTTTTTCACATTTTTTTTAGGGGTATAAATGGCGAACATTGCAGTTGTTGATTCAAACCGACTCGGTATTCGTATGCTAGAACGGGCCAAAAAGCTGGGGCATACGGTCACCTTTATTCGTTCAGCTACGGATAATATGTACACACTGGACGATTACGTCGAACAGGTTTTTTCCACGCTGGATACAGTCATCACCGTCCGCGACAGCACCAGCTATCCCGACGTCAAAAAGTGTCTTGCAGAGGTTCATCGCACCTCGCCTTTTGACGCCATCATAACGGTAAATGAATATGCGCTCGAAACAGCGGTCTCCGTAGCCAGAACTCTGGGTGTAGCCTCCACAACTCCCGATGCGGTATTCGCCGCGCGTGATAAATACCAGATGCGGCAGATACTGGGCCGCACTGGACTCAGCCCGATAGCATTCAGGCTGGCTGACTCGGTTGATGAAATCATCGCGGCAAGTGCGGGCATGCCATATCCACTGATGGTTAAACCGACCCGATCGTGCGAAAGCTTGCTGGCCAAAGTAGTGTCTTCGGCAAAGGAGTTAGCCTTTGCGGTCAGCGAAATCCGCAGCGAATATGCGAACCTTTCAGTGATCATGCAAGGACGTATTTCGCAGAGTTTTATTCTTGAAGAATTTATTACCGGACCGATGTTCTCGGCTGAGTTTGCGCTGGCGAACGGCGAGTTTTATGACTTTATGATTTCAGAGCGCATTCAGGCGACGCACGATGCCACCATTGAACTGGGTAATATTATGCCGAGTACCCTCTCACCCGCCGTGCAACAACAATGTTTCAACTATGTGCATCGTGTCGCACAAGCGCTAGGCTTCGAGACAGGAGTCTTTCATTTTGAATTTATCCTAACTCAACATGGCCCGGTGCTGGTCGAAGCCAACCCACGGTTAATGGGTGGTTCTATGCCCTATTTGTATGACTTTTTAACCAATAAATACATTCACGATCAGGTTTTGAACATCCATCTGCAGCAGCCAGCGGAGGTTGCCAACATTCCGGCAGGCCGCTTTGTGGTGTCCCTGAGGCTGGAGGCCAGGCAGCCGGGCATCATCTCAGCGCTACCGGTATTGAGCGACATCAGAGCCTTATCTATCAAGGTGCTGTTATTCGAGACCTACTATCAGGTCGGAGATCGCGTATCGGCCGGCGATATTATTGGCAGGCTGAATATAGACGTTTCACAGCCGGATAACCCGCGCGAACAGGTAAAGACCATCTGGGAACGATGCGAAGCGATCGTCGGCATCCCCCTCTCAATCTGAGCAGGACACCAGGAGATTAATTTAATAGAATCAATTGTTATAAATAAATTTCGCATTTCGAACAGACGGGCTTAACAATTCATTTATCAGGAAAAATATAAAATGATCGTAACCGCAAGACGAATACAGGAACTGTTGAATAAAGGTGATATCATTATCTCTCCTTTTAACACCTCCGATCTGGACGTCAATTCCTACTCATTTCATCTGGGTGATAGTTTAATTGAATATGAATGCCAGATAATCGACCCACATCGCCCATTGAGGACAAACACCATCCAAATCCCTGACTCGGGTTATGTATTAAAACCTGAACATTTTTATCTCTCCTCCACGATAGAAAAAATGGGAAGTTCAATTTGCGCCAGTGAACTTTATGCCAACTTTTCTACCGCTGCCTGTGGCATGTTTATTCAAACCAGCGCGCCACTCGGCCACACTGGTGCGATTATAAACTGGACACTAGAAATTATCGTTGCGCAACCTGTCGTGGTTTATCCGGGAATGAAAATAGGCAAGATCTGTTTCTGGGAGAATTACGGCGAGCTGACCAATTATCAGGGACGTTATTGCGAATCAAAAAACGTCGTGGCTTCAAGGATATATCAGGACTTCAACCGTCAGGAATCACATAATGATACTTACCGGCAAGGAAATTGAGAAAAGGGTCAAGAGCGAAGAGATTATTATCTCACCATTTCTCCCTGAAAACATAAATCCCAATAGCTATAACTTTCGTCTTGGCCGCTCTATGAAGGTGTATCGCAATGAAGTGATTGATCCTGCTCAGGAGAATCCAGTAGATACTATTACACTTGGCGACGATGGTTATATTTTACAGCCTAGAAAACTCTATCTGGCAGAGACCATTGAAGTTATTGGCAGTACCTGCTTTGTGCCAACTTACGCGGCCAGATCGTCGGTAGCTCGCATGGGAATGTTTATAAATTTGTCTGCCCCGTTGGGCGATATCGGATTTATTGGCCGTTGGACAATCCAGCTTTACAGTATTCTTCCGATCAAGGTGTATTACGGCATGAATATTGGCCAGATGATGTTCTGGCATACATCTGGCGAGATCGAACTGTATAACGGCAAATATCAAAGTGCCGAAGGCCCGATTGAAACCCGCATTCATCTTGATTTCAACGAGAAGATGATTAAAAGCCTGAATACCTTACCCGATGTACATCATGAAGAGGAGCCCTGATGAGTACGTTAATAAACGATCAGAGTGTTACATTACCTGGGAAATTCAGAAATATTTTTTTGCTCGCCGAGCAGCACCCGGTACCCGCGATGAAATTAATTACTGAAAGCCATTTAGCTCGTTGGCTGGATAATTTCTCCACAGTTAAAGCCACTTTACGCGATATTGAACGCAATATTGCTATCACCTCCGGCGCATTTTTGACTCAGGACATGAAAAAAATCAATGCCGTGCTACAAGAACTACGCTGGTCAGAACATGCTGTGTCCGAGATTGGAGAATTTATTGGCGAATTGGGCTATGTCGACGGTGAACTCGATCTGGCCATACGCTCTGCATGCTTAGCCGAAGATTTGCATGAGAAGAGTTTTGCTGGTGTTTATGAGTCAGTGCTCAATGTGCGCTCCATTGAAGATGTCCAGTCCGCAGTAATTACTGTATTCAACTCGTTCTATTCTCTTCGCGCCGTAATGGAGAAACGCAATATCCATAACGACAACGATAACGACACGGTAAATATTATCGCGCAGCGGATGGTTGCTGCTGAATTTTCCGGCGTAGCTTTTAGCTGCCATCCTCTGACCGGACAAGAGAGTCTGTATATTGAATATGTTTCCGGGCTGGGTGAAGGACTGGTGTCTGGGCAGCAAGAGCCAGCGCAATTACTTTCCGACAGTGACCATCAAGTACAGCGTGACGCCGCGTCCCAGATAGCTAACATTGTAGCTTCCGCCCGCGCATTGCTGGATAGCCATGTTGATATCGAGTGGGCCTGTGAGGCTGGAACCGTCTGGCTGCTGCAGGCACGTCCGGTCACCAATATAACGATCACCGCCTATGATAGCACCCCAGTCGCTCAGTTCTGGCCACTCTATGGCGATTTACCCGCTGAAGTGATCGACACATTGCCTGCCTACGCCCTCTACTTCAATCAGAAAAGAAAACCTCTCACCGATATCGCGTATTTTCATCAAAAAAAACAACCAGGCGCCATCATTTTGCGGGTGAATCACGCCGGGCTGACTGATGCCCAGCGACAGAAGCAGCTTCTGGAGCACTTTCATCAACAGCAGGTGGTGGTGGATTTTTCCGACAGCGTGCGCCAGTTAATTATTGATAAATCAACACTAACGTCGCAACTTAGCGAGTTGATGACGGTAAGAGGTCAGCTCTATACGATGGTCATTCGTGACTTTATTCAGGGCGAGTATGGGCTCATCACCCGTGAGGTCACCACACCTGAAGGCAAAACTCTTGTGGCTGAACTGTCGGCAGATGGCTTGATGGCGATTAATCGAGGTAGCGCTGTCAGTCAAATCCTGACGCTGGGCGACAACCAGCAGACAAACGTACTGACCGAAGAAGATATCAGTCTGCTGAAGCGAGTCACGACCGATGCGCTGAGCGCGCTAGGGGAAGTCCAGATCGAGTGGGTACTGGCTCAGGGCCATCTTTATGCACTCGACTACTCCAACGTTAGTGATACGTACCTGACGCTTAGCAGCAGCGGTCGCGTAATGTCGCCAGGTTATGCACGTGGTCCCGCCTACCACATCAGTCAGACAGAACAGATTGAAAGCTATAGCATTGCACCGTCAATGAGCCTCACAGACGTACCTGACGCATCGGTTTACGGTGATCTTTTTTCGACACTTGTGCAGGAGATGGAAAAATTGCCTGTTCCACCGATCATTTTCGCCCATCGCCCCTATGCCGCACTTGCCTCACTGATCCCATGGGCGGCGGGCTTTGTTTTTGAGAAAGGCTCGCTGCTCTGCCACTTGGGGATTTTATTGCGCGAAAAAAAACTGCCGGCGGTATGTGACGAGACGCTTTTCAGCGCCACCCGACACGGCGACCCTTGTTTACTCAAGGCCAGTTCCGTTCATTAAGGTGATAATCATGGATAACGAACTTTTTATCTTGCTGTTTCAGCCGGGTGAGTTTTTTGCGCCACGCACCATGGTGACTCAGCCAGATGTGATTTTAAAGTGCGATGACAGCGCGAGCAATCGAGGCAATAACGCGCTATTCCATTGTGAAAACGACCTGATTGCCAGTGAGGTAATCGTACAACAGGGAAGTTATTCGATCGCACCAGCGCCCTATCAGTTTCACTACTTCACGCACCATCACCGTCAGCTTAAACGGGCCAGCGAAGCGCATTTCGATGCTATCTTTGCCCGCAATACGATCCCATTTCGCTGCGCTGATGTCATGCCAGCAGTGGCTATCCGTATGGATTCCAGGAATCAACGGGCGCACCTGTATCATTTTAATGATACCGCGTGGCACGGAACCTTGATGGTCAAGTATGCTGAGGTTAGCACTGCGTCGCTGGCGGTAGTGAGTGACTGGCAGCGCTGCACCTCTGCGCTCGCCGCTGCCTATCCACGATTACTGAAGTACCGCCATTTGTTGAATGATACCTGCTGGTACACGCGCTGGAAGCACGATATGGAGCTGGAAAGAAAGTTTACCTTTTCAGGTATTCCAGACACATGGAAATTAAATACCCGGTTATATGAAGCAATCAATCTGCGTGGTGAGCTGGCGGGTTTTATACCTGAACTCGATATGAGCCTGCAGGTTTTCGATTATGACAATCATATTTTTGAAGTGCTAGAGCCATCATCAAAGGGCTATATTTCGTTTATTCCTCAAACCAACGGCAAAGTAGCAGTTAAGCAGAAGTGGTTCGCGCAAAACGCAGAGCTACGTAAAGAGAGTATTTCATACGATATTTCCGTCGATCGCCAACAGTTTGAAGCCAAAGCCCGTGAGATGGCTGGCGGAGAGGTTAAACGTCTGGCGCCGTTCCGGCGTAAACGTTTTGATGTGAATTTTGAATCGCTGGAAACTGGTAACATTTACGGTGTTTACTTCGATATCTGTCGCAGCTTGCAGGATCCCGCCCGCTACGCATTTTCGCAGTGTGAGGTGGAATATTGCCGTTCGCGTACCATGTTCAATTACCACAATGTGATGGAAGAATTTGAACAGGTGTGTGCTTGGGTCAAAAATTTCCTCGAACAACAGCACATACCCTTTGAACAAAATCTCTACTCAAAACTCGATTTTGCTCGTGAAACCCATCTGGCCCTTACCCGGCAGGAGTTGACGCATGGCTAACTATGTAATTCTGGGAAGCTGGAAAATCCGTCACGATGAATATATTTCTCCTTTAGAACAGTCGCTCTACGTTGTGGAGTTGTCAGAAGGAGAGGCCATCGGCGACAAAAGCGTTCTGTACGATCTGCGGGCACTGGCCGGGCCGGTGTTGGACCACCCCAGCGGCGATCCGGTCGACGGCGTAGTGCTAGCCAACCTCTCCGCCGACTTCCTTCCACTAGCAATCATTTCGACCACAACCGGCGATTGGCTACTGACCCACCTTGTGCACAGGGTGGAAGTCTGGGTTACCCATTTTCTGGCGCATCAAGGGTTCCCACTGCACATTACGCGGGCGGAACTTTTCCCTTTATTGGTGGCTCAGTTCCACCAACACTATCTGAATAACAACAATTTCGAATGCTATTACGAGAAGGGCATCCCGGGTACGGAACTGGAGAAAAAGTTTAACATTAAACAAAGTTATAACTTCTACGCGCTGAATGAGCGCTTTTACGCCGCGCTGGCGGATGGAGAGATCGCCGGTTTTCGTCCCCATCTGGGCGACGAAATTGAGCACTGGAGCTATGACAACGATTTCTTCGAGATCGCTCCTAACGAAAAGCGAGTTGCCGGCTTTGTCTCGGTGATGCACTGGAGTCGTAAGAAGCGAGTCCGTTTCGACGAGCCGGTGGTAACGTTCAAGAAAAAAATTTATCGGGAAGACACGCTTGAACACGGGGAGCATAACTACCATTTCCAAAGTCTCGACACGCCCGCCGGAGAGGCGCTTTCTCACTTCTTTGAACTACCACTCAATCCGCTGCCGCGTTGGCGCCGAGTGCGACTGGATGTTGCCTGCGAATATCTGCCAACTGGCGATATATACATACTTAATTTTGAAGACTCCCGAATCAACGATGTTTATGACTCAGCTGGTCGCCTGCAACAATGTGAAATTGAATACCTGAAAACCCGCGGCAAGCCAGATGAGAACAATATCTACCGTGGATTTAATGCGCTTGCACAAGCGGCTGAATCTTTCATTCAAGCCCAAGGACTCGATGTTGAGAAAAGCCATTACTCAAAACTAACATTTCTGAAAGAGTTTCAGGACCGGCAAGAGGGTAGGCCATGATCGAATCGGTACTGTTCAGCAATAAAAAACTGAATGTCAGGGTAGCTTTTGATCCCGAATGCAACGAACTGTTTCAGCGGCTGACTGCGTTTATTTCGCCAGCTTTTTTGTTGTGTGATAAGACAATTGACGATACCCAACTGGATTTGCACCTCATGCTGCGACCGTATGCAGATTTTCCGGCTAGCTGGAAAGCTGCCTGCACTACACCCTGTGCAATTCGCCACAGTACAGCCAGCATATTTAACCTCACTCTTAACCGAGGTGAGCTTAATGATGGCCATCAGGTCGCTTGGCATGAGTCGGATCAAACCGGCTATTGCTGGCAGCGTGGTGGAACGCAGATGGAGATGTACGTCAATCAGCAGAGTTTTATCCACGTAATCGAATTTTTCCGTTACTACCTGCTGGCGGTTGAAGTCGCGAAAGGGAGTGTGATTTTACACGCGTCCGGGGTAGAGTCGTGCATCAACGGTACTGTGGTAGCTATTTGCGGTATAAAGGGGGCCGGAAAAACCTCAACCATGCTCAATCTGGTAACCTCCAGCGCCTTCCGCTATTTCAGTGGCGATAAATTGCTGGTCGATATTCATAAGGATGCGCTCCGGGTGCGAAGCTGGCCCGACTACCCGCATATCGGTGCTGGATCTTTGCGCCAGCATCCGGAGCTTTGTCAAAGAATGGGGCTCTCGCTAAGTCATCCGCCCCTCTCCATCGCCGATAACCAGGACAAGTTTCTGTTTGCACCGGAGTTGTTTCAAAGCGCCACAGACAAATCTTTGCTGCGTTCCGCCACGCTGTCCACGATTGTACTACCGAATGTACTGAGTAATACGTCAACTATTACCGCTCTCAACTCGCGCGAAAAGCGCGAGCTGGACAGCAGCCATCTCTTTGAAAATCCGCTGAATTTCATAACTGCTACTTGGCACGGGCTGTCGTTCCCTGAACAAAATACTTCTACAAGGAGCCTCCATCAGCACGTCCGTGATCGGCTGTACCTTCTCCGCTGGCTCAACCTATCCGGAGTCATCCCTGCCCCACAATTAACCGCCCGATTACAGCAGGGTATGCAGATCCGTCTGGCGCTGGTCGCTAGCAGCGGTTGCGGAAAAAGCACCACTGCCGAATTGTTAAAACAGTCATTCAGTCAGCACGGCCTGAGCGTCTGTATTGAGAAACTGGCCCAGCCGCTATATCGACTGCAGAAAGCCTATTTCACGGAAATGGGGCAAGCCATCAGTGCGGATGGACAGCATCAGCAGCTAATGGAAAAAATTGCCGATAATCTGCGGATGCTGGATCCACGAGCATTGATCAACCATCTGTTTGCCCGCCTTGAACATAACCATGCCGATGTGATTTTAACGGACGACCTGCGCGACAAAACCACTGACTGGCCAGCTTTAACCGACCATGGCTATGTGGTTATTCGGGTGCAGTGCGACGATGCTACTCGACGCGCGCGTCTTCATGCCCGTCAAGATATACAATCACAAACCAGCTCGATACTGGACGAAGATATAAAAGCAATAGAAGCTAATATCGTAATTGATAACAACGGTGACCTCGGTGCATTACGCGAAAGCGTCAATGCTCTTGTCAGGCAACTCCTGAGGAGGCGCGATGAATAATCCGTTACCCCGCCTGGCGTGGGCGGTGATCGATGGTCTGCCCTTTCATTTATTGAATAAATATCTCGACCCCCTCACCACGCCCGTCCTGTGTCAACTGATGCAGTCGGGCGCGATCACCCCGCTGGAGCCGCTGTGGCCCAATTGCCAAACGCCACCTTCACTCTTTTCCATCTGGAGCGGACAGCCCGCCACAGAACACCAGATCACCGGATTCGATACGCCGGACGGTAACCAGGCTGGCGCCTTTCGCAACGGCTTTACCCGCTGGCCCGCCCAGCTGGAGATGATCTGGGAAAGCTATGCGCGAGCAGGCCAGCGTGTCCGACTCAATCATATCCCGTTTGTCGATGAGAGCCGGCTCGGTTCAATGCTGGTGGCACGCAGCGATATATATAGTGGTCCAGGCTATGACTCCCGAATCTTTAACGATACGACACTACTCACCATTGATGATCATCTTCTGACTTTGAAGTTGCGCCCCGCGGGATCATTCGCAGCTGAGTTGGAGGTGAGTGGCGCCGGGGTTCACGTGTGCACTCGATTGGCGCAGGGTGTTTTTACGGATATTTTGCTGCCGCCACCGGTGGACGCCACGTTAACGCTCATGTCTTTCGAAATGGATAATGGAGCATTACAAGGAGCTCTACTAGGCAAGAGCCGTTACTACCGCAGCGGCCTGCATCCGTCGACTACAGGCACACCACCGGGCACAGATTTTTGTCATCTCAGTCTGGCAAAGCAGTATCGCAACGGTGAACTGGGTATGAAGCGAGATTCTGGCGGCGATGGAAAAGCTGAGGCTATTCTGTTCGCCAGCCTGGAGCGTGTTCATCAAAGTTTCTATCGCGAGTTAGTAGCAAGTTTTGCGCAACACGATGCCGATCTTACGGTAGGCTACTACCCGGTGATAGATTTGGCGCTGCATGAAATCCTCAATATTGAAAAGCTGTCCGATCAGGATGCGGAAATCGAGCGCTATTTCATGCAGATCATGGTCTGGGCTGAAAGCGTGGTAGCGGCGTTACAACAGCAATGCCGTGCCAGTGAGCGGCTGGTAATCAATTCTGATCACGGGATGCAGCCAATTTTTGCGATTTTCTATCTGAATCAGTATCTGGCCCAGCAGGGCTGGCTGACTTTTGATAATCAGGGAAAGATTGACTACTCTACCACCCGCGTCGCCTACCATCCGGCAGAGAACGGTACCCTGTTAATTCGCGATGGGTGCGATCCCGAACAGGTATTCGCACAAATCCATGCTTTTTTCGACGACTGCGGCATTTCGAATGCCCAGGTAGTACGCTTACCCGTTCCTTCGCGGCAACAGTCGTTTGACACAAGCTGGTTTTTATTACCGCCAGATGGAGTAAGAGTTAAAGCCTGTACGTCACCCCAACTTAGCACCCGCAGCGACAAAGCCGGCGATCACTGTGGTTACAGCCTACTCGCAGACCTCAAAGGAACGTTGATTACCACCCACAGTGGAAACCGGCCGCCTGTGATGCAGATGTATGATATCAAAACCTTTATTTTGAACGAATAGCATGGAGCCACTAGCATTCGTTATGCCTACGTTATTGTTACTCGGATATCTGTTCAGTTTTGTGCTGCTAATTCTGCCTCCCACTTCCCTGAGCATTTTCTCAATTTATTCTGATGTATGCCGAACTATACTATTGATTTGTCATGAGCTAAGGGAGGCAGAGCGATGAATAATAAGAAATATTACGGAGTAATTCTGGATATTGACGGAACCTTGTTACTTAACGGTAAAGCCCTGCCCGGAGCGGGTAAAGCTATCGATACGTTGCGTAGTGCAGGTTATCAACTTCGTTTTGTCAGCAATACTACCAGCCGCAACGCCGCACAACTGGCGTCTGAGCTTAGCCTGCAGGGGATCAAGGTCAATGAAAGTGAGATTCAAACGTCAGTGTCCGCGTGTCTTTACTACCTTGAGCAGCACTACGACGGGAAAAAAGGATTTATAGCCGTACCCGACGCGTTGCAGCCCACTTTCAACACTATCGCTCAGACCGCAGATCAGCCCGACTTTGTGGTACTCGGCGATCTTGATCATCAGTTTAACTACCCACTGCTTAATCGTATTTTTAACTACTTGCGCACCGGGGCCAACCTGGTTGTATTTCATAAAAATCCTTGGTACTTTCGCGACGGAGGAACTTGGCTTGATAGCGGTGCGTTTGCCCACGCGCTGGAATACGCAGGCAGAACTGAGGCTGTTGTTACCGGAAAACCGTCACCGATAATGTTCCTCAGCGCGTTGTGTTCAATGGGATTGACGCACGAACAGGTGCTGGTAGTGGGTGATGATGTCCTGACCGACATTGCCGGGGCAAGAAAAGCGAAAATGACCGCCTTGCTGGTAGGCACTGGTAAATTCACTCGCAGCGATGCTGTCCTGCACCAAGTGCCTGAAGACCACCTTATCCCCGATATTGCTGGTTTACCTTTCTGGCTACAGCGCACAGAGGTATCTCTATGATGCTATTAAATATTGAGGTGATGTCTTACAAAGACGTTACAATATTTTTCATCAACTTGGGGCCGAAATTTATTATCTGACCGCCAAAAGTAACGATCAAGTACTGGACAAGATTACTGTGTTAAAAAGCCTTGGGGATCTAAACAGCTTCCCAAGGCTTGACTTCATAGAAGGGCATCATGGTCTTTCTCCTCTCTAAAAAAGAGGATGCTTTCCCCAGCGGTGGAAAGTCCCCCTCGTTGTGACCTGCTCCCCGTTGATTAATACACCGCGATGTTAGTAATGTCTTCATAAGCCACATGAGGACATCCCCATGAAGAAGCGTTTTTACGACGAACAGATCATCAGTATCATCCGCGAGGCTTAAGTCGGGGGTTTCTGTCCGTGAGCTCTGCCGTAAGCACGCCATTTCCGACGCCACCTTTTACACCTGGCGTAAGAAGTATGGCGGTATAGAGGTGCCCGAGGTTAAGCGCCTGAAGTCGCTTGAGAAAGAGAACGCCAGGCTCAAGAAGCTGCCTGCCGAAGCCATGCAGGATAAGGAGGCGCTTCAGGTGGCTCTGGGGCGAAAGTACTGACGACAGGCCAGAAGCGGGAAGCCGTGGTGTTGATGTTTGATGCGACCGGTCTGTCGTAACGGCGTGCCTGCAGGCTTACAGGCTTGTCCCTGTCGACCTGCCGTTATGATGCTCAGCGTCCGGCTGCTGATGCACATTTATCAGGGCGTATTACTGAGCTGGCGCTTGAACGCAGACTTTTTGGTTATCAGCGCATCTGGCAGTTGCTGCGTAGGGAGGGCCTTCATGTCAATCACAAGCAGGTATACCGTATTTACCCCCTTCATGGACTGAGCGTAAAACGCAGACCACGCCGTAAAGGACTGGCGACCGAACGGTTTCAGCTTCTGCGCCCGGATGCGCCGAACCTTACATGGTCGATGGATTTCGTTATGGATGCATTAGCCAGTGCTCGCAGGATCAAATGCCTGACCTGTGTGGATGATTTCACGAAGGAGTGTCTGACGATCACCGCTGCTTTCGGTATTTTAGGCGTTCAGGTCACTCGTATTCTGGACAGCATCGCGCTGTTTCGGGGCTATCCGACGACAATAAGAACCGATCAAGGACCGGAATTTACCTGTTGCTCGCTCGACCAATGGGCCTTTGAGCATGGAGTGGAACTGCGGCTTATCCAGCCAGGCAAACCGACTCAGAACGGATCTATTTAGAGTTTTTAACGGGCGATTACGCGATGAGTGCTTAACGAGCACTGGTTCAGGAATATTGTTCATGCCAGGAAAACGATTAATGACTGGCGGCAGGATTATAACGAGTGCCGCCCCCATTCATCGCTGGATTACCAGACACCAGTTGAATTCGCAACGGACTTGCGAAACAGGAAATATGAAGAAAAACCAACCGACATTGCTAACTGAAGGTTGTATCTAATACTGGGGGCAGGTCAAAGCAGCACGACAGCAGTGCTGATATTGCGTAAACGATGATGCATTGGTGTGTTAACATTGATTATAAACGATAATTTATCATTAGAGTTTAAAAACTACATTTTAACCTATATTTTATTAACCAATTGATTTTACGAATATTTTTTACTGTACTCTTACAGCATTGTAATCCTTCTGTTTTTCCATCCCTCTAATAACACTGAGCATCCCATGATGCCGATACCCTGTATCCAGTAGTGAAGGACAGTATGATAAAGACTCTGGCGAGCAGGTTTGGTCTAATAAACTGGGTATGTCTGCTTCCGATGAGATGGATAAAGCGGAACTTGTTCTGATAGAACAACTCTACCAGTCCGTTTTTGAAGAAAAGTTCTCGGAAGGACAATTGAGCGTAGCCATGCTAAAAAGCTAGCATCGCCGCTGGTGAGGTAGCAATGTGAGCAGGCCTTCTATGTAGAAGAAGGCCTTTTTATGTCAAGTGATATATCACATACCCGTTAGCTATAGGTTGCTGTTACGCCATGCAGGGGATTACCGTGCAGCGTAATAATACGTAACTTATCTTTACATGACTCAGTGGAAAACTTCTGACGCATATGACGACGAAGACCCTGACTTGCAGTGGTCAGCACTAGGCGCATATTGGACTCACTGTTGGTAAGCATTCTGAAAACGTCCATCATAGCGACCCGGTTGAGATCATCTAGGTGAGCAACAGGCTCATCTAGGAAAAACGAGCCTTTTAAAGTCCGCGCTCTTGCAAGGAAGAGAGAAAGCGCAAGGTCTTGTCGTTGTCCCTGACTGAAGTGCGTCTGTGCGTTTAAGGTAGTGAGTGGCGTATATTCATCATTATATCCCACACCACGTTCGGGCACATGGTTCATAACAGCCTCCCAGCAAAATGCCCCCTGATCTTTTCCCATACTGAGTGCCTGATATACTTCATTAGCATGCATGCGCGAAAATAGTTCAGACGCGGGTAGTAATAGCTGGTCAAGACTCTGTTTTGCAACGTCATCTATATGCCTATCCCAAGCATCTCGTGTTTGTGATGCAACGGTAACAATCTGTTCACGTAAACCGAGCTTATGTTGAACCTGTAGGAGTGAAGCTTTTGTTTTTTCGAGCGCCGCCATGTCAGAACTGACTCTGAGAGCAGCTTTAACCTGCTCCAGCAATTGATGTGCCTGATTCAGTTTATCCGTTTCATCCTCTAATGCCTGGCTTATTACTTCACGGTGCTGAATATTTATATCAAGGTTGTGCGCTATTGCTTTCCAGCTATCGATCAGATGTGAGGTTTCTTCAAGCAACCTGCGCAAACTAGCTTCATGTTCGCTGAGAGCGTTATCTACACTCAACTTTTCTTTATCAGTCTGAGTAAGCTTCAGTGCATCCTGTTCATTATTATATTTGATTTGTGCAATGGCATGTTGTGTTTCACTTGTCCCTTTCTGGAACCATTCTCTAGCATGCTTTACTCGTTCTGACAGGGATACATTTAAAGCGGAACCTGCGGTCACCTCAAGCGCAGTTAAGGCAGAATTAAACTTCAAAAATTCTACAGCGAGTTCAGTCTGGATCATCGCATCACCAGACACTCTAATGAATTCAGTGATACTTGTATTAGGCTGCCACTTTCGAATACCAGACGCTAGAATGACTTTTTCGGCATCAGCCTCGATTCTCTGGATATCCTTATGCGCCTGGTCCGCATCCTGTTTTAATTTCGTAGCTTCATTCAGCGCCTGCTCGGCTCTTTGTAAGGTATTGAGTGACTTCGCAACAGCATTCTGAGCGAGCAATGAAAGCGAACCTGCAGTGGAAGACATCTTCTTGAGCTGTATGATCAGAGCATCATGGCTGCCATGATGAGTGCCACATAGTGGACAGTCGTCCCCATCACTTGCTCCCGCCACTTGCATACCTAGGACCTGAAGCTGCTCCTGACTGGAACTAAGAGAATTAAAGAGATCAGTCTGTTTTGCATGTTCGTTGCGATGAACATGCACCTCCTGCTGCAAAAGCAAAAGGTTATCTTCACGCGGTGCCGCAAGGATCCGACTATTCAGGCCTGCAATAAGCACAGGAACATTTTCCCAGCGCGATTGTGATTCTGTGAGACGCTGCCATGCTGCAAGATAAGTTCTGCACTCGTTTTCATCCATGCGCGTGGCAGGGATGAGCAAATTGATTAAGTCAGTATTCAGCATGGAATGCGCCGTACCGGTCTCATCACTCAGCATATCAGACAACTGCTCCCATTCTGCTATAGCATGGTGGTGTTCTGAGATATAGTTTAATCGACTTTGTTGCAGAGTAAGTTCATCAGAATCTTGGTGCATTTTTTTGTGCAATGCCTCAATTTCTGAAATCAGTGGCTCTCTTGCTTTTTGCAGCTTGTCGATAGAAACATGAAGCCCCTTTTCCCGCTGTGCAGTACTCTCTAAACTCGCCCAGCCAGCAATGATATTGTTGAGATGCGCCTGGCGTGAGGATAGGGAGTGCTGCTTCTTTGCTAGAAACATCGCAGCATTATCACACTGCTTATCAGGTAATTGCTGCTCATCAGGAGAGAATCCCGTAAGCTGGCTAAATTTAGAAAGATTATCAATAATCTGCCCCTGCGATACATTATCTGTACGTATCACACTTTCTAGCACATTAATTTCATCTTTCAGACGGGATTGCCGTGATAACAGCTCACGATCGGAGGAGAGGCTTTGCACATACAATCTAAGATTTTTCTGCATAGGCAGCAGATGCCCATATCCAAGAATATTGGCAAAAATCTGCTGACGGTGTTCTGCATATTCATTATCTACAAGCATAGATAATGCGCTGGAATAGAGCCAGCGGCTTCTTCTTAACCAATCTTTTTTAACATTCGACCGCGACTCTCCTTCCGGGCCAAAGCCGGGGACATTCCGAGTAATAATACTCAAAAACTCTCTGTCGCTGATTTTTTTGTTTTTATCATTTTGAAGTTGAAACAGACCCTCTGGCTTACGCATAAGGCTTATTGGTCTGTCACCCAGCCAGCACTCTGCGCTAACAAAAGTATCTCCTTCACCAGACTTACATCTTAATGAGTCTGGCGTTACGTTATCTGAAGTCCCTGCAAGTAACCATTCAATTGCCTGACACACCGAACTTTTTCCGCTACCATTTGCAGCGCTGATAAGAGTAAGAGGCGCGGAAAGATCAAGGCTTAGGTATCCGGGTATGCCTCTGAAATTCTGGATATGTAACTGATTAATAAACAATTCAGACATGATCTCCTCCCCATTTAGCAGCATGCTGCTGCGCAAGTGTCGTGGGGGCAATAGATTCTAATTCCGTAATCAACACAAGGCCCGCCTCACTGAATCCAGATGGCTGATCAACCGCGACCACATCTCCTACCTCATTCAGCGCGAGCACACCGATTCTTTCAACACGGTTCCATTCGCCCTCTTTAAAGGTGACGACATGCTTGCGTACCAGGCGGGTATTCTGTTCTATATCTGTGATAAGAATATTCAACTGAACGGGGTCTTCCGGAAAGGCCAAGATAAGATAGCCATCAAGCGCAGTTCCCGGTGTTTCTAATCCCACGAGCAGAGCATCTAGGTATCGCTCTGCTGCGAGTGTCTGACGCGTAAATTCACGCGGTGCATCAGCTGTTACGTAGTGTAAAGATATCAGGGCATAGTCTGAATACCATACATATTCGGTTTGAGTTTGCGTGGGAAAAACGGATGAAGCGAGAATATCTGGGTGTTTCAACTCTGCCTGTTCTCTGAGCTGCTTAATGGCACCATCATCAATTCTGACAAAACCACTTCTTTCCGCTTTTGTATTAATAATCTCAACTAACGTATTCCATTTACTCATCCGTGTTTTCCCTTAATTCAGCGAGAAATGCATCGATACCAGTACCATCTACATCGTTCATATATCTTTCTTCGAGTTCAGCAAGCCAATACATGCTGACCTGCCTGTTTACTTTATATTCCGTAATGTCATTGTCACCACCACGCCTAAGGGGAAGGACAATATCGGCTCTCAGAGTCTCACCGGGCTTTGCTGCCCAAGGCCTGAATATCCCCATTCCCTTAGCAAAAACCGTCAGAGGAGGATGTTCACCGGACTCACTTGCCCAAGTTGCAATCTCCGCGTGGAACTGGCGGGAATTAAAGTCAGGGTTGTCCAAAGTGACCAGATGAATGGTCGCGGGCATCTGATTCCATTTAAGGGTCCCGCTTTTTGTACAGTCACTTTGCCATTCAAACGCTGTATGTTTACTAAGATAACTGTTTAATTCTGCAAGACGGGCAATGCGCAGGCTGTCAGTAAAAAGTTCATCCGGATGAACTTGGGTATAAGGTCTCAGTCTGTTTATGCTGTGATGAACTAAAAGCTCAGCTGAATTTCCTTTATCAGTGCAGTACTGTATCTTCAGCTGTTCAGCCGCTTTGAAAGGATATAGCGTATTAACATTTGCGTCATGAAGCTTGATTGTGGAGAGAAGCTCAATAAAGAGAGCAGAATATTCTTCCTGTAATTTTCCTTCCTGGTACTGGAACAGCGCTGAGTCGATAATTTTTAAAACCGGATCATTCCAGCCAGCCCGAAATAATGCAACAGATGTTTGCTCAGAGCGAACAACAATGCCCTCCGAAGCAGTTGTGCGAGTGGCCATTAGTGTATGGCTGTTATCCATACCGGGATAGAGCCCCGTGAAAGAGCGCAGTTCTACATTATAAAGGCACTTAGAAGGATGGCAGGAAATTAGTGCGAGCTTAGATTTACTCTGCAGCACGTCTAGATGAGCGATGGCCATTCTAAAATTATCCATCGTTGCGCAATTCGCAGCACTTAATGCCACAACGTGTTTCTTACTGTCTGTTGTCTGTTCAATAGACATTGCGAGGCGACTCAACATGGCTTTTGCCGGTGTAACTCCACAGAAAAAATCATGTCCAATAACCGGCCAAAGATAAGCATCCCGAAAGATGAGGCAGAGCTGATGAGTACCCTGTCCCCGACTAGTACAGTCCGGAACATTTTCAATCATTAAATGACAGTCGGTCTCGCCTTCACTGGTACTCAACCAGCACCATCCAGCCTGATAATGTTGAGAGCCTGCCGGAATCCACTCTGGGTCAGGAAACAGGATCTCAGTAGCATCTCGCCAATGCGTCAATTGTGAACCAGAGACACAACCGCATCCCGCGATGAGCACAACATTTCCCTTGGTCTGACTAATTAAATCATTTATAGCAACGTATTCATCAGGTCGGAATGCGCTGGCATGGGAAACAATAATTGTGGAAGCCGAACCGAAAGATTCGTTGCGCAGTTTTGCAATAACGTCCTGTAATACGTTCAATGCAACGTGGGTTTCTGGCAGCAAAACCACGTTAAGATTATCCCCTTCCATCAGTCTGTCAGGCACTACTGCAGTAACAACTTTTTGTGTCTCATAGAGGTCATTAGTACTGACATTTGTGTGCTTCAGAAACTGTGTTAACGGCCCGACAAGATCATTAATATCACCGGTAGTGACTTTTTGAACTTCATAATAAGTATCCCGGACAGTGCTTAACTGACGGACTCGCTCAGATAATTCAGTCCTGCGCATGAAATCTGTTTCAACCTGAAGCAACCGAGGCCATATATGATCGGCAAGTTCTGACTGATTAAGAGATTTAAGCGCATCATGCTCCCGCAACGTTACAGAATCATCGCGGGCTTTGAGGGCTGCTGCTTCAATCTCTGCGCGATACTGCAAAAGATGGGGGTTGCCCGCACCTGATAAAAATTCGCTGGCCTTATCGCCCAGTGACTCCGAGACAGCCATACACCAGTAGAACGTTTCATCCGGAGGCGGAAACATGGCGGGTTTAATCGTGGAGTAAAGAAGGTACTTAGTTAACTCTTCAAGTACTGTATCCAACTGAACGTTGGATTTATAGCGTTTACACTGAATAGCACCAATACAGATACCATCGTTATGTAAAACAACATCCCGCCCCGCATCGGCCCCGCTACTAAAGCGATGAACTTTATCGTACCAGTCCCATCCGTTTTGGCCTATCTGGGCATGGAAAATATCACTAACAAAGAGTTCAAAGTGATCAGCAGAGAAGTGACTCATGGGATATTGACCGCCATATAGTGTCAATAGAGGCACACGTGAATCAGCCAGGCTATTTTTCAAATCATCGATGAAATTATCGATTTCATCCGGGCTTACAGGGCGTTTCAACCTCTTTCTTTTTGACATCAGCTTTCATCCTGTGGCTGAGACGGACTTACAACAATGGTTAATCAAAAGAGGATAATAATTTTTTCATCTTAAAAGAACACGTAGGATCAAATAATTTAAGAATAAAGGTATTGAATTTTTAATAATACTTTAAAAACAATAAATTATAAAGATAAGATCACGCCAGCACGATTGCCACTCTTGCTGCAAAGTATAAATTGGTCTGAACATTCTGTAGTTTTTCCGTTGCCGAAAAAACATACTAGTATCTGTCATCTAGTTAGGCTTACGGATAGTTATGGTTCCCTTTTTTCAACGACGTAATCAAGCCGTTCAAGATATGAAGCCATGTTCTCAATTGGTCTTCTGTGCTCATGCCGCTAACTTTCTGGTACAGGGGGCGCGGGCAAGTGAATATCTGGCAGTATGGAGACAAAAAAATCATTGTGCAAAGCGGTAGTATTGGTGCTTGTCATGTGCATGACGCTGTTATTAACATTAGAGTAGGGACCAAGAGGGTCTTTAACCAGCGCAAAAAGGTTTATAATCCATGGAATCGAAAGAGCTAATAGACATCTTTATTCAGGTCGAGAGGAGTTGCTATCAGTTCAGGGCTGATATCGTCAATATTGATTTTTTACCAATCGAAAGGATGCCCTTTAGTAAAACATCAAGCGAATGTATTCTTATTGGTGCCACCGATTACACAGAGATTACAAACGGTGCCTCAGCATGAGTTACAACTTCAGAAATCTCTCATCGGCGGACTTTGAGGATCTCGCCCGAGATCTCATTCGTTTCTTCAGGTTCTGGCGATCCTGCAGGCCCTGCGGCTTCTGATGACGCGGATGACCCGGATGCCACTGATGATGCTGATGATGTCGGTAAGGAGTCCGGCAGCGGTATCATCTCGGCAATGCGCTCTCTCATCTTCTCTGCTTCAGCTTCAAGGACGGCGATGATGGCCTCATAGTCAGCCTGGGTTAACTTCTCAGGCTGTGGGCTTTTGATATTCGCCAGATCCGGGAACGAGTGCCACCATGCAGAGGTATCACCCGCAGCGCGCATTTCTGATGAACGCTCAGGCGGGGTATTACGTAATGGCCCGGAGTTATGCGAATGTACGCT
>Ga0308168_1000838_pt1 | contig 32665 bp, 26 predicted proteins | sample PhyCR2_FD_202133 | JGI IMG/M metagenome (GOLD analysis project Ga0308168, IMG submission 202133) | Phyllosphere microbial communities from UC Gill Tract Community Farm, Albany, California, United States - DLSLRC.R2 | ecosystem: Host-associated > Plants > Phyllosphere > Unclassified | place: USA...
GAGTCGCATTAAGCCATAAAAAAAGTTGAGTATTCAACTGCTCCATAATATTACTATTCTCCTTAAGGGCGGGTAGCATTAATTGTTAACTTTCAATGTTAATATAATTAATGTTTTACGACTAGGGCGAAAAGTCTTATCTTTTCACCCTATAAGTTGATAACTAGCCGCCTGGCCATAACATCACCACAAGTGTCCCAGCAAGGGTCAGAATAACGTTAGCAATCGCATAGGTCCCTGCATACCCTAGCGCGGGAATACTGCTGCGCGCGGTATCGCTAATAATTTCTAGTGCTGGGGCGCAGGTGCGTGCGCCCATCAATGCACCGAACAGCATCGCTCGGTTCATTCGTAACACATAAGCACCGAAACAGTAACAGATCACCACAGGTAAAAGACTGACGACAACGCCACACAGCAGCATGGAAAGCCCGTTCTCACCCAGCCCATGATGTAAGCCACTGCCTGCGCTTAAGCCGACTCCGGCCATAAAGACCAGTAATCCAAATTCTTTTACCATGGTCAATGCCCCTTGCGGGATATAACCGAAAGTTGGGTGGTTGGCGCGTAAGAAACCGAGCATAATCCCCGCAAAAAGTAGCCCTGCCGCATTACCAATACCAAAACCAAAATTGCTGAATTGAAATGTCACCATACCGATCATCAATCCAACGATAAAGAAGGAACAGAAGGCCAGCAGGTCGGTCATTTGACTGTGAATAGCGACAAAACCAATGCGGTCGGCAATGCTCTTTACCCGTCTTGTTTCACCGCTGATCTGTAAGATATCGCCCTTATTTAATAAGATATCATCATCAATGGGCATTTCGATCTGGTTGCGGATAACACGGTTAAGAAAGCAGCCATGATCGGTTAAGCGAAGTTTCCCTAGACGCTTATTGACCGCATTATGGTTTTTTACCACGATCTCTTCGGTGACAATTCGCATATCCAGTAGATCACGATCGAACACTTCTTTCCCATGACGGAAACTAGGATCTAAGCGCGCATGCGCATCGGGATAACCGACCAAAGAGATATCATCACCTTCTTGTAACACTGCGTCACCGTCTGGGCTAGCCAAGATACCGTTACGTCGGATTCGCTCGATGTAGCAACCCGTGTGTCGATAAATCCCTAGTTCGCGTAAGTTTTTACCGCCACTCCACTCGACAAGTTCTTTTCCGACACGGTAGGCACGGATAACCGGTAAAAAAACCTTACGCTGGCTATCGGCATCTAAGCCGCGCTCGCGTGCGATTTGCTGTGCGCTGGTGGGAAGATCCTGGTGTTGTAATCGTGGAAGGTAGCGGGCAGCAAAGATCAAACTGACTAAGCCGACTAAATAGGTCAAGGCATAGCCTAGACTGAGATTATCTTGCAACAGGGCGAGTTGTTGGGGATCACTAATCACTTGCCGGAGAGTGTCTCCGGCCCCGACCAGTACCGGTGTAGAGGTCATTGAGCCTGCTAGTATTCCTGCAGAGAGGCCAATATCCCAGTGAAAAAGTTTGCCCAGACCCAGCACGATCAGTAATGCACTACCAACCATCACCAGAGCGAGCATTAAATAGTTTTTCCCATCACGGAAAAAAATTGAAAAGAAGTTAGGTCCGGCTTCGATACCCACGCAGAAAATAAACAGCATGAAACCTAAGCTCAGCGCATTAGTATTAATAGAGTAATGTTGTTCGCCCAGCAGCAGAGAGACCACCAGAACTCCGATTGAGCTACCGAGCTGGATACTGCCAAGCCGAATTTTTCCTAGGCAAAGACCGAGAGAGAGCACTACAAAAAGAAGCAAGACATCATTGGCGCTGAGCAAATTTGCAACGTTTATATTCACGAGTCAATTTTCATTAATAAGTCGAAGAGTGATTCCATCAGCAAGCTTTGGGCTTAGGCTGACGGTTCAAAAAAAACTGACTCATTCTAATCGTTCACTTGCCTAACTGCTATGACTGATTGAGAGAAAAAAAGATTTTATAGAGAGGGATGGCGGGTACTGATGCGTCAGTACCCGAAAAGATTATTGATATAATCCGAGGTGTTGCTTGGCGTAGGCTTCAAACTCGGTAAAGCCGCCAACGTGGGATTCGTCGATGAAGATTTGCGGAACAGTTTCCACCGTCTTCCCTGCGCTTTTCGATAAATCGTCTTTACTGATCCCTTCAGCGTGAATATCCACATAGCGATAGCTAAAATCGTCACGCTCTTCAGTCAATTTATCCGCTAACTCTTTGGCACGGACACAATAGGGACAAGCAGGACGACCAAAAATTACCACAAACATAACAGCTCCTTTGAAGAATGAACGATTTATCATGCCTTGCTGGCTGAAAGATTGGAAGTCGAGAAGAGGGCTTATCGTCGATTCCGCACAATCGGTGAGTCGGTAGGGATGCTAGACGGTTGAGTAATGGCTACACTTACGCTTTACCCTATTTTTGGAGTGCGTTATGACACCGACCATCGACCTTCTTCGCCAGCACCGTTCTATTCGCCATTTTAGCGAGGAACCCATCAGCGCAGAACAACGTGAAGCCATCTTGTTGGCAGCTCAATCAGCGTCTACCTCAAGTTTATTACAATGCGCATCGGTGGTAAGGATTACGGATAACGATAAACGCCAGCGTCTGGCTGAACTTGCAGGCGACCAGTCTTGGGTGGTCGAGGCGGCCGAATTTTGGGTCCTGTGTGCCGACTTTAACCGACACAAGCAAATCAGCGAGCATGCGGAGTTAGGCTATGCCGAACAATTGATCTTGGGGTGTGTCGATACGGCACTGTTAGCCCAAAATGCGATGGTGGCGGCGGAATCACTCGGCTTAGGGGGTGTTTTCATTGGCGGCCTTCGAAACCAACCGCAAGCGGTGAGTGAGCTGCTAGATCTGCCTAAATTTGTTTTACCCTTATTTGGACTCTGCCTCGGTTGGCCTACAGATAAACCCGAGCTGAAGCCGCGTATGCCGCTCTCGATGCTTGTGCATGAAAATCACTACCAGCCGATAGAAACTGAGACGCTCGCGGCCTACGACCAACATCTTCTGGAATATTACCAACATCGCAGCAGTGCCAACCGCCATGAAACCTGGAGTGAAATGGTGGAAAGAATGATCACGAAAGAAAGCCGCCCCCATATGCTCGCTTTCCTTCAGCAGCAAGGTTGGATTACCCGCTAAACGCTGTTGCGGGGTGAGAGCCATAGGATTTCATCCCGCTTCAATGCTATACTGCCGCGCCCCATTTACTTTCGTCCACAGGTAACCTATGTTTTGCCCTCGCTATGACGCGGGTCAGTGTCGCTCTTGTCAATGGCTCCCCAAAGAATACGTTACACAACTCGCCGACAAACAGGCGAAGATTGAACAGCTATTAACCGATATATCAGTGACGGAGTGGTACCCCCCTGTAGCGTCTGCGCAATCCCGGTTTCGTAACAAGGCAAAAATGGTCGTCAGTGGTTCGGTGGAACGCCCAATTCTGGGAATCGTTAATCCAGAGGGGCAAGGCGTGGACTTGATCGACTGCCCCCTTTATCCGGAAACTTTTGCCCCAGTTTTTCGCCAATTATTACCCTTTATCGCGAAAGCGGGCTTAACCCCTTACCATATCGCTCGGCGCAAAGGCGAACTGAAATACTTACTGTTAACAGAAAGTACGCAGGGCGGGATGATGCTTCGCTTTGTCTTACGGTCGGACAAAAAGTTAGATCAGCTTAAAAAAGTGTTACCGGAACTCCAGCAATGCTTGCCGCAATTAACCGTCATCTCAGTGAATATTCAGCCGATTCATATGGCGATTATGGAGGGCGAGCAGGAGATTATTTTGAGTGATGCCTCAGCATTAGCGGAGTCATTCAACCGTATTCCTTTATGGATCCGCCCGCAAAGCTTCTTCCAAACCAACCCTGAGGTTGCCGCTAAACTCTATTTAACGGCGCGTGAATGGACGCAAGGGCTTAAGCTCGACACGTTATGGGATCTATTTTGTGGGGTGGGGGGCTTTGGACTGCATTGTGCCAGGGCCGAAACCCACTTAACGGGGATTGAAATCTCGGCTGAGGCGATTGCCTGTGCGAAAGATTCTGCCCGTAAACTCGGATTAAAGAATACGGAATTCCGCGCGCTAGATGCCACCCGTTACGCCGTTAATGAGGAGAGTGCACCGGATTTACTGTTAGTTAATCCGCCAAGACGGGGAATTGGCCAGGCGCTTTGTGACTTTATCGTCAGTGTTAAGCCTGCGGTAATCCTCTATTCGAGCTGTAATCCAGAAACTCTGGCAAAGGATATTGCACGACTGCAAGGTTACCGTCTCGAACGCGTTCAGCTGTTCGACCTCTTCCCACATACTGCGCACAGCGAAGTGCTTTCTCTATTGATTCGTGAGCAATAAGTTGCCAAAAGGCAACTTATTCACTAAGCGCGACGCTCAAAGCGTAGGGCATAGGTTTCGATCGCCCTCATCAGTAAGGTCAACAGCCCATTAATACAGAGATAGATAATACCTGCCGCCACAAACACGTTGACGTCGTAAGTGCCGCCATACAGTTGTTGGCTTAGCCCCATCACGTCCATCAGGGTGATGGTATAGGCCAACGACGTACTCTTAAACACCAATACCACTTCGTTAGAGTAGGAAGAGAGTGCACGCTTAAACGCATAAGGGAGTAACACTTTAAGCGTCTCTCCCCGTGTCATCCCCAAGGCATAACAGGATTGCCACTGTCCTGCAGGAATAGCCTTGACCGCGCCATAGAGCAGCTGTGTCGTGTAAGCGGCACTGTTTAACGATAACGCTACCACCGCACAGAAACCAGGTTGAGAGAGAATCGACCATAGCGTGGGATAGTGCTGCAAGATCGGGAACTGTCCTGGGCCGTAATAGATTAAAAAGATCTGTACCAGTAACGGTGTCCCAGTAAATAGGGTTAAGTAACAGTGGATCACCGCATTGGTTACGCGATGACGTAATGATAGAAGAATGGTGAGGGTTACGGCGATCAGCAGGGCAATAAGTGCTGCACTGACGGTAAGACCAAGGCTGACGGGTAAGCCTGCGCTAAGCTTCAGTAAATAGTCGCCCATCATTATTGCTCCAACTCAAAGCGTGTGACACGGCGCTCAGCAAATTTTAAGATTGCCTGACTCAACAAGGTAATAATTAGATAGATACCCGCCGCTACCAGGTACCACGTGAAGGGCTGCTCGGTGCGCGTCGCGATACCTTTAGTTTGCAACATTAAATCATTCACACTGATGAGGGAGACTAAAGCTGTATCTTTTAACAACACTAGCCACTGATTTCCCAAACCCGGCAGGGCGTGACGCCACATTTGTGGCATGACGATAGTAAAAAAGACGGTCGATTTACGCATTCCTAAGGCGTAAGCAGACTCTCGCTGTCCTTGAGGCACTGCTCGCAATGCACCGCGCAGGGTTTGCGAGGCATAGGCTGAGTACAATAGCGCAAGCGCAATCACCCCACACAAAAATGGACTGACATCGAAGTTTTCGATATGGAGTTGTAAGTGTAAGGTAGTGAAGCCCAACGGCAGTGAAAAGCCATCAGACAAGGTAAGCAATAGCTGCGAGGAACCGTAATAGATCCCTAATACGACTAAGATTTCCGGTAAGCCACGAATAAGCATCACCAGTAAACTGCCGATCCACGCTAACGGTTTACAGGAGAGGGATTCCCAACTGGCGAAAATCATCGCCAGCGTTAAGCCGACAACGAGTGCGCAAAGGGCAAGGCCGACGGTCAAGCCGCCGGCATTGAGAAGATAAGGTAATTCATTCATCAGCGATTATTTCTGGAACCACTTGTCGTAAATTTTTTGGTATTCACCGTCGGCTTTGACTTTGGCTAAACCTTGATTAAATTGCTGTTGCAGCGCGCTGTTTCCTTGGCGGACCGCAATCGCGACACCCGTACTGAAGTAATCTTTATCGGTGACTTTATCACCGACCGGTGACAGTGATGGGTTATTTTTCAACGATTCATTGATGACAGCAGTATCACCAAAGACCGCATCGACACGACCATTTTTTAAGTCAAGAATCGCATTTTGATAGCTATCGTATGGAACAGCCTTAATCTCGCTGTGTTTATCTGCAAGGTATTTCTGGTGAGTGGTGCCATTTTGTACGCCGACTTTCTTACCTTTCAACGCTGCTAGGCTTGCCACTTTGCCTTTTTCTGCGACAAATAGCGCAGAGTTAAGATAGTAAGGGGTACTGAATAATACCTGCTTTTGACGCTCAGGTGTAATATCCATTCCCGCCATCGCCGCGTCGATACGACGGAATTTTAAGCTGGGGATTAAACTGTCGAAAGATTGATTGGTAAAGCTACAGCTTGCATTAATTTGCTTACAAACTGCCATCGCTAAATCCACATCAAACCCTTGGATTTTGTTATCACTGCCAACAAATTCGAAGGGAGGATAGGAGGCTTCAGTTCCGAAGCGGAGTGTTTCGGCCGCGAATGCTGAGGCTGACAGGCTGGTGAGGAGTGCAGCGATAAGAATTTTTTTCATGGTAACCCTGTCCTTAATGTGAAAGATAGTTCGCAAATTCGCGTGTTTGAGGATCCGTAAAACGATCAGCGTTTCCTTGCTCAACAATACGTCCATTTTCCATATAGACAATATGTGATGCCGTTTTTTTTGCGACCTCAACTTCGTGTGTCACGATAACTTGGGTGATATTGGTCGCCGAGAGTTCATTAATAATCTTTACCACTTGACCGGTGATCTCAGGATCGAGGGCCGCGGTAGGTTCATCGAACAGTAACACCTGAGGTTCCATCATTAACGCTCGCGCAATCGCGACCCGTTGTTGTTGTCCACCCGAAAGATGCAGGGGATAGCGCTGAGCGTAGTCCGCTAAGCGTAAGCGCTCTAAATATTTCTTGGCGCGGGTTTGGGCCTCGCTACGACTTAACCCTAAGACTTTACAAGGCGCCTGAATAAGGTTTTGTTCAACGGTGAGGTGCGGCCATAAATTGTACTGCTGGAAAACCATCCCAACATCTTGACGTAGCGTTCGAATCGCCGCAGCGGAGGGGCGTTGCGTGAAATCGAACTGCTGCTGAGCAATGGATAGCTGGCCTGAACGCGGAATTTCTAATAAGTTTAATACACGCAGCAATGAGCTCTTTCCTGCACCGCTCGGGCCGAGCAGCACAAGCGTCTCTCCTTGAGCACAGTTCAAAGTAATATCGTACAGGGCTTGTTGACCACCGTAGAAACAATTTACGCCTTCTAAATGAATGCTCATGCGATAAATCTGACTTTTATAAGAGTGTATTTGCCGAGATAGTAATTCATTATGCATAAGTATGCAATTATGATGCAGACTTTTTCTCGCCTCATCCTTACCTTGTTTGGTCAATCGCGGGAACAGAGGTAAAGTGAAGTATCACTGGCTAAAGGGGTAAAAAATGAAAAAGGGATTTCTCATTATACTGGCACTGTTATCGGGGTGTCAGGCAACAACGCCTAGTTCACCGACTGTGCCGCAGGCAATTAACACTACCTACGTCGCGCGCAGTCATCAACCAAGAATTAACGCTATTGTGATCCATTACACTGTGGCAGATGAGCAGCGGGCTATAACGCTGCTCACGGGTAAGCAAGTCAGTAGCCATTATCTGATTGCGCAGTATCCAAAAGATCATCAGACCTCGCCAGAAATCTATCAGCTAGTGCCTGAAGAGCAGGCTGCTTGGCACGCCGGGCTCAGCGCGTGGCGGGGGACCTATAACCTTAATAAAACGTCGATAGGCATCGAGTTAGTGAACCGAGGCTATAGCCTACCCTCTGGTCAGCATCACGGTCACTGTGAAAGTTATCCGCCGCAGCAGATTGCCGTGCTGGATAAATTGGTCAGGGAGATAGCTGACCGCTATAAGATAGAGCCTGCGAATATCATTGGACATAGCGATATCGCCCCATTAAGAAAAGTGGATCCAGGACCTTGCTTTCCGTGGCAGCAGCTGGCTCAACAGGGGGTAGGCGCGTGGCCGGATCAGAAGCGAGTCAATAAGTTATTGGCGGGACGGGCACCCGATACACCGGTCGACAATGCGCTGCTGCTTCCCTTGCTGAAACAATATGGCTATGTGTTCAGCGCTCATGCTACGCCGCAGGAACAGCGGCAAGTTATTCGCGCATTTCAGATGCATTTTCAGCCAGAGAATAGCAGTGGTCAGGGTGATCAATTAACCCTTGCACGGTTGCAGGCCCTTCTGCTGCAGTATCCTTGGCACCATTAATCATTAGATAATTGTCGCGGCGAGCCTGGCAGAGCAGTTTGGTCTGAGCCGTGCTTGAAAGATGAATAATCATGCAGAAGGAACCGTTTGCTCGTTCCTGTTGATCACCGTTACATAGCAATGCAGGAGGTTTCGATGACCACGACTTTTCAATACAGTGATGGACAAAATCTGTGCAATGAAATTGGCGGCGCAGTCCTAACGGTGCTGGGTAACCAGCAACCCCTCACCGTACAGGCGCTGATCGACTGTATGCAACAGACACAGCGTGACGCTTATGACTACGGCGAATCTCGTGAGCAGGGCATGGCACTGGCAATAGCGATATTGACGAAGTTTATAGAATCGGAATAAGCAGCCCCTTATCAGGGGCTGGCTGAGGTATAGACTAGCGGAACAGGTTGGTTTTTGCTAAATCGATAATCTCGCTGCCTTGGCCATTGATGATCGCCTTAAGCATATACAGGCTGAAACCTTTGGCTTGTTCAAGTTTTATCTGAGGCGGCATCGCCAACTCATCTTTTGCGGTCGTCACATCAATCAGTGCCGGACCCGGGTGGTCAAACGCCTGTTGTAAGACACCGCTTAATTCTGAGGCCTTCTGTACACTGAAGCTTTCGATATTACACGCTTTAGCGATGGCGGCAAAATCAGGGTTGTCTAATTCGGTACCATTAGTCAGATAGCCCCCGGCTTTCATTTCCATCGCCACAAACCCCAACACACTGTTATTGAATATCACCAGTTTGACCGGTAATTGGTGCTGAGCAATGGTCAATAAATCACCCATCAACATTGCAAAGCCACCGTCACCACACATTGCGACGACTTGACGGGATTCATCGACTGATTGTGCGCCCATCGCTTGTGGCATTGCGTTCGCCATCGAGCCATGGTTAAACGACCCTAATAAACGTCTTTTACCATTCATGGTGAGATAACGCGCCGCCCAAACTGTTGGCGTGCCAACATCACAGGTAAAAATCGTGTCGTCAGTGGCGAGTCGATCAATTTGTTGGGCAAGATACTGCGGATGAATAGGGCGATCATCGTTTGCTACGGCTAAATCATCTAACTGTTGGCGACTTTTTTGATAATGCTTAACGGATTTCTCAAGGTGAGCGGAATCATGAGAAGCGCTAAGTAAGGGCAGCAACGCCTTAACAGTCGCTTTGATATCGCCAATAAGTGGAAAGTTAACATGGCAGTGCGAACCGATACTCGATGGATTGATATCGATTTGAATAATCTTCGCGGACTCAGGATAGAATGCGCGGTAAGGGAACTGTGTCCCTAATAACACGAGCGTATCCGCCTCAAGCATGGCGTGGTAGCCAGAGGAAAACCCAATCAGTCCAGTCATCCCGACATCATAGGGGTTATCATACTCGATATGTTCTTTACCACGCAGTGCGTGCACAATCGGTGCTTGAAGTTTTTCAGCTAAGGCCACGACGTCATCATGCGCCCCGGCACAGCCGCTGCCGCACATCAGCGTAATATTATGAGCGCTGTTTAATACGTCAGCCAGTTGTTCCAGTTCCGACGCCACCGGTTTGACCTCAGGCAGTGACGGCGGATACCACTCAAGGCTATCGGGCACCTTAATGCTCTGTAAGGCGATATCGCCAGGCAGGACGATCACCGCGACGCCGCGTTTCACAATGGCCGTACGTAGGGCTATCGCCAAAATCTGCGGGAACTGTTCAGGATTACTCACGAGTTCGCAATAGTGACTACACTCTTTAAACAGTTCTTGCGGGTGGGTTTCCTGAAAGTAGTTACTGCCAATTTCGCTGGAAGGGATATGCGCGGCGATGGCAAGGACCGGTTGATGGTTCCGATGGCAATCAAAGAGGCCATTAATTAAGTGCAAGTTACCTGGCCCACAAGATCCTGCACAGACCGCCAATTCATTGGTAACTTGTGCTTCAGCCCCAGCCGCGAAAGCCGCAGCTTCTTCATGTCGTGTTGACATCCAAGTGATCGCTGACTGTTTATTAAGACTATCGCTAATCCCATTTAGCGAATCACCGGTGACCCCCCATATATGTTTGACGCCTACCTCTGTTAAGGTCTCGACCAGTAATGCCGCGACTGTCTTTTCCATGTACTACTCCCCTTGGATAAACGTGATATGGAGTAATTGTAGTTCAACTTTCGGCACTGTTTGCGCAGAAGGGATAAACCTAGAATGCGGTCCAGCAAATAAAAGTCAGGGAATGGCTTGTCATAAGGTTTTTTTTAGATGTATTGTGCCAAAAGGGCTAGACTAAAATAAGGTCGGTTCTGCTAAATGCTAGGGTTCATGATAAACTGACAGTAAAATTTGTGCTTTTCATTCAAGTATTGCTGGGTAATTATGGCTAACACGCATCATGGTTTCGACTTCGAACAACTTTTAGACAATCATCTCGACGAGGCGCTACAACCGCCGTCTAGGTATAAAGTTGTGTTATTGAATGACGATTACACCCCTATGGAGTTTGTCATCGAGGTTTTACAAAAATTCTTCTCACTCGATATTGAGCGTGCAACGCAACTGATGCTTACAGTGCATTATGAAGGGAAGGCGATTTGTGGTGAATTTACCGCCGAAGTGGCTGAAACTAAAGTCATGCAAGTGAATCGTTACGCGAAGGAAAATGAGCATCCGTTGCTATGTATGCTGGAAAAAAGCTAATCAGCCCATATATCTAGGCTGAGACCTAAGCGTTAACCGATCGGAGGTGCCTAATGCTCAATCAGGAACTGGAACTCAGTTTAAATATGGCTTTCGCCAGAGCGCGTGAGCACCATCACGAATTTATGACCGTCGAGCATCTGCTACTCGCGTTAATCAGCAATCCCGCTGCGCGCGAAGCGTTAGAGGCTTGCTCAGTCGACCTCGCTGCGTTGCGTGCAGAACTGGAAACGTTCATTCAAAAAACAACGCCAGTGCTTCCCGAAGCGGATGAAGAGCGAGAAACACAACCCACATTAAGCTTCCAACGTGTTCTGCAACGTGCGGTCTTTCATGTCCAATCGTCTGGGCGCAGCGAAGTGACCGGCGCTAACGTGCTGGTGGCGATTTTTAGTGAACAAGAGTCACAAGCGGCCTACTTACTGAGAAAATATGAAGTGAGTCGCTTAGATATTGTTAATTATCTCTCCCATGGCACGCGCAAAGATGACAGTTCTGAAGATAAACCGTCTGAAAACAGTGCATCTTCAGACGACGCTGCAAGCGGCTCCAGTGAAGAACGCATTGACAGCTTCACAACAAATCTTAATCAGCTCGCTCGCGTGGGCGGTATTGACCCGCTTATCGGACGTGAGAAAGAGTTAGAGAGAACCGTCCAAGTCTTCTGCCGTCGTCGTAAAAATAACCCGCTACTGGTGGGGGAGTCGGGTGTTGGTAAAACGGCTATCGCCGAAGGCCTTGCGTGGCGTATTGAGCAAGGCGATGTGCCAGACGTAATGAAAGAGTGTGTGATCTATTCGCTCGATATTGGTTCACTGCTTGCAGGTACCAAGTATCGCGGTGATTTTGAAAAGCGCTTCAAAGCGTTACTAAAACAGCTTGAGCAAGACCAGAACAGCATTCTGTTCATCGATGAGATTCACACTATCATCGGGGCAGGGGCGGCTTCCGGTGGGCAAGTCGACGCCGCTAATTTGATCAAGCCGCTACTTTCTAGTGGTAAAATCCGTGTGATGGGTTCCACCACCTATCAAGAGTACAGCTCAATCTTTGAAAAAGACCGGGCTTTAGCGCGGCGCTTCCAAAAAATTGATATCGTCGAACCGACAATGGATGAGACTGTAAAAATTCTAACCGGCCTCAAACCGAAATACGAGAAGCACCATGATGTGCGCTACACGGCGAAAGCTATCCGCGCTGCGGTAGAGTTAGCCGTCAAATATATCAACGATCGTCATCTTCCTGATAAGGCGATAGATGTGATCGATGAAGCCGGTGCTCGGGCGCGATTATTACCGAATAGTAAACGTAAAAAAACCATCAATATTCAAGATATTGAGACCGTTGTTGCCCGTATTGCGCGGATTCCTGAAAAAAGCGTATCCGCCACTGACCGCGACACGTTACGCAGTCTTGATGACCGCTTAAAAATGCTGGTATTTGGTCAAGATAAAGCGATTAATGCATTATCGGAAGCGATCAAAATGAGTCGGGCAGGCCTAGGTAATGAGCACAAACCTGTCGGGTCATTCCTCTTCGCGGGACCAACTGGCGTGGGTAAAACCGAGGTGACGGCTCAGTTAGCCAAAGCGTTAGGTATTGAATTACTGCGGTTTGATATGTCGGAATACATGGAGCGCCATACGGTCAGCCGTCTGATTGGTGCGCCTCCAGGCTATGTGGGTTATGAACAAGGTGGATTATTAACGGACGCGGTCATCAAACATCCTCACTCTGTAGTGTTACTGGATGAAATTGAGAAAGCGCATCCAGATGTGTTTAATTTACTGCTACAGGTAATGGATAACGGCACCTTGACCGATAATAACGGCCGTAAGGCGGACTTCCGTAATGTGATCTTAGTGATGACTACTAATGCGGGCGTGCGTGAGACTGAACGTAAAACGATCGGCTTGATTCAACAAGACAATAGTACTGATGCTCTGGAAGAGATTAAGAAAATCTTTACTCCAGAATTCCGTAACCGTCTTGATAACATCATCTGGTTTGAGCATCTGTCTACAACCGTTATTCATCAGGTGGTGGATAAATTTATCGTTGAACTGCAAGCCCAGCTCGATCCTAAGGGCGTGTCACTTGAAGTAAGTGATGAAGCTCGCGAATGGCTAGCAGAGAAAGGCTACGATAAAGCGATGGGGGCTCGTCCTATGGCTAGAGCCGTGCAAGAAAACTTGAAGAAACCGTTAGCCAATGAGTTGCTGTTTGGTTCATTGGTCGAAGGGGGATCGGTGTCAGTCGGGTTAAATAGTAAGAAAGATCAGCTGACTTACCATTTTGAGAGTGCGGCGAAGCAGAAAGCAGAAGGGACCGTTCACTAGGAAATAAAAAGGCCGGAAAATCCGGCCTTTTTTATGGCAGTCATTAAATGAAAGATTAACGACTACGGAAGACAATGCGACCTTTCGTTAAATCGTAGGGGGTCAGTTCAACGGTGACTTTATCACCGGTAAGAATACGAATGTAGTTTTTACGCATTTTACCTGAGATATGAGCAGTAACAACGTGCCCATTTTCGAGTTCTACACGGAACATGGTGTTGGGTAACGTATCTAATACGGTGCCCTGCATTTCAATATTGTCTTCTTTGGCCATCGAATCCTCTGAATGGACTAACTAAATGTTTACTCGACAGAATAATGCCGAAGTCTTATACCTGTGTAAAGAAAAGGCGACCAATTAGGTCTGTGCTTGGCGTCAAGCGAGCGATCTTTACGTGAATTTGGGTGTTATGTCGTTTGAGGAACAAGTGAGAGTAGGGCAATCTTCGCCATCTACTGACGCGTTATTCCGCAAGGAAAGCGTGGGGTAAAAAGAAAATAGGGTGTTAACTAAACCGCCACCAGCATAACAAGCGCCAGTATTATACTACCTTTTTATCAAAAAAGCCTGTTAAAGATTCACCCTGATTTAAAATAACCGCTTTTTCACCCAGCATTCTGGTGGGATAATTCGTTTCTGCAGGTCAGCTAATTGGGTCAGAAACTGTTGGCGGGGAATTTCTCGTGCGCCCAAGGAATGCGTATGCGGATTAAGTATCTGACAATCGACCAGCTCCCCACCATATACTGAAAAATGCAGACAGAGTTGCAGCAATGCCAATTTTGATGCGTTGGGCTGGCGACTGAACATCGACTCTCCGCAGAACATCCCGCCTAATGCCATCCCGTAGAGCCCGCCAACCAGTTCATGGCCACACCACACTTCCAACGAATGGGCTTGGCCGATTGCGGCGAGATCACACCATGCCACGATGACGTCTTCAGTGATCCAAGTCCCCTCAACATGTGTGCTGGCACAGCCCTTTATCACCGCGCGGAAGTTATGATTAAGCGTGACGTGATAAGGGCAGCGGCGTAAAAAGCGTTCCATACTGCGACTGAGATGAAAGCTCTCAACCGGTAGCACGGCACGCGGGTCGGGGCTCCACCACAAAATAGGGTCCTGCTCGGAGAACCATGGAAAAATACCCTGTTTATAGGCTGAGAGTAACCGTTCTGGTTGTAGATCACCACCGTAAGCGAGAAGCCCTTGCGGCGAGATTAGGGCGCTATCGGTAGATGGAAATTGTGCAGCGGGCTGACCATCTAGGCAGGGGAGGTAGATCGCACTCATCGTCCGTGATGACCTTGCTGGCGTTGGCGAAAAGCGTAATAGCGGGCCTTATTCGCCATGAGCTGTTGATGCGTTCCTGCTTCAATAATATGGCCTTGATCCATTACGCAGATTTTATCGACAGCTTCAATACCGGTCAGGCGGTGTGTAACCATCAGTACCGTTTTCTCAGCAGTGACCCTAAGAAGAAGTTGCATAATCAAATGTTCGGTCTGGGCATCTAACCCTTCAAGAGGTTCGTCTAATAGCCAAATCGGCGCGTTGTGTAACAGTGCACGGGCTATCGCTAACCGACGACGTTCGCCACCGGAAAGCGGGCGGCCACCTTCCCCTAACCAGCTATCTAAACCTGCGCCTTCCATAAGCGTAGATAAGCCAACAACTTCAAGGATTTCAATGAGTTGATCATCTTCAGCGAGAGGTTGAGCGAGTGTTAAATTTTCACGTAACGTTTGATTGAAGATAGCCACTCGTTGGCTAACGACCGTGATGGTGGAACGAAGCTGGGGTTCTGAAAAGGCCGTTAAGGGCTGATTATTAATAAGGATCGTACCAGCCAACGGATCCCATGCACGGGTAAGTAATTGTAATAAGGTTGTTTTCCCGCATCCGGTGCTTCCGAGTAGTGCCACTTTCTGTTTCGAGGCAAGCGTCAACGTTAAGTGCTCTAACACCTTAGGTCCGTTATGGCTGTAAGAAAAATCCACACCTTCGATAGAAAGTTCAGCAGCACGATCATCGACGGTGACCGACTGAGAGGGAAAAGTAACCACTGGCTGTTGCGTTAATAACTGGTTCAAGCGCTCGGCAGCAATCGATACTTCAGAGAGGTGTAGAAAAGCTGTGGCTACCGGACCAAGCGCTTCAAATGCAGCCAGTACACAGAAAACCAATAATGCATTATCGGCGGTCGCAATTTGCGCGATCTGATGGCGGGACATAATAATAAAGACTGCGACAATGGTTAAGCCTGTCAGTAAGATGATGATACTTTGTGCCAAGGCATTGAGATTTTGCTGCTTTGCTTGCGTTGCCAACCATTTTTTCTCGGTCTGTTCAAGCTCCTGACGCCAATCCTGTCGTGGTGGGTACAACAAGAGTTCAGACATCGCGCTGAGATGAGTAGTCAGTTGTTGCCGATAAGCACTACTCAAGCTAGCAATCTGTTCACCCGCCGGTTTTCCTACTCGGTAGAACAGGGGAGGGAACAGCAGGATAACAATAATCATCACACCCGCTACCATCAGCGCGGCTTGGTGGTTGATATAACTTAACCCCACTCCGACGACAAGTGTTACCAGTAGGGCCCCGATCATCGGTGAGAGAACCCGTAAATATAAATGATCTAGCGTCTCAACGTCGCCGACAAACCGGTTCAGTAAATCGCCCTGACGGAATTGAGGGGTCCCTGCAGGCGCGAGTGGATAAATTTTACTGAAGATGGTAACGCGCAGATGCTTTAATACTTTGAAGGTGGCGTCATGACTGACTAAACGCTCAAGATAACGGGCAACCGTGCGAAGGATTGCCGCCCCTCGAACCCCGGCGGCGGGTAGCATATAGTTAAAAGTATAAATACCGGCGCTGCCGGCCATTGCGGAAGCAGCGAGAAACCAGCCAGACAGACTCAACAGCCCAACACTGGCGAGCAAAGTGAGGGTGGCTAACAATACGCCTAACACTAACTGCCAACGATGCCTACGCCACAGCGTTAAAAAAGGGAATAATGCTTTCATTATTCAATCTCCCCTGAGCGATGGCTTAACAATGTTTGGAACAGTCCCTGTTGGGCGGCAAGCGAACGGAAATCGCCCATCTGCACAATTTTCCCTGTTTCCATAACGATAATAGTGGGCCAGTCGGTCAATTGGTCGAGCTGATGGGTGACCATGACAGTCAGTTGTTGGTGACTCGCCTGTTGCAAACAGTGCATGATCCGCTGCTCATGAAGGCGGTCCAAACTAGCAGTAGGTTCATCGAGCAGTAAGAGTTGCGCCTGCTTCGCCAGCGCACGGGCGACGGCGATACGTTGTGCCTGGCCAACAGATAAATTCTGACTCTCTTCACCGACTTGCGTGGCGAGACCTTGCGGTAAGCGCTCAAGAAACTCATCAATACCGGTTTGTGCCACTAACCTATTCAGTGCTTGTTCGCTGAGTTCACCTTGCGGAGAAATATTTTCTGCGATAGAGCAAGGGAATAGCCGAGGATGCTGGCCTACCCAACTCACCGATTTCAGCCAGTCCTCGCGTGACAGCCTATTAAGTTCATGGCCATTGATCAGTAACGATCCTTGATAAGGCAGAAAGCCTAAGAGCGCATTAAGTAGTGTACTTTTACCCGACCCGCTCGGTCCTACTAACGCCACGCGTTGATCGATATTGAAGCAAAAATTGAGTGGACCGACCAACTGTACTCCATCGATTGAAGTGATGACCCAATCGCGGGCCTCAATGGTGAGAGCTTTGGAGCGATCGAGAGTCAGGTCTTCACGCTGAGCAGTAGGGTGCAAAGAGTCCGTTTCCGTAAGGAAACTTTCTATCTCATCGGCGGCCCCGGCGGCTTGGGCTTTGGCATGATAAAAGCTGCCTAAATCACGCAGAGGTTGGAAAAATTCTGGAGCTAAAATTAACGCGATAAAGCCAGCGAAAAGGGTCACTGCGCCATGATAGCTGCCAAAGTGAAACACACCGAGGTACGAAAAGCCGAAATACACGGCGACGATCGCGATGGAGACTGATGCGAAAAACTCGAGAACGGCTGAAGAGAGGAAGGCGATACGCAGGACTTCCATTGTACGTAAGCGGAACTGCTCTGTACTGTCTGCGATCGCCTGCTCTTCCGCATGGCGTCGATTAAAGAGACGTAAGGTATCGAGGCCGCGCAGGCGATCGAGAAAATCGCCGCTCAGGCGTGCAAGCGCCGCAAAGTTACGGCGATTAGCATCGGCGGCTCCCATCCCGACCATTGCCATAAACAGTGGGATTAACGGGGCCGTCAGGAATAGAATGGTCGCTGCTGCCCAGTTTATCGGAAATAGGGTAATCAGAATAAGCAGCGGGATCACAGCAGCCAAGGTCATTTGCGGCAGATAACGGGCGTAATAGTCATGCATTTTCTCAATCTGTTCATGCAGTAAGGTGGTCCAACTGCCGACAGGTCGAGAAGCGATCCAAACAGGTCCTAACCTTTCTAAGCGGTTTAACACTAATTGGCGGATAGCGAGCCGTAATGCCTCGCCCGCTTTGACGCCGACTTTTTCGCGGCTGTAGTGCAGCACTGAGCGTAGCGCAAAACACCCGACGAGCAGGGCTAACCAGTGGTAAAGATGCGGAAGGGGTTGATGATCGATTAAGGCGCGTTGCAGAAGTTCTGCTAAACAATAAGCCTGTAAAAGTATCGTGAGTGCGCTGCAGGTGCCCAAAATGACCGAGAGTGTAAGCCAACGTTTAGCATGGAGACGCTGCGCTTTGAGCCAGAGTGTAAGCTGTTTTTGTCTTGATTTATCCACGGAAGAGTCTTTGACCTGTTGGAATTGAACATCGACTATCTGAAATTCCTAACAACTCTAGCACGCAGGAGATAAAAAAGGCGACAGATAACCTGTCGCCGGGATTAATCTAGATCATACAATTAACAAATTAGTTATTTTCGCTAACTAATCCATCTAAATAGCGCTCAGCATCGAGGGCTGCCATGCAGCCGGTCCCTGCAGAGGTGATTGCCTGACGATAGTTATGATCCATCACATCCCCTGCGGCGAACACGCCAGGAATGCTGGTTTGTGTTGCGTTACCGGCTAGGCCTGATTGCACCACGATATAGCCATCTTGAAGGGTCAGTTGCTCTGCGAAAATCGCCGTATTCGGTTTATGGCCAATCGCGATAAACACACCTGCTACCGCTAACTCATCAATGCTACCATCGTGAGTCGACTTCAGTTTTACGCCAGTTACCCCCATCTCGTTACCGACCACTTCGTCTAAAGTACGGTCGGTATGCAGGATGATGTTGCCGCTGCTCACTTTATCCATCAGTCGGTCAATCAGTATCTTTTCTGCCCGGAAATTATCCCGGCGGTGAATGAGGTGAACTTCTGCAGCGATATTTGATAGATAGAGCGCCTCTTCGACGGCAGTATTCCCGCCACCCACCACCGCAACTTTTTGCTTACGATAGAAGAAACCATCACAGGTCGCACAGGCTGAAACACCACGCCCTTTAAAAGCCTCTTCAGATGGCAAGCCGATATAACGTGCCGAAGCACCTGTCGCGATGATAAGCGCATCAGCGGTGTACTCTTCGCTGTCGCCAAAAAGACGGAACGGGCGTTGTTCTAAATCGACACGGTTGATATGATCGAGAACAATTTCGGTATTGAATTTAACGGCATGTTCGTGCATGCGGTCCATGAGGAGAGGACCTGTCAGATCGTTGGCATCCCCCGGCCAGTTTTCGACTTCCGTCGTCGTGGTCAGTTGTCCGCCTTTTTCTACCCCAGTAATCAGAACAGGGTTTAGGTTGGCACGTGCAGCATAGACCGCAGCGGTATAACCCGCAGGACCTGATCCTAGGATTAAGAGTTTGCTGTGTTTGGCCATTTTTATTCCTCAGTGTTAAATCATATTTCTGTTGATTGTAGGGAAACTTCTTCATGAAAAAAAGCATCAGCTAATGTTGTTCTCTATTACTGCAATAGGTAATCGGTATCTCAGTGGAAAATTCTGATGTAATTGGGGTTAAAACCCGCTAAAACCGGTTTTTTTTTCTAGAATAATCATACCTCACGGATAAAAATAAAAAAAATACCGAATGTTGTACTGAAAAAAGATGTTTTGCTTTGACAATCCGCTATTGTTTTGCGAAAACAGGGGAAGCCGTTAATCGCTTCAGCATAACGGCAATAAGCTACGACACAACATAAGCGGGCCAAACAATCCCCGGGCACAGGGGCGGGCTTTGCATTGAAGCTCGGAATAAAAGAGATAATCAAAAATGGTAGATAACAAAAAGCGTCCTAGTAAGGACCTCGATCGTATCGATCGCAATATACTTAATGAATTACAGAAGGATGGGCGAATTTCTAACGTAGAACTGTCAAAGCGAGTTGGCCTATCGCCTACACCTTGCTTAGAACGCGTTCGTCGTCTGGAGCGTCAAGGTTTCATCTTGGGATATACCGCGCTATTGAACCCGCATTATTTGGATGCTTCTCTACTCGTCTTTGTTGAGATAACTCTGAATCGTGGAGCGCCCGATGTCTTCGAACAGTTCAATGCCGCCGTGCAGAAGTTAGAAGAAACCCAAGAGTGTCATTTAGTCTCTGGCGATTTTGATTATCTCCTTAAAACCCGCGTTCCTGATATGTCTGCCTACCGTAAACTGCTTGGCGAAACACTGTTAAGATTACCTGGCGTGAACGACACCAGAACCTACGTTGTCATGGAAGAAGTTAAGCAAAGTAATCGTTTAGTGATCAAAACTCGCTAAATCTGACAGGTGCAAAGGCTGAATTTTTTCGGTACACTCCTGTAAATGCATACAGGAACAGCGTATTAGGCGTTGTTCCTTCCTCCCTAGACAGGCACCTGGAGAGTACTCTTGAGCCAGGAATACATTGAAGATAAAGATATTGCTTTAACCCCTATGAGTAGCGGACGTCGTTTACTGGAAGCGTTGTTGATTCTGGTTGCGCTGTTTGCCGTCTATTTGATGATCTCATTAGTGAGTTTTAACCCTTCTGATCCAAGTTGGTCGCAAACGGCTTGGCACGAACCTATCCATAATTTGGGCGGTGGAATCGGTGCCTGGCTGGCGGATACTTTGCTCTTCATCTTCGGGATGATGGCTTATGCTATCCCTGTCGTTATCCTCGGGTTATGTTGGATTGCGCATCGCTACCGTTTTAAAGAGCAGCATTACATCGACTTTTTCGCCATTGGTTTACGCCTAATTGGTGTCTTAAGCCTCGTGGTGACGACCTGTGGTCTGGCCTCGCTCAACGCCGATGATATCTGGTACTTTGCCTCGGGTGGCGTTATCGGGAGTCTCGTAAGCAGTGCTATGTCGCAGTATTTTGCGCCAGCCTTAGGCACGCTGATTCTGCTCTTCATCTGGGCCGCGGGTATCACGCTTTATACTGGCTGGTCTTGGCTAACGATTGCCGAGAAAATCGGTAATACGGTAATGCGTATCGTGACCTTCGCTAGCCATCGCCGTGAAGAAGAGTACTGGGATGAAGAAGAAGAGTTCGAGCAGTCTGCTGTCGAAACCCCTGAACCTGCACAGATTCCAGTCCAAAAAGCCAACCGCAGCGTGTTTCGCCGCTTTGCCAATAAACACGCCTCCACTGCGCTGGTTGCCGATCATGACGACCCATTACTGGCTCCTCGTCCGCAGGCACCCACGGCTGTAGCGCAGGAAGAGTATGATCCGCTATTGGATTATGACCCATTATTGGATTACCAACCGAATACAGTATCGCCTGCGGCTAAGCCTGACCCTTCAGCGAGCCAACCGGTGGCGTTTACGCCAGCGGCCATTGACCAGTCTGCCAGGGTAGAAGACGTCGCGGTACAACCCGCTACGGAGATGGCACAGCCGACAATACCAGTCACCCCAGATACGTCAGGGGTTGACGCTACCGTCCCTCCGGCGCAGATGCCAGAGCATACGGTTTCTGTCCCAGAACCCTTATCTCAACCGGTATACCACTTTGAGATCCCAGCAGAAAGCCGCGAATATCAGCCTCGTTCGCAACACACCACGCAGAATGAGGCCGTCACGCCAACGGTTACGCCGCAGGTCAGTTACCCTGAGCGAGCGCCGACACCACCTTCTTCAACGTCGGCGAGCCCTGTAGCGGCTACTGCAGCGACGGCTGCCACAGCGGCAGCGAGCGCTAAACCTTTATCGCCCTTTGCCGCAGCGGCGAGCATGGGCAAATTAACGACACCAGATTTATCCGGTCAGAAACTTAAAGAGTCGGGGAATAACGCTCAGGTTAAGCAGGGGATAGGTCCGGAGTTACCTCGTCCTAATCCAGTGCGTATCCCTACGCGCCGCGAATTGGCTTCTTATGGCATTAAACTGCCCTCGCAACGACAAGCTGAAGAGGAACTTCGGCAACGCGAAACCGCGACGCATCAGGAAGAAACTATTGATGATGAGCAAGCCCAGCATAATGATGAACTTGCCGCACAATTTTCAGCACAGCAAGAGCAACGCTATGCAGAGGTTGAGGCTACCGACATCACTGAGCCAGATCCTGAAGAGCAGGCAGAGCAAGAAGAGCTGGCTCGTCAGTTCCATGCGGCGCAACAACAGCGTTACGAGCAACCTAATACCGTTGATACGGTGCAAAAATCACCGCTCGTCGACCTAGCCGATTTCAGTTTCTCGCCGATGGAAGAGTTAGTCACGGAGTCACCGAGTGAGCCACTCTTTACTATTACGCCTTCCGAGCCTACACCGCCCGCTCAGCCTGAATCGGCGGCGCCGGTCTACAGTGCTGCGGTTGAGCCAACGCCGACAGCGGAAACCCACGAGGAAGTTGAAAGCCAAAATACGGCAAAAGATAGCTTATTCCACCCATTCTTGGTGAGACATGAGCAGCCTTTAGCCAAACCGACGACACCGCTGCCGACACTGGATTTATTGACCGCTCCCCCGGCTGAAGAAGAACCCGTTGATATGTTCGCATTAGAGCAAACAGGGCAGCTGGTGGAAGCACGGCTTGCGGATTTCCGTATTAAAGCCGACGTTGTGGGAATTTCGCCAGGACCGGTGATTACGCGGTTCGAGCTAGACCTTGCACCAGGAGTGAAAGCCGCGCGTATTTCTAACCTTTCCCGCGACCTCGCACGTTCGCTTTCCGCTATCGCAGTGCGGGTTGTCGAAGTTATCCCGGGGAAACCTTATGTTGGCCTTGAACTCCCCAACCAGCATCGTCAAACTGTTTATCTTCGCGAAGTACTCGATTGCCCAGCATTCCGAGACAATCCATCGCCATTAAGTGTGGTACTCGGTAAAGACATCTCCGGTGATCCGGTGGTGGCTGATCTGGGTAAAATGCCGCACTTACTGGTCGCCGGTACGACCGGTTCGGGTAAATCTGTCGGTGTTAACGCAATGATCCTCAGTATCTTGTATAAAGCCACGCCAGACGAAGTACGCTTTATCATGATCGACCCGAAAATGTTGGAATTATCGGTCTACGAAGGGATCCCGCATCTATTAACCGAAGTGGTTACCGATATGAAAGATGCTGCCAACGCCTTGCGTTGGAGCGTGATGGAGATGGAGCGTCGCTATAAATTAATGTCGGCGCTGGGTGTTCGTAACCTGGCGGGCTACAACGAGAAAATTGAACAAGCGGAAGCCATGGGACGACCTATCCCTGATCCATTCTGGAAGCCGGGTGACAGTATGGATACTCAACCGCCAGTACTGGAGAAACTGCCTTATATCGTCGTGATGGTCGACGAATTTGCCGACCTAATGATGGCAGTGGGTAAAAAAGTTGAAGAGCTAATCGCCCGTCTCGCTCAAAAAGCACGTGCGGCCGGTATACACTTGGTTCTGGCGACACAGCGGCCATCGGTGGATGTCATCACGGGTTTGATTAAGGCCAACATCCCGACACGTATCGCCTTTACAGTGTCGAGTAAGATCGATTCTCGGACTATCCTTGACCAAGGTGGTGCTGAGTCCTTGCTTGGAATGGGGGATATGCTTTATATGCCGCCAAACTCATCAATGCCTGTGCGGGTACATGGCGCCTTCGTCCGTGACCAAGAAGTGCATGCCGTGGTTCAAGACTGGAAAGCGCGTGGTCGTCCGCAATATATCGACAGTATCACTGCGGGGGATGAGAGTGAAAACGGTGCTGGGGGACTCGACGGTAATGGCGAGGATCTCGATCCGCTGTTTGACCAAGCAGTAGCCTTTGTGGTGGAAAAACGTCGTGCCTCTATCTCAGGCGTTCAGCGTCAATTCCGTATTGGTTATAACCGGGCGGCGCGGATTATTGAGCAGATGGAAGCGCAGGGGATTGTCTCCGAGCCAGGCAATAACGGTAACCGAGAGGTTCTCTCACCCCCTCCTCACGAGATGTAATCACGCACTCGTGTTAAGAAATAGGCCAGAGTTAACTCTGGCCTATTGTTTATGCAAAGAGTGCCCCCATATCAACTTTACACCCATTCTGCTGTTCGATCGGCTAAGTAGTGGCTACAGTTATTCAACCTCGAGCAAGAATTTATAAGGAATTATCAATGATGAAAAAGATGATCGTTGCCACAGGATTAATCGCGGGTTTACTTTCTGCACAGGCTTTTGCCGATGATGCTGCGGTGCTGCAATCACGCCTTAATAAAGTGAATAGCTTCCATGCAAGCTTTACCCAAACAGTTACCGACGGTTCAGGTGCAAACGTGCAACAAGGACAAGGCGAATTATGGGTGAAGCGTCCCAGTCTTTTTAACTGGCATATGACAGCCCCCGATGAAAGCACTATTATTTCCGATGGTAAAACGCTCTGGTTTTATAATCCTTTCGTAGAACAAGTCAGTGCAACCTGGCTAAAAAACGCGACCAGCAATACTCCGTTTATGCTCATTGCCCGTAACCAACGTTCCGATTGGAAAAACTATAATGTGGCTCAGCAGGGCGACCACTTCGCATTAACGCCTAAAAATGGTGGCGGCAATCTGAAACAATTCAGTATTGATGTGACGCCAGAAGGGACAATCAATCAGTTCAGCGCGATCGAACAAGATGGTCAACGTAGTAACTACCAACTTAAAAGCCAAAAAAATGGCGCTATCGATGCTGCTAAATTCCAGTTCACGCCACCGAAAGGTGTGACGGTGGACGATCAACGTCAATAAATAAGTAAGGTTTACCGTGAGTAATTTATCGTTAGATTTTGCGCCTGCTGAATTTCAACCTCTGGCGGCACGAATGCGTCCCACCACGCTTGATGACTATGTGGGACAGCAGCATATCCTTGCTCCCGGTAAACCCTTAGCGAAAGCTATCAAAGCAGGTCAGCTGCATTCGATGATCCTCTGGGGCCCGCCCGGTACTGGGAAGACTACGCTGGCGGAAATTATGGCGTTTTACGCGCAGGCGCAGGTTTCGCGGGTTTCAGCGGTGACTTCTGGTATCAAGGAAATCCGTGAGGCGATCGAACTCGCCCGTGTTAATCGCCAATCCGGCCAGCGTACCATTCTTTTTGTCGACGAGGTCCACCGCTTTAACAAAAGCCAACAGGATGCGTTTCTCCCGCATATTGAAGATGGCACCATCACCTTTATTGGCGCGACCACGGAGAATCCCTCGTTCGAATTAAATTCGGCATTGTTGTCGCGCGCGCGGGTTTATTTATTGAAATCGCTGACGCTTGCAGAAGTTGAAGCCATTCTCGATCAAGCGATGGCAGATTCTGAACGTGGCTTGGCGGGGCAAAATCTTTATTTGCCTGATACCACCCGAAAGATGATAGCAGAGCTCGTCAATGGTGATGCGCGTCGCGCACTTAATACCTTAGAGATGATGGCAGATATGGCCGAAGAATCATCGCAAGGCCAGCGACTGCTCACGCCGGAACTCCTCACGGAGATTGCGGGCGAGCGCAGCGCGCGGTTTGATAATAAGGGTGACCGTTTCTATGATCTTATTTCTGCCGTGCATAAGTCCGTGCGCGGATCGTCACCGGACGCAGCGCTGTACTGGTATGCCCGCATCATCACTGCTGGCGGTGACCCGCTTTATGTGGCTCGCCGCCTGTTAGCGATTGCGTCTGAGGATGTCGGTAATGCCGATCCACGTGGGATGCAAGTGGCCATAGCGGCCTGGGATTGTTACACCCGTGTCGGGCCCGCCGAAGGGGAAAGGGCAATCGCTCAAGCGCTGGTTTATTTGGCCTGTGCACCGAAAAGTAATGCCGTCTATAACGCCTTTAATCAAGCGATGCACGATGCTCGTCATTCGCCAGACTACGACGTGCCTGACCATCTCCGTAATGCGCCAACGGCGTTAATGAAAGAGATGGGGCTAAAAAAAGAGTATCGTTACGCTCACGATGAACCCCACGCCTACGCGGCAGGTGAGAACTATTTTCCGCCAGAAATGGCAGATAAACGGTACTATCAGCCTACCTCCCGGGGATTAGAAGCGAAAATTGCTGAAAAACTCGCCTGGCTTACTGAACAGGATCATAATAGTCCGACAAAACGCTACCGCAGCAATTAACATTCCGGTAATCTGATACTTATCGTCGTCGTTCACCACGACAAGTTTTTTCCACTTACATAAAACAGGATTAGCATGCTCGATCCCAATCTGTTGCGTAATGAGCCAGACGCAGTTGCAGAAAAACTGGCACGCCGAGGATTCACTTTAGATGTCGAAACGCTACGTGCGCTAGAAGAACGTCGTAAAGTGCTACAAGTTGAAACGGAAACGTTGCAAGCCGAGCGTAATGCGCGATCGAAATCGATCGGTCAAGCAAAAGCACGTGGGGAAGATATCGAGCCATTGCGTCAAGAAGTGAACAGATTGGGTGAGAAGCTGGATCAGGCGAAAGCCGATCTGGACACGCTACTCAACGACATTCGTCAACTGGCATTGACCCTACCGAATATCCCAGATGATGTTGTTCCAGACGGTAAAGATGACACTGAAAATTTAGAGGTATTACGCTGGGGCACGCCTAAGCAATACGATTTTAGCGTTAAAGATCACGTCGACTTGGGTGAGCTAAGCGGGGGTATCGACTTCGCGTCTGCAGTGAAATTAACAGGTTCACGCTTTGTGGTACTGAAGGGACAGATAGCGAAAATGCATCGTGCGTTGGCGCAATTTATGCTGGATCTTCACACTGAACAACATGAGTATACTGAACTCTACGTTCCTTACCTTGTTAACCACGACTCGCTGTTTGGTACCGGGCAATTACCTAAATTTGGTAATGATCTCTTCCACACCCGTCCATTGGATGAAGAAGCTGGCAATAGCCAATATGCGCTTATCCCCACGGCTGAAGTGCCGGTAACGAATCTGGTTCGTGACGAGATCATCGACGAAGATGCTTTACCGCTTAAATATACTGCTCATACGCCATGCTTCCGTTCAGAAGCCGGTTCTTATGGCCGCGACACTCGCGGATTAATTCGTATGCACCAGTTTGATAAAGTCGAAATGGTCCAAGTTGTTGCGCCTGAACAGTCAATGGATGCATTAGAGTCGTTAACGGGTCATGCTGAGAAAGTATTACAACTATTAGAACTTCCTTATCGTAAAGTACTGCTGTGTACTGGCGATATCGGTTTTAGTGCCTGTAAGACCTATGATTTGGAAGTGTGGTTACCGGCTCAAGAAACGTACCGTGAAATCTCTTCTTGCTCAAACATGGGTGACTTCCAAGCGCGTCGTATGCAAGCCCGTTGTCGTTCAAAGAGCGACCGTAAAACGCGCTTAGTCCATACCCTAAATGGTTCTGGCTTAGCCGTGGGACGTACATTGGTTGCGGTGTTGGAAAACTACCAACTTGCAGACGGTCGAATCCAAGTTCCTGATGTGTTAAAACCTTATATGAAAGGGCTTGAGTTTATCGGCTAACCTGTCGCTGTATAAGAAGCTCCACCCGTCAAGGTGGGGCTTTTTTTGTACCAAAACAAAAAGTGCCTTCGACACTTTCCCTCAATTGACTTTGCCGTAATCCCTGCCATTATTCGCTCACTTTTATTCTTCTGAGTTATCCCAACCATCATGTCGGCGCTATCACGTCCAGTTATTCTGCTATTAAGTGGCTTGCTACTTTTAACGGTGTGTATTGCTGTGCTCAATACACAGATCCCGCTTTGGCTCTCCCATGAGTCATGGTCAACCTTGCAAATCGGATTAATCAGCTCAGCTTTTTTTACTGGTAATCTTACTGGGACGCTCTTTGCCGGCAAACTCATTAATCGTTTGGGGTTTAACCGTAGCTACTACTTAGCCACTGCGATTTTCGCGATAGCAACCTTAGTCCTCGTCTTCAGTCACTCTTTCGAGAGCTGGGCATTTTGGCGTTTCATTGCTGGCAATGGCTGTGCCTTGCTCTGGGTGATAGTGGAGAGCGCATTACTCTGCTCTGGCACGCTATCCAACCGTGGGCGTCTGCTTGCCGCGTATATGATTGTCTATTATCTCGGGACGGTACTGGGTCAGCTCTTTATTAGTGCAATGCCACTCTCGGTTACCGCTCTGGTTCCAGCGTTAGTCACCCTGATGATGCTCGCGATTCTTCCGTTGTTATTTGTCGCGGTGACCGCAGGCGAAGCGGAAGAGGCACTGGAGACACCAAAACAACCGGGTGTCATGAAGATGTTTTTCCGCCGTCAATCTCGGTTAGGGATCAATGGCTGCATTATCTCTGGTGTGGTGTTGGGATCACTTTATGGGCTAATGCCACTCTATCTTTCCCATAAGGGTATGAACGACAGTAATGTTGGCTACTGGATGGCGCTGCTAATCAGCGCTGGGATTATTGCGCAGTGGCCATTAGGGAAATTAGCCGACCGTTACGGACGGTTATTGGTCTTGCGTGTACAAGTATTTGTGGTGATTCTAGCGGCAATTGCCATGTTGATGAATGCCTCCTTGGTCGCTGGATTATTTATTCTTGGCAGTGCAGGATTTACCCTTTACCCGGTGGCGATGGCGTGGGCTTGTGAAAAGGTGAGTAAGAGTGAGCTTATTCCGATGAATCAGGCATTACTGCTGAGTTATACCGCGGGGAGTCTCGCGGGCCCGGCAATCACTTCATTATTGATGGAGACTTGGTCAGATAATATCTTGTTCGTGATGATTGCTATCGTTTCGTTTGTCTATCTGATGATGCTGCTTCGTAAAACCGATCAGCAAGCAACGCCTATCGCTCACGCATAAAAAAAGGCCTCATTTGAGGCCTTATTCATTTCAGCGAGTTAGCCTTGCGCGTGTAGGCGTTTGGCGGTTTGTAACTTTTCGTAAGCCGCTAACAACGATTGATGCGCAGGGAATGCCGTCAATGCCGCATCGACAGCTTGTAATCCATAAAACGGCGCTTCACCGCTTACGGCGGCTGAGGCGGCCTCGACCGTTTCTGCACCGTACATTTTGTTGAAGGCATTAAGGTAGTCGACAGCGTGGCGATCATCTTCCAAGGCCAGCAATAACAGGGTCTGTAGGCAACGATAGTAATTCGCACGTTCAGCACTGAATACCGAACCATTGAATTCGATCGTCCATTCCGCCCAGGTGAGTGCTTGATCAATATCACCGCCAGCTAAAGCTAGCATCGATTTTAATTCGCCCACTCGTAGCGTAGACCAGCCGTTATCTTTACCGGTAGCAATCCCTAACAGTTCACGTACGCGGGTAAAGTCATCTAGACCGTGGTCGTCCAGTGTAGAAATAAGTTCTAAGTACTCTTCCGGTTCCCATTCAGAGCCAGGCAATGACAGGATGATTTGGCGTAAATCGGCACCCATATTATTGTTGGCTAACAACAGGTCTTCGGCAGGGTAGATATCTGACATGCCTGGCACGATGATACGGCAGGCATAGACACCCAAGTGCTCGTAGTCGGCGATATACACTTCTTGCTGTGCCTGTTGGAAAATCGTCATTAACGTCGAGAATTCTTGTTCGGTCGAACCTGAGAACGACCAATCGACAAACGGATAATCGGCACCATCTTTAAACATATCCCAAGAAATTAAGCCACTTGAATCGATAAAGTGGGTTTCGAGGTTAGTGTGTTCTGCCACTTCTTCATCATCGAAGGTTGGGGGGGTGAAGACATCGAGATCTTTTAGGCCACGGCCTTGAAGCAATTCGGTCACCGTGCGTTCCAACGCCACACCAAAATCGGGATGTGCCCCAAAGGAGGCGAAGCAGGTACCATTACTCGGATTGAAGAGTACGACACAGATCACCGGGTATTTGCCACCTAGTGACGCGTCGTAAGAAAGAATAGGAAAGCCTTCCGCCTCGAGACGGGCAATGGCTTCGGTTACGTTAGGGTAGCGGGCTAGAACCTCTGCCGGAATTTCAGGCAGGCTAATCGATTCGGCGATAATTTTATTCTTAACATAACGCTCAAAGACCTCGGATAACCCTTGGACACGGGCTTCATTTGCGGTATTCCCTGCAGACATGCCATTAGAGACATAAAGGTTGCCAATAATGTTCATAGGAATATAAACGGTCTGCAGATCAGATTGGCGAGTAAAAGGAAGGGCACAAATTCCGCGCTCATGATTGCCCGATTGCAGGTCAATCAAGTCAGAACCACTAAGTTCGTTTTCTGGGTCGTAAAATTGACGAAGTCGAGTATCGAGGATGCCTTCGGGTAGCGAGTCATCATCGCTTAATGGGAACCATTTTTCATCCGGATAGTGGACAAAGGGACCGTTCGCCACTTTATCGCCTAGCCAGAAGTCGGCAAAGAAGTAGTTAGTGGATAAACGCTCAAAATACTCACCTAGCGCGGAGGCCAATGCCGCTTTTTTGGTTGCCCCTTTACCGTTAGTAAAGCAGAGCGCGCAATCTTTATCACGGACGTGTACTGACCAGACATTAGGTACGGGGTTAAGCCAAGAAGCTTCTTCGATAATGAAGCCAAGTTGCTGAAGTTTATCTTGAAAACGGCTAATTGAATCTTCAAGGGCGGCATCTTTGCCGGGAATAAAGGTTTGCGTCATGGTGGCGCTCTCTGGTTAAACTACAAATGATAATGGCTATCATACGTTTTTTCACCGCGAGCGGCTATCGTTGTGCAGGGTTTTCCAGCAATCTTTGTCCTTGGCGAGATTATCTATTGCAGCAATATTCTGGCAGTGATAAAACCGAAGGCTCAACACAAATTCTTTGACAGAATAATAAAGGGTGAAGGTCAATGACGCAGGTGTTCAATTTTAGTTCCGGTCCCGCTATGTTACCAAAAGCAGTGTTAGAACAAGTTCAAACAGAACTGCTCGATTGGCAGGGACTGGGAACCTCAGTAATGGAAATCAGTCACCGCAGTAAAGAATTTATTGCTGTTGCCGAGACAGCAGAACAAGATCTTCGTGACTTACTTTCCATTCCTGCCAACTATAAAGTCTTATTTTGTCAGGGCGGCGCGCGGGCACAATTTGCGGCTATCCCCGCTAATTTGTTAGGTACAGCCCAACAAGCGGATTATATCGACGGTGGCTATTGGGCACACAGTGCGATCAATGAAGCTACGAAATTCTGCACCCCAAATGTTATCGATATCAAAACCACGGAAAATGGTAAGGTCGCCTTACTGCCAATGAGTCAATGGCAGTTATCGGATCAATCAGCCTATGTACACTACTGCCCGAATGAAACCATCGACGGTACCGCAATCGACGAAGAACCTGATTTTGGAGATCGTGTAGTGGTTGCTGACCTCTCATCGACCATTCTTTCTCGTCCTCTCGATATCAGCCGCTATGGCGTTATCTATGCAGGCGCGCAAAAAAATATCGGCCCAGCAGGCTTAACCCTCGTAATTGTTCGTGAAGATCTGTTAGGTAAGACCCTTCAGCAGTTCCCGTCGGTGTTAGACTTTAAAACCTTAGCGGACAACGATTCGATGTTTAATACCCCGCCGACTTTTGCTTGGTATTTATCAGGTCTGGTCTTCAAGTGGCTTAAAGCGCAGGGCGGTATCGAGGCGATGGCCAAGCAAAACCAAGCTAAGGCTGACTTGCTCTATGGCACCATTGATCGCAGCGATTTCTATCGCAACAATGTGATAGCGCGTAACCGTTCTAAAATGAACGTGCCTTTCCAATTGGCTGATGCGACGCTCGATAAATTGTTCTTAGATGAGTCCCTCGCCGCGGGCTTGCATGCGCTAAAAGGACACCGTGCTGTCGGCGGAATGCGCGCATCGATTTATAATGCAATGCCGCTAGAAGGTGTTCAAGCGTTGACGACCTTTATGCAAGACTTCGCACAGCGCCACGGTTAATTTTCACCATCACACTTTCTTCGCATTAGCGGGGAAAGTGGTTATATGAGTATCTTAATGCAATCTTTGACTTTACAACCTATCTCCCACGTTAGCGGGACAGTAAACCTTCCAGGTTCTAAGAGCGTTTCCAACCGTGCACTGCTATTGGCTGCGATGGCACAGGGCACGACACGGTTAACTAACTTGCTGGACAGTGACGATATCCGTCATATGCTCACGGCATTAGCCGCACTGGGGGTGGAGTATCAGCTTTCAGATGATCGAACCGTCTGTACCCTGACGGGCATCGGCGGTCCACTACAAAGTCGTGAACCACTGGAACTGTTTTTAGGTAATGCGGGTACGGCTATTCGTCCTTTGGCTGCAGCGCTTTCTCTCGCCGAAAACGACATAGTGCTAACCGGCGAGCCAAGAATGAAAGAGCGACCTATCGGTCATTTAGTCGATGCCCTGCGGGAAGGCGGCGCGACGATCTCTTATCTAGAAAATGAACACTACCCACCTATCCGCCTGCAGGGCGGTTTCAAGGGCGGTAACCTTAATGTTGATGGATCGGTATCCAGCCAGTTTCTGACCTCACTCCTTATGGCAGCTCCGTTAACGCAAGGTGAAACGGTGATTACCATTAAGGGGGAGTTGGTCTCCAAACCCTATATTGATATTACGCTCGATTTAATGGCTTCATTCGGTGTAACCGTCGAGAACCAAGATTACCAACGCTTTATCGTACAAGGTCAACAACAGTACCAAGCGCCGGGTGAAATTTTGGTAGAGGGTGATGCCTCTTCGGCGTCCTATTTCTTAGCAGCTGCCGCAATTCGTGGTGGAACGGTTAAAGTTACCGGTATTGGCCGTAACAGTGTGCAGGGTGATGTGAAGTTCGCTGAGGTGCTTGAGAAAATGGGCGCAACTGTCGAATGGGGTGATGACTTTATTGCTTGCACCGGCGCGCCCCTTAAGGCGGTGACGATGGATATGAACCATATTCCCGATGCGGCCATGACGATTGCCACTGCCGCGCTCTTTGCGCAAGGCACCACCACTATGAC
>Ga0308168_1000844_pt1 | contig 32486 bp, 28 predicted proteins | sample PhyCR2_FD_202133 | JGI IMG/M metagenome (GOLD analysis project Ga0308168, IMG submission 202133) | Phyllosphere microbial communities from UC Gill Tract Community Farm, Albany, California, United States - DLSLRC.R2 | ecosystem: Host-associated > Plants > Phyllosphere > Unclassified | place: USA...
AAAAGTAAATGTTGAGAAAAGTATATTAACTCTTCAATTAAAATTTTTTAGGTACCCTATCTTGCAATGTGTTTGGCATTTCGGTCAAGTCACAATTTTCTGGAACAGCACAAAAAAAATGAAATCATCAGTTCATAAAAAAATTTTATACTGCTATGAGGGCCTATTTTATTCTTTTTAAACTCTATTTTATACATTGATTTTTATTATCTTTTTATCTTATTTAGCATATTAGCTAGAAACATAACATTACTTTTAAAAACCTTAAATTTGAGGTTTTTTAGACCCAGTCGTCCACAAAATACCCAAAGATCAAAATGGTCAATTTGGCTGTTTTGACTATTTCTCTTAAACAAATTTGTAAAAAAATACAAATGATCTCTACATTCACCTAAAACTTCTCAATTTAATTATCTTTGATTGAGTCTATTTTTTAAATTTTAGTTTTTATGAGCCCTTGGATGAGCTTGATCATATACTTGTGCTAAATGATCAAAATCAATATGCGTATAAATTTGTGTCGTAGATAAATTACTATGGCCTAGCATTTCTTGTACTGAACGCAAATCACCGCTACTCGATAGCATATGGCTAGCAAAACAATGTCTGAGTAAATGCGGATGTAAATCGACATTTACACCTGCCCTTTGTGCTTGAAGCTTCACACGTTTTTCAATTTGCCTTGGAGTGAGCGCCCCTCCTCGTAAGGAAATAAAGACAGAATCATTTTGATCAAAATGTCCTTTCCAAATTTTATAAACTTTCAACCAGTTCAATAGGCTTTCTTTTGCTTTTTTCCCAAATGGTACTATACGTGTTTTATTTCCTTTACCTGTAATACGAACAAGTTGGCGATTAAAATCTACATCTTTAACAGTTAATCCCTGCAATTCAGCCAGACGTAAACCACTTGAGTAAAGTAACTCGAGCATCGCTTTGTCTCTTAACCAAAGCTGCTGATCAATTGGTTTTTCAGGCATAGGTTGATCTAAAATTTGATTAACTGTTTCTATGTCGATCATGCCTGGTAAAGGTCTAGGTTGGCGTTTTAGCTTAAAATCGTCGGTAGGGTTAATTTCTAGATATTTACCTTGTTCAGCCCACTTCATAAATTGACGAATTGAGGTGAGATGACGTTGCATGCTACTTGAACTTAACTGGTCCTGTTCGACACGCTGCGCTAAGTACTCTCTTAAATCTGAAGCTTCAATATTTCTCAAATCTAGTTGTTTGTGCTCGCAGAACTCAAGAAAGCTTTTAACATCTCGTTCATAAGCAGTAATCGTGTGCTCAGAGTGATTCTGTATTTTTCTTTCTTTTAACCACATTGAGAGCAGTTGTAATGCAAAATCCAAATTGCTCTCCATTTATTTGCTCATTTTTTTGAGTGTATCAAAAACTATGTGATCATGAAAATTTGATACCGCACAACCTAATGCTGATCTAATTTATATATTACAATTTAAACCAAGTATTCATTGGACCTTGCTGCCATGACCACCATACTCATCCCTTATTTAATTGCGATTACCTTACTTACACTGACCCCGGGTTTAGATACGACTTTAATTATTCGTACAGCAACACTTGAAGGTAAATCGAAAGCGTTTCAAGCAGCGGTCGGCATTAGCCTTGGCTGTATTGTATGGGGAATTATGGTTGCCTGTGGTCTAGGTGCTTTGCTCATGGCATCTGATCTCGCTTTTAATATTCTAAAATGGATGGGAGCTGCTTATCTTTCATGGCTTGGTTTAAATATGATTTTAAAACCACGTAGCCAACTTGCAGACATACAAGAAAATAATTCAAATTGCTCTACCTCAGAGAATTGGTTTATCAAAGGTTTCTTTGGCAATTTACTCAATCCCAAAGTTGGCATTTTTTATATTTCATTTCTTCCCCAGTTCATTCCAGCCCAAGCATCGGCTGTCACTTGGGTGATGGGACTTGTGATGATTCATGTCGTGATTGGAATAATATGGTCAACTTTATTAATTCTAGCCATGCAGCCACTTTCACGTTATCTAAAACAACCTAAATTTGTGAAATATATGGACCGAATTACAGGCAGTATTTTTGTGTTGTTTGCTTTGAAATTGGCGTTGAGTAAAAGGTAAATTTTTAAAAGCGTGCTAACACATAGCACGCTAAATAATACTTAAAACTTACATTAGGTCTTTTAAGTAGTTTTCTATTTGGACCGCAACTTCATTGGGATGTTTTTCTGCTAATTGATGGTCCCCACCTTTCACAACATATAATGTCGACTTTTCAAATTTTTGATTTAAATATTGGCCTACCTGAACTGGGCTCACTGGATCGTTATCGCCCCAGATTAATAAAGTTTCAACATTTATATCTGGCAAAAACTCTTCGTAGTTAGCATGAGTGGTAACAAACCAATCTGGATATTTTAAAAATGTTTGGCGGTATGCTTCACGCCAGTCTTGCACATTAAATCGTTTAAGGTTAATTCCACCAGAAGTTGCAATCAAAACCAGCCCTTTCACCAGTTGAGGTTTTTGCAACGCTGCGGCAACGGCAAAAATCCCACCCATTGATTGAGCAACAATTATAGATTCTTCATTAATTTGATCGACCACATAATTTGTTAGGTCTTCAAAACTCTTCACTTCAAGGGATTCTGGTGTATCGCCAAAACCGGGGTAACCAATAATTTTTGTACGATACTGCTGAGGTAATTTTTCAATTAAGGGATGCCAAAATGTCGTACTGCCTGATGCGCCGGGTAAGAAAATTAAATTATTCATATTTTTATAAAGTAATAAAATTAAAAAATTATTCTATATATAAAAGAAAGCCTCTTTTATCAATTTAGCTGATGAAAGAGGCTTCTATTTAAGTAATGCTATTAACCTTGAAAATAACGTAAATCCAAACGCCCATCATATACATGAGTTGTTGGACCAGTCATCCAAACCACATCGCCTTCTTGCCATTCAATTTGTAACTTACCACCAGCAAGCTCAACTTCAACTGAGTTCGCAAGTAGACCACGGCGCATACCACTTACCGCAGCAGCACATGCCCCTGTACCACAAGCTAATGTTTCACCAACACCACGTTCAAATACACGTAAGCGAACATGTTTTTCATCAATTACTTGCATAAAGCCAGCATTTACACGTTCAGGAAACCGTTTATGTGACTCAACTTGTGGACCAATGCCGGCAACATCTGCAGTTAATACATCTGGAACAATCGTTACGGCGTGAGGATTGCCCATATTGACCACATCAATATTAATGTTCTGGTCGTTAGCTAACTCAAGTGTATATAAAGCTTCTGGTTGTTCAGCAATGAATGGAATTTCATTCGGCAAGAACTTCGGGTAGCCCATATTGACGCGAACCCAACCATTTTGCCCCAATTCAGGTTTTACAATACCTGCTTTGGTTTGGACAGTAATACTTGTTTTGGTTGTTAAATGGCGCTCATGTACAAAACGAGCAAAACAGCGTACACCGTTACCACATTGTTCAACTTCAGAGCCATCAGCATTAAAAATACGATATTTAAAATCCGCTTCCGGTAAATCTGGTGGTTCAACAATTAAAAGCTGATCAAAACCAATACCGAAATGGCGATCGGCTAAGCGTTGAATTGTTTCTGTATCTAAATAAGCACGTTGGCTGATTAGATCAACCACCATAAAGTCGTTGCCTAGGCCATGCATTTTAGTAAATTCTAACAACATTTCATTTACTCCTCAGGCAACAAGCGTTCATTTTCCCAAAGGGACTCAACCGTTTCACGCTCACGAATCAAATGGGCTTTATCGCCTGATACCATCACTTCTGCAGCACGGCCGCGTGTGTTGTAATTTGAACTCATTACAAAACCATAAGCACCAGCGCCAAGAACAGCCAACAAGTCATTTTCTTTTAAAGCCAATGAACGATCTTTACCAATGAAGTCACCTGTTTCACAGATTGCACCCACAAGATCCCAAGTTTTTTCTTCAGTATCAGAACTTGGCACTACAGGTTGGATATCCATCCACGCTTCATATAAAGCAGGGCGAATTAAATCATTCATTGCTGCATCAATAATGGCAAAGTTACGGTGGCTCGTTGGCTTGAGCAAATCAACTTTTGTTAAAAGCACACCTGCATTTGCACTAATGCTACGGCCCGGTTCCATATAAACCTTAAGACCTAACTTTTCTAAAGCAGGTTTCATTGAGTTGGCATATTCTTCAACACTTGGCGGTGTTTCATCTTTATAACAAACACCTAAACCACCACCGATATCAATATGTTTAAGATTGATATCTAGTTTTTTCAATTCTTCGATCATCAACATGACACGATCTAAAGCGTCAACAAACGGTTTAGTCTCGGTCAATTGCGAACCAATGTGACAGTCAATTCCAATGATTTCAAGGTTTGGCAAAGATGCAGCATATTGATAAGTTTCATAAACGGTATCACTTGGGATACCAAATTTATTTTCTTTTAAACCAGTTGAAATATAAGGATGTGTTTTTGCATCTACGTCTGGATTTACACGTAAAGAAATCGGCGCTTTTTTGCCTAGACGAGCTGCAACTTTTTGAAGACGATCTAGTTCGGCATACGACTCTACATTAAAGCAAGCAATGCCTACATTTAACGATGTTTCGATATCGGCTTCAGTTTTACCTAAACCAGAAAAAACAACTTTAGATGCATCTCCACCCGCTTTTAAAACGCGTGCAAGTTCACCACCTGATACGATATCAAAACCAGCACCAAGTTTTGCCAACACATTAAGAACAGCTATATTTGAGTTAGATTTCACCGCAAAACAGATTTGATGATCAATAAAATCAAAAGCACGGTCCATATCTAAGTAATGTTTTTCAAAAGCTGCTTTTGAATAAACATACAAAGGGGTGCCAAATTGCTGCGCAAGCTGCTCCATAGAACATTGCTCTGCATGCAATACTCCATTAATGCGAGTGAAACTCATGAATGTGTCCTTATTTCAAAGCTTAAGGTGAAGTTGTTTGGGTTGGGGCTGATGATTCAACTGGCTGTTCAGCCTGCTCATCCTGTTGAACAACTTGTTTCTGTTCTTTATTACGATAGAGCAAGTATTTCGCACGTTTGTCATAATTTGGATCAGAAGGTAGCTGTAATGCTCCTGACTGACCGCAAGCGCTTAGTAAAATACTGCTGCTCAATAAACTGATGAGGCAAATGACACGACGCATCTGAGCACCTGATTTAAACAATTCGATGCAGTATACCGTGATCATGCAGGCGGCTAAAGAGTAAACTTAAAGAGAAAAACAATATGCATAAAAAACGCCAGCTTTTCAGCCGGCGTTTGATCATAACCAAATAAATTTAATTACTTTTTATGACGTGGTTTATAGAAGAAGAAATAACCAATGATCAAGATAATAAACCAAATTGGGCTGACTTTAAGCGCTTTAAACGTATCTGGCTCTAAAGACAACACGTAAATCATACCAATAAAGAAAATAATCGTGATCCAACATGTAAATAAGCCGCCCGGTAATTTAAACGTTGATTTGGCATGTAGCTCAGGGCGTGTAGTGTAGTAACGGATATAACTCCAGATAATGAGTAACCACACGCAAATGAACAGAATCGTTGAAAGCGTCGTTGCAAGCGTAAATGCTTCAACTGTATTTGGTACAAAATACTGTAATGCCGCACCTAACAATAAACACGCAGCAGAGAAATACAATGCATTTGCCGGCACCGCACGTCTGTTCAATTTACCAAAAGCTTTTGGACCCTGATCTTCACGAGATAAACCAAATAACATACGGCTTGTTGAGAAGACACCACTGTTCATTGATGACATCACTGATGACAATACCACCAAGTTCATCAGGATGGCTGCTGCTGCCACACCTGCTTGACTAAACAAGTTTACAAATGGGCTGATGGCTGGATCAATTTTATTCCAAGGTGTTACAGACATCACAATCAACAATGCCAATACGTAGAAAATAATGATACGGATTGGAATTGAGTTAATTGCTTTTGGTAGGTTACGTGCTGGGTCTTTCGTTTCCGCAGCCGTTGTTCCCACAAGTTCTACACCAACAAAAGCAAAGATTGCAATCTGGAAGCCTGCCAAGAAACCATGTACACCTGTTGGGAAGAAGCCACCGTTAGCCCAGAGATGAGTAAATGATGCAACTTCACCTGTACTTGAGGTAAAGCCTGTAAAGATCATCCATAGACCCACAGCGATTAAAATAATAATCGCAAGAATCTTAATGAGCGCAAACCAGAACTCTAACTCACCAAACAAGCGAACTGTTAACAGGTTTAAACCCATAATAAATACAATCGCGGCAACACTGATCATCGCCCCTTCGACAGGCGAGAAAGGTAGACCATTATTGAAGAACTGTAAGTAGTAAATAATTGCAGAAAGGTCAGCAATACCAATCGTGATCCAACATAACCAGTATGTCCACCCTACAAAGTAACCCGCCCATGGACCGATTAAATCTGTTGTGAAGTCAATAAATGATTTATAGGCAAGATTTGAAAGAAGTAATTCGCCAAGCGCACGCATGACAAAAAACACCATTACACCAATAATCAAATAAATGAATAAGATTGATGGACCAGCAAGGCTAATTGTTTTGCCTGATCCCATAAATAATCCGGTACCAATTGCACCACCAATCGCGATTAGTTGTAAATGCCGATTGGAGAGGCTTCGATGGAGTTCACCTTGTTCATGAGGCTCGCTCAGATTTTGATTCGACATTTGATAAATACACTCCAGTAATTTTTTTAGTCCGTTAGCTAAATTCAAATCAAAAAGACGATATCGCACCATTTGCAGGTATCTTTTAAATGTATATTTTTTGACAACTTTTCAGCTAACCAATTTTGTCTGTATTGCTGATGATTCCAAGCTACATACAATTATGGCCGATAATACGCATAAGCCTATTGCAATACAACGGACTCTCAAGTCAACTTTTGTCGTACTTGCTTAACTTTCGCATATATAAAAAGGCTACCAGTGAGATAGCCTTTTCGATTAAGGATCAGGAAATAAATTTATCTTTTGAAAAATTTACTTTTGTTTATTCTTCAATCTTTCTTCCCAGAATGTCGCATTTTTAATTCCTAATTTCACAGGGTCAAATGTGTACTCTTTTACTCCAGCTTTTTGCTGTGCTTCATAATCTTTCAGCGCTTTAATCGTTGGCTTCCATACAAAATATGTCACGATAATACCAACGATATTAATCCACGCCATTAAGCCCACACCGATATCACCAATTCCCCATATATAGCCAGTTGCACTTAATACTCCATAAGACACAGATAGAATAATAAAGCACTTCGTCACAAACAATAATGATGGAGATTTTGTAATATAACTTAGATAAGTAATGTTAGTTTCAGCAATATAGTAATACGCAACAATCGTTGTGAAGGCAAAGAAGAACACAGCTAAGGCAACAAAAATTTGGCCAAAATTACCAAACATTGTACTTACTGCCATTTGAGTAAATGCAGGAGAGCCAATTTCAACAGTAGCCCCAACATTCTGTACAATAAATTGGCCTGCTTCTAATGTACCTTGTACGTTATACATACCTGTAATTAAAATCATGAATGCTGTTGCAGAGCAGACGAATAATGTATCGACATAAATCGAGAATGCCTGCACAAAACCTTGTTGAGCCGGATGTTGAACTTCCGCTGCGGCAGCTGCGTGTGGCCCTGTTCCTTGCCCCGCCTCATTTGAATAAACACCACGTTTTACCCCCCAACCGATCGCTGCACCAAGACCCGCCATAGGAGAAAAAGCATCTTCAAAAATTAATTTGATTACTCCAGGTAATTCATGAATATTCGCAATAACAATCACAACAGCCATTAGGATATAACCAGCTGCCATAAAAGGAACAACGAATTCAGCAAAGCGTGCAATCCGTTTAATTCCACCAAAAATAATGATGGCGAGTAAACCCACAATCACTACAAGTGCTACAATTTTAAACAGGCCAATATCACCAAAAATAATTGCCCCTTCGCCTGTAATCTGGGTAAATGCCTTACCTACCGCATTTGCTTGAATGCCTGGTAAAAACAAACCACAGGCTACAATTGCTGAAATTGCAAATAAAACCCCTAACCAACGCTGACCTAAACCTCTATCAAAATAAAATGCTGGGCCACCGCGATATTGTCCTTGATACTCAACTTTATAGATTTGACCTAAAGTTGATTCTACATATGCCGTGCTTGCTCCTAAAAATGCAACCAACCACATCCAAAAGACAGCACCTGGTCCACCAAAACCAATTGCTGCCGCCACCCCTGCAATATTACCGACCCCAACTCGACCTGATAATGAAACGGCTAAAGCCTGAAAAGATGAAATCCCTTGTTCAGAAGAAGTACCTTTTATTAATAGTCTGGCCATTTCCTTCATTTGACGTACTTGAACAAACCTTGTCAAAATAGAAAAAAATAAACCCGCGCCTAAGCACAGGTAAATAAGTCCTTTACTCCAGATTATGCTATTTATCCAATCAACAATTTCTGCTGCACTCATAGATATCAACCTTTTGTATTTTAAAATACAATACTCATATTATTTTGTTCGTTTTTCACTTCAGCAATATCTATGCCATATCAATAATAAACAGTTAGATACATACCTCAGTAAAAACACCTTCCTTGGGGATAGCTTAGATTTTTTATATCCACTGAAAACAAACTCTATCTGACTTGTAAAAATCCTATATCGTGTTATTTTTGGTGTCTTTCCCTTATTAGTTCCTTAGAAGATTCCTTCAAATTTCCTCATTATCTTTTATGAAAATTTTTGGAAATAAGAATGAAGAACTTCCTAAGAACTATATTTATATAATATCGAGCAAAATTTCAATTTTTTATGAGCAAAGTCAAAACTGTTTACCGTTGCGAGCAATGTGGTGCCGATCATCTTAAATGGGCTGGTCAGTGCTCAGAGTGTGGTGAATGGAATTCTCTGACTGAAGTTAAACTTGAGCCAACTACTGCTCACCGTGCACGCCCTAAAATTGGGGGCTATGCGGGTCAAGTTGCTAACATTACAACGCTAAATAAAGTTTCAGTTTCGCATGAAACCCGTTTACCTACAGGTATTAGCGAATTTGACCGAGTGCTTGGCGGCGGTTTGGTGACCGGTTCTGTGGTGCTGATTGGTGGTGACCCCGGTATTGGTAAATCAACCATTCTTTTGCAAACTGCGACCCATATGGCAAGCGCAAAAAGCTCTGCACTTTATATTACGGGTGAAGAATCTTTATCTCAGGTAGCGCTTCGTGCGCAACGTCTTGACCTGCCAACTGACCAATTAAAAGTCATGGCTGAAACCTGTGTAGAACGCATTTGTGAGGTTTTAGAACAAGAAAAACCTGTAGTCGCTATTCTAGATTCGATTCAAACACTTTATACAGAAACCCTCCAGTCAGCTCCGGGTGGTGTTTCACAAATTCGTGAATCTGCTGCTTTATTAACCCGTTATGCAAAAAATAGTGGCACAGCGCTATTCATTGTTGGCCATGTGACCAAAGAAGGTGCACTGGCAGGTCCGCGTGTTTTAGAGCATATGGTGGACTGCGTACTTTACTTTGAAGGTCAATCAGACTCTCGCTATCGCATGATTCGTGCTGTTAAAAACCGTTTTGGCGCCGTCAATGAACTTGGCGTATTTGGCATGACTGATAAAGGCTTACGTGAAGTTGCTAACCCTTCTGCTATTTTCTTAAGTCGTTACGATGAAGCGATTCCCGGTTCAATTGTCATGATTAGCCGTGAAGGAACTCGCCCTCTTTTGGTCGAAGTGCAAGCTTTAGTTGATGATGCTCAAGGACAACCACGACGTGTTGCACTTGGTCTTGAACAAAACCGTTTGAACATGCTGCTTGCTGTAATGCATCGTCATGGCGGCGTGCAAACCACTGGACAAGATGTATACGTCAACATTGTAGGTGGCTTAAAAATTACCGAAACAGGTTCTGATTTGGCTGTCTTATTAGCCTGTGCTTCAAGTTTACGTACTAAAGCATTACCTCAGCAATTAGCCGTCTTTGGTGAAGTTGGTCTCTCAGGTGAAATTCGTCCTGTTCCTAATGGTCAAGAGCGCTTAAAAGAAGCAGCAAAACATGGCTTTAAATATGTCATTTTACCAAGAGGAAACGCCCCTCAAAAGGCAATTCCGGGCGTACAAGTCATTGCTGTTGCTCGATTGCATGAAGCCTTGACCGAAGCCATGCAACTCAGCGATGAATTGACATAAAAAAACATACTTTTAAGGTTGAAATTTAAGGTAAATACCTGCATAAATACTATTGTAAATTAACTTTAAACAGGAATTTCATATGGAAGTACACCAGCGTGGCGTGATTACCGGTATTTTAATGGCTGCTTTAGCAATTTCGCCTCTTGCTGAAGCTAAACGTGCAGGTGGTGGTAAAAGCCACGGTATGGCACGATCTACCACTTCAAGCCAGTCTTATCAACAACCTCGTCAAGTGACTCCAGTTCAACAAACTACTACAGCGCCTCAGAAATCTGGTCCAGGCGTTGGTTCAATGGTTGCAGCTGGTGTGGCTGGTGCTGCCGTAGGTGCTGTTGCAGCAAATGCTTTAGCTGATGACAAACCAACATCTACTGAACAACAAGCAACACAGGCGCAAGCACAAGAAGAGAAAAAAGGTGGTATTCCAAGTTGGATTTGGGTATTACTTGCAGCAGCTCTAGCTTTCTTTGTATTCCGTAAATTGGGATCAAAAAAAAAATTAGCAGCTAATAATCCTTACGCACCAAATAATGGCGGTCAAAACCCATTTGGCCGTTCTGCTGCACCACAAGCAACTCCACGTAATGCTGGCGATAATACAAATATCTTTGGTCAATCCGTGGGTGGCGGTGCAGCAACGCAAGCACCTTTTGGCGGTGTTACAACGAGCAATGGCAATCAACTTCCAGATGGTAGTGAACCTGCTGCGTTCTTACGTATTGCACGTCAACGTTTTAATCACATCCAATCGATGAATACTGCAAGTAACATTGAAGAAATTCGCCGTTACTTAACACCAGAACTTTATAGTTCTATGTATAACGACATCATGGCAAACCAAGATCAGGATGTTGCTGAATTTAGTAACTTGAATGCGATGGTTGTAGACAGCGCGACTGAAAATGGTCAATACGTAGTAAGCGTACGTTTTACTGGTACAGTAAGTGAAGACTTAAACAGCTTGCCACAACCGTTTACCGAAATCTGGCACTTTGTTAAACCTGCTGGCTCTCAGCAAGACTGGGTTGTTGCAGGTATTCAACAAGCTTAAGCTAAATAAATCCTAAATAAAAAAGCCACAATATTGTGGCTTTTTTATTTGTCAGCGTTTAAGCAATTTCTGCTGGAAAGGTCACTACTTTTTCAATTTTGACCTGATCCATTGCAACCATGAGTAAACGGTCTGCACCTAAAGCGATACCTGAGCATTCCGGCATATGAGGCAACGCTGCTAATAGATGTTCATCTAAAGGCATGACATGAAGGCCTTGTTTAGCTCGCTCTGCATTATCTGCTTCAAAGCGTGAACGTAACACATCTGCATCGAGCAATTCATCGTAGGCATTGGCTAGCTCTAAGCCTTCAATATAAACCTCGAAACGCGCCGCGACCTCTTCCCCATCTTCATCTACTTTCACTTTTGCCAAAGAGGCCATTTCTGGTGGAAAGTCAGTTAAAAAAACTGGAGCATCAAATCCTAAACTAGGTTCAACAAAATGAGAAAATAACAAATCCATGTAAGCTAGACGGTCATCACCCAAATCAAGATTTAACCCCACACGATTTGCCGTATCTTTGAGTTGCTTCAACGTTGCTTGTAATGGATTAATATCAAGTCGATCTTGAAAGGCATGTTTATAACTTAAAATAAACGGACGAACTTCACCAAAACGATGCTGCAAACAGGTTTGCAATAAATCGGCTGTTTCATGCATCAACGCTTTTAAGTCTAGACCGGGGCGATACCATTCAAGCATGGTAAATTCACTATTGTGTTTACGCCCGTGTTCATCGTCTCGGAACACCTTACAAATCTGGTAAATCGGCCCACTACCGCTCGCCAATAAACGCTTCATGGCAAACTCTGGTGAAGTCTGTAAATATTGCGTTTGCAATTTGCCATTAATATGACGCAAAGCCTGAACCGAAGCTAAATGTACATCGGTGACACCTGCTTGTGAAACGATTGGTGTTTCGACTTCCATAACATCACGTTCCGCAAAAAACTGACGGATTTGGCTATAGAGCTTGGCACGTGCTTTTAAGGCCTCAATTGAACAAGTAGGTTGATAACTTAAACTCATGCCTGTGGTCCCCCATGTGCTGCCCATTCACGACGCAGCGGATAATTTTTACGTAATAAATCAAATGCTTTTTGCTCTACTTTTCCGTCTTTAATACAGGCACGAATATTGGCATCATCTTGAGCAATATCATAAATTTGAGATAGTTTTTGCTTTAATACAGCTTTTAAATCATGTCCCGAAAAATAGTCTTCGCATGCAGGTAGCTGAGTTTCAAAACGCTTATTAATGTCGTATCCAAATTTTTGGCAAAACGCTTCATAAATCATTTGTGTACCACGGGCTTTTCCTTCAAAGCTATAACCAGCAATATGCGGTGTTGCTAAAGCCAACATGTCTATGAGTTCTTCTGATATGACTGGTTCCTGCTCAAATACATCAAGCACCACTTTACGCTGTGTACGTTGAATATCTTGCATTAAAGCGGCTTCTTTCACGACTGGACCACGTGCACTATTAATTAAAATCGTGTCAGGTTGAAGCGCTGCAAAAGCTTTCTCATCAAACAAATGATATGTCGGATGTTGACCGTTTTTTGTAAGCGGCACATGAATTGAAATGGCATTGGCTTGTTGCAACAGAGTTTCTAAGCTTACATTTTCAATTGTGTCTAGTTTCACATATGGGTCAAAGCCAATTACATTCCAGCCAAGTAACTGAGCCATATAAGCCAAGCGCTTACCGACGTTGCCAAGGCCAACAATACCTAGGGTAAATTTTTCTTGTTGTTCTAAAAGGTTTGCATCTAAATGAAGTAAAGCAGTAATGACATATTCAGCAACCGCTTGGGCATTACAACCAGCCGCATTTGCCCATGTAATTCCTTGTTTTTCTAACGCCGCAATATCTAAATGATCGGTCCCGATTGTGGCACTGCCCACATATTTTAATGCTGTGTTTTCAATTAAACTTGCGTTAACTGCAGTAACCGAACGAACCAATAAAGCTTCAGCATCTTTTACATCTGCATGGGTTAAAGTGCGCCCTGCTTTGTGTTGAATATCGCCAAACTCAGAAAAAAAGTAATCGGTAAATGCCAAGTTTTCATCTGCGACGATTTTCATTGTCTGCAACTCATAGCTTATAAAAACGTTATTATCCTTTGAGTTGTAGCAAAGCACAATGTTAAGGCCTTTAAATTCACGATTCTAAACTTTGACGGTTTACAAATTACAAGCCACCACCAAAGTAGAAATAGGCCATCAAGGCCAGTGTGATCCAAACTAGAATAATCAACACAGCAACCAAATAATTTTGAGGTCGACGCTCCTGTTGATCTAGCCATTCTTCAGCTTGTTGTTCCGCATCTAAAATGACTTGTTGAGGTGTAAAACGAACAGCTAACCAAATCAGCATCGGTAGAATGATGGCCTCATCTAAAAGGCCTAAAATAGGAATAAAATCTGGAATTAAATCGATTGGACTAAAGGCATAAGCCACAGCCACCACAGCAATAACTTTTGGGAACCATGGCATTTGAGGATGCTTTGACGCAAACCAAAGCATAATAATTTGTTTTTTTAGACGTTTTGCCCATTCTTTTAGTGATTGTAACCAAGACATTTGGACAGACTCTGAACCTTTAGAGTTTTATAATAATCCATAAAACCTATCCTTAGCTTAAAAGCCAAAGAAATGTCAGATGAGCTCTATTTTAGGTTCATCATCTTGAACAATATATTTTAAATTTCTGTATATAAAACAAATCTATCTCCCCTACAAAAACTCGCCAAAGTCAGGCCAGATTGTTTGGCTAATTGAATAGCCATACTGGTAGGTGCTGAAATTGAAGCAAGCAAGCTAATATTTAGCTGGGCACATTTTCGTATCAGCTCATAACTTGCCCGGCTGGTCATCACCACAAAACCTAAACTGGTGTCGTAGTTTTCTTGCGCTAAATAACCTATTAATTTATCTAAAGCATTATGGCGGCCGACATCTTCAAATAAAGCGACGATGTGACCATCAACCACCCAAGCTGCGGCATGTGCGCCACCCGTTAAAGCGGTAATTTCCTGTTGGGCTTTTAAATGGGAAATGGCACTCGGAATTTGCTCAAGCCATATTTTTGATGCATGCGTTGTAATTTTTGGAACATCTAACTGAAACTGCTCTAAACTCTCAATTCCACACAAACCACAGCCTGTACGGCCTACCATCATGCGGCGATGTTCCTTTAAGGCAGCAAATGCTCTCGATGAAATGGTCATTTCTACCGTAATACCCAATTCATTTTGATGTACATCAAGCGCATATAATTCTTTTAAGCTGGTCAAAATGCCTTCAGAGAGACTAAAGCCTTTGGCAAATAAATCAACATCAGTCGGTGTGGCCATCATCACCGCATGCGAAATACCGTTATACACCAAGGCAATTGGGTACTCTTGCACAATATGATCTAAAACATTTTCAGAGTCGGTTTTGTTAAACCGCTGTACTAGTAATGTTTCAACCCCATAAGAATGTGGTGTCAAAATTATTTCCTTTATTTCAAAATGGCGCTTGTTTAGAGCGCCATTTGTTTGGATGATATTTTTTAATATTGCCTTTGATTAAAGGTTGCTTACTTTCTTATCGGCATCTTCAGGGGCTACTGCCGTTGCCAAGTTAAAATGCTCTGGCGCATTTCCGGGATGCAAAATAACAGGAACACTTTTTGAAGCAGGAATCTTGGCATATTTATCATGACTGCTTAATGCCACCAAAGGATTAGTTTCCGGATAGTAAGCGGCTAAACTGCCTCGCGGAATGTTGTACGGCACAATACGGAAACTATGCACAATACGTTTCACACCGTCCGAGAAAACACTTTCAATATCCACCCACTGATTTGCTTCAAAACCAGCCTCATCAATATCAGCTTGGTTCATAAACAACACACGGCGCTGACCGAACACCCCACGGTAACGGTCATCCAGACCATATAGAGTAGTGTTGTATTGGTCATGAGAACGCGTGGTCATTAAGGTATAAACCTTACTGTCCGTATATGCGGCAGCGTACTGATTTTCTTTATCGGCATAGACTTCACTCAGCGGTGTAATCATAAACTGCGCTTTACCACTTTTTGTATTCCAGATGTGCTGATTGGCTGGATGTTCGAGGTGGAAGCCACCCGGCTTATAGACACGTAAATTAAAGTCATGGAACTCATCAAAGACATCGGCAATAGAGTCACGAATACGGTCATAGCTTTCGATATACCATTTCCATTTAATCTGACTGTCTGGAAGCACTGCTTCGGCCATTCGGGCGACGATATCTGGTTCAGACAAAATATTGTCAGAAATTGGAGCGTTACGCCCTGCTGACAAATGAATATTACTCATCGAATCTTCGACTGAAATTGCCTGTGGGCCATGAAGCTGCTCATCAATTTCGGTACGGCCTAAACATGGCAAAATAAGAGCATCTTTACCACACACCAAATGGCTACGGTTTAACTTAGTTGCGACATGAACAGTTAAATTACACTTTCTAAGTGCTTCTTGGGTATACGGCGTATCTGGCGTTGCAACTGCAAAGTTCCCACCTAAACCAATAAAGACTTTGACCTCGCCTTCAGCCATAGCTTTAATGGTCTCAACAACACCATGCCCATTTTTTCTCGGTGATTTAATTCCAAATACGCGGTCAATGTTGTCGAGTAATTTAGGGCTAGGCAGTTCATTAATACCCATGGTTCGGTCGCCTTGCACGTTACTGTGCCCACGAACTGGACAAAGCCCTGCACCCGGACGACCAATTTGACCACGAGCCAATAATAAATTGGCTAACATGTGTACGTTAGCAGTTCCGTGACGATGCTGGGTAATACCCATACCCCAACAGAAAATTGAACGCTCTGATTCTAAAAAGAGTTTGGCGAGTTTTTCTAAATGTTCAGGCGATAGGCCTGAGTGTTTATAAAGATCTGCCCATTCAGTTCTTTCAACCTCAGCAATCATTTCATCAAAACCAACGGTATTCACCGCAATAAAGTTTCGGTCAAAAATACTTGGTTTACCTGAGGCAAGTGCTTTTTTATCCCACTCATTTAAGTGTTTTAACATACCCAACATGAGTGCATAGTCACCACCAATTTTAGGTTGGAAATAATAGCGACTAATTGGTGTACTGCCGTTAGTCATCATTTCAAGCGGTGCTTGCGGGTCTTGGAAACGCTCAAGACCTCTTTCTTTAATTGGGTTAATCGCAATAATGTTACCGCCTCGTTTAGACACTTCACGCAAAGTACCTAACATACGTGGATGGTTGGTGCCGGGGTTATGACCAAAACTAAAAATAGCATCGGCTAAATCAAAGTCTTCTAGAGTGACTGTGCCTTTTCCTAAACCAATCGAGTCAAGCAAACCAACACTTGTGGTTTCATGACACATGTTCGAGCAGTCTGGAAAGTTATTTGTACCAAAGCTTCTCACAAATAATTGATATAAAAATGCAGCTTCGTTACTGGCACGGCCAGAAGTATAAAATGCCGCTTGGTCTGGGTTGTCTAGCGCATGTAAATGTTGAGCAATGAGTTTAAATGCATCGTCCCATGAAATAGGCACATATTTATCGGTTGCAGCATCATAGCGAACTGGGTCTGTTAAGCGGCCTAAGTCTTCGAGGAAAAAGTCACTTTGTTCTGATAACCAACTGACAGTATGTCCTGCGAAATATTCAGGAGTCACTGTTTTACTGGTTGCTTCAAAGGCAACTGCTTTTGCACCATTTTCACAGAAGTTAAAGGCATGAGCATCTTTCTTTTCTGGCCATGCACAGCCGGGACAGTCAAAACCTGTAGGCTGGTTAATATTGAGTAAGGTAATTGAGCCTTTACCTAAAATATCTTGTCGCTTTAAGTTTCGAGCAACACTAAGGAGTGCGCCCCACCCGCCAGCAGGATGAGTGTATGGCTCAATTCGCGCAAAACCGTTATTTTCCTGTATATGCTTTTGTTCTTCTGAATTATCCACTTTTTCATCCTCTTATTTCTTCTTAGGCATTCAACAGATCCAATAAAACCACAATTTAATTATGCTTATATCAAGAATCGCTGCTGTCTAGCTTGTGGGTAGAGTCCGCTTGGTATGTTATTCACCATATTTTAAAAAGCTGGCTCAACTGTTCTTATAATATGTGCCATATTTTTTACAATTACAATAATTCAAGCCAACCACGCTATTTATAAAAAAATATATAAAACAATGAGTTAAAAAGTTAGAAACTCCGCCTTTTACAGATCAAAACATTATTGGCTTTTATTTTTAACAGATTGAAAGCTTTTTAAAATTGATGTTTACATGTCTTTATGTATGGTTTTTTTGGATTAAGCAGTATAAAACAATTAAAAATCTATCCACATTAGAGCACTTATGAAGGTTGTGATCGCTCCTGACTCATTTAAAGACAGCTTAACTGCTTTAAACGTAGCTCAGGCCATTGCCAAAGGATGGCAAGAAATTTTTCCTCATGCGGAAACTGTTTTATGTCCAATGGCAGATGGCGGTGAAGGAACCATTGAAGCTGTTTTAGAAGTCTGCGATGGTCAATGGCGTGAAAAAACGGTGGTTGGGCCATTAGGTCAGCCTGTTCAAGCAAAATGGGGCTGGTTAGAAAAACAAAAAATCGCCATCATTGAAATGGCTCAAGCCAGCGGCATACAGTTAGTTCCACCGGCTGAGCGTGATGCTTGCCACAGCACAACGTTTGGAACAGGCCAACTCATTTTGGATGCTTTAGACGCAGGTGCAAAGGACATTATTTTAACTGTAGGCGGTAGTGCGACCAACGATGGCGGCACAGGATTACTGAGTGCTTTAGGTGCTGTTTTGCTCGATGCCAACCAAAAGGTTTTATCCACAGGTGGTCTCGCTCTAAGTAACCTATCAAAAATTGATTTAACACATTTCGACTCACGTATTCAGCACACGCGGTTTTTACTAGCTGCCGATGTGACCAATCCACTTTGCGGTCCAAACGGCGCATCTCATATTTTTGGCCCACAAAAAGGGGCTTCCCCTACTCAAGTAAAGTTACTTGATCAAGCGCTTGCCCATTTTGCCGATGTCTCGGCACAACTTTTAGGTTTCGATAAACGAGATGAAGCGGGTTCTGGTGCTGCGGGAGGTTTAGGCTTTGCAGCTAAAAGTTATTTAAATGCAGATTTTAAAGCTGGCGTTAAAGTCGTGGCGGAACTGAATCAGCTTGAGCATAAAATTTCTGACACAGATTGGGTCATTACCGGTGAAGGTAAGTTTGACCAGCAAACTTTAAGTGGTAAAACAGTTTTTGGGGTGAGTCAAATTGCCAAAACACACAATGTTGCTGTCATTGTCATTGCAGGGACATTAGGCGAAGGCTACCAAGCGCTTTATGAGCACGGCGTTACGGCTGCTTTTTCGCTAACAAATGGTCCCATCACATTAGAACAAGCCTGCGAACATGCAGCCAAACTTATTTATGAAAGAACAGTGGATATTGCGAGGTTAATTCAGTTTAGCCAAAGCAGCTTGAAAGATAAAAAAGTTTAATCGGCTAATTTTAAAAGACTCTCTCTACAGCTTTCCAAGATTTCATCGCTAAGGTTTGATTGGTCTGGGCAGGCACGAGACAATGCAATTGCCCCTACTGACTGAGCAAGAATATTGATGGCTTGCTTTCTCAACTCTTCTGTTTCTAAGGAAACTTGTTTTGCTCGTTCATTCATAATGAACTGAATAAGTTGCTCAATGCCCTCTTCAAATTCGACTTTTACTTCGTCTGGTTGTCTTGCAGCATCACAAGATAATGCTGTTAGGGTACATCCCAAATCTCGATTATCTCGATGAGTGCGAGACACATAAAGCTGAATAAATTGAGTTAAGTTTAAGCCTTCTATTCTTTTTAAGACTTGCTCAAGCCCATGTTTAACAGTAATTGAGACAAGGTCTGTTTTCGAGCTGAAATGTTTATAAAACCCACCGTGGGTAAAGCCTGCGCTAGACATTAATTCAGCAATGCCGACTCCGTCGTAGCCTTTGCTACGAAACAGTTGAGTCGCCTTCTCGACAATTTTTTCTCGGTTTTCTTTTACCTGAGTTTTACTGACTTTCATGTTGGCCTACCCACTTTTACTCACCCTACTCGTCATAATTATACATTGATTATGATTGACATCAAAAATTATATATTTTAGATTACGATCATAATCTAAAAATTAAAGCGTGGAGACATCACATGTCAGCTCAATCAAAAGTACTTATTACAGGAGCTTCGTCAGGAATTGGTTCTGTCTATGCAGACCGATTTGCTCAACGTGGCCATAACTTAATCTTGGTTGCACGAGACACAAACCGCCTAGATAAAATCTCAAAAGATCTTCAAGAAAAATACGGCGTACAAGTCGAGTTCATTCAAGCTGATCTATCAAACGATCAAGACATTAGTAAAATTGAAGATGTACTCAAAAACGATGCTGATATTGAAATTTTGGTAAATAATGCTGGCATTGCACTAAACGGAACCTTTTTAACCCAAGATATTAAAGATATTGAAAAACTCATTACTTTAAATATGACTGCGGTTGTTCGTTTGTCTCATGCAATTTCGCAATCACTTATACATAAAGGTAAAGGTGCCATTATTAATTTAGGATCTGTGCTTGGATTAGCCCCTGAATTAGGCTCTACCATTTATGGCGCGAGTAAATCTTTCATCCAATTTTTTAGCCAAGGCTTATATTTAGAATTAAAAGATCATGGCGTGCATGTTCAAGCCGTATTGCCCTCTGCAACTAAAACCGAAATTTGGGAACGTTCTGGCATCGACTTAAGCCAAGTCCCACCATTAATGGATGTCAATGATTTGGTCGATGCCGCTCTGATTGGTTTTGACCGTAAAGAAACGATTACAATTCCTGTGCTGAAAGACGAAAATCATTGGAATAATTTTGAAAAATCACGTATCACATTACTACCAAACTTTTCTTCGGCTGATGTAGCCCAACGTTATAAAAACTAACGAGTACCGCTACCCAACTCTTAAGTAGGAAAATCTTATGAATGTTATTGATGCCATCCGTAACCGCCGCGCAGTTAAACGCTTCGACCCTGCTTTTCAACTCTCTGACGATAACAAAAAGCAGTTATTACAAGAAGTTTTAGCAAATGCGCCAAGCGCTTTTAACTTACAACATTGGCGTCCAGTCATCATTGAAGATACTGAGTTAAGACAAAAAATTCGCACCATTGCTTGGGATCAACCACAAGTTACAGAGTCATCATTACTGATTGTGTTGTGTGCAAAAGTAAATACATGGGAAGTTGATGCTAAGCGTGTATGGGATGGCGCGACTCCAGAAGTACAAAATATTATGGCTGGCGCAATTGACCAATATTACCGTGACCGTCCGCAAACTCAACGTGACGAAGTAATGCGTAGTGCTGGTATTTTTGCTCAAACCTTGATGCTTCTTGCTCAAGAACATGGTTTAGACAGTTGCCCTATGGATGGTTTTGACTTTGATGCGATGGCGAAGCTCATTAACTTACCTGAAGACCATGTGGTGTGTTTAATGATTGCTGTTGGTAAGTCAGCTTCCGAGCCTTACCCACGCGTGGGCAAACTTCCTTACGACGATGTCATTATTCAAAATACATTCTAAGTTTTTAGTCAGATTTTAGGCCCTCATGCTATTTATAGCATGAGGGCCTAATTGTTAATGACATTCTGTTTTGTAAAATCATTTTGCCTTTTTGGTGTTTAACTTATTGGTTAAACGACGAACTAAAAGAAAAAATAAAGGCACAAAGAAAATAGAAAGTAGAGTTCCCGAAATCATCCCACCAGTTACGGCGATACCAATTTCTTTTCGGCTAACAGCCCCTGCTCCTGTAGATACAGCCAATGGAAGAACACCTGCAACAAAAGCCAGAGATGTCATAATAATTGGCCGTAATCGCTGACCCGCACCTTCAATAATAGCGTCCATTAATGCCTGACCAGCCTCTAACTTGGCTGCCGCAAATTCAACAATCAAAATGGCATTTTTGGCAGAAAGCCCAATGGTGGTAAGCATAGCGACCTGAAAGTAAATATCGTTAACAAAACCTGCCAGACTTGCAGCAACTACAGCGCCAATAAGACCTAAAGGAATCACTAGCATGACAGAGACAGGAATAGACCAACTTTCATAAAGTGCTGCCAAACATAAAAAGATAAAGATGATTGAGGCTAAATATAACCAGATCGTTTGGCCACCCGCTAGTTTCTCTTGATAAGACAACCCACTCCACTGAAGATTAAAACCTTGTTGTTGGTCTACTAACTGCTGCATCTTATCCATAGCCCCACCAGAACTCTCACCTGCTGCCGCAGAGCCTTGTATTTGAACGGCTGAAAGACCGTTAAAGCGTTGCAGCATTTGAGGGCCCATCTGCCATTTCACAGAAGAGAAGCTAGAAAATGGCGTCATCTCACCAGTAGCACCGCGAACATACCATTGCCCAATATCTTGGGGTAAGGAACGATAGATTGCCTCTCCTTGCAAATAAACTCGCTTAACACGTCCCTGATCTATGAAATCGTTAATATAAGATCCGCCCCACGCCGATGACAGCGTATTACTAATATCTGCTTGGGCTAATCCAAGAGCACTGGCTTTTCTTTGATCGATATCGACTTGTAACTGGGCTTTATCTTCTAAGCTATTTAAACGTACTGCAGCTAGGCCAGAATCAGCATTTGCTGCTTTTAACACATTATTTTGTGCTGCGAGTAAAGCATCTCGTCCTTTATTCTCAGCATCTTGCAACCAAAATTCAAAGCCACTAGATTGCCCAAGGCCTCTTACAGCAGCGGGTGAAAGTACCTGAACACGTGCGTTACGTAGTGACTTAAAATGTGCATTTGCACGAGCAATCACAGCTTCGGCTGTATTTTCACTACCTTCTCGGTCATCCCAATGTTTGAGTCCGGCAAATGCCATTCCCACATTTTGCCCACTGCCTGCGTTATTTCTACCCATCACCATGAAAATCACATTGAGATTATTCTTTTCTTTCGTCAAAAAGTAATCTGCAATCTGATTACCAACCCGCTCTGTTTCAGCTAGTGTCGTGCCTACAGGCGTACTAAATTGAACCATAACCGAGCCTTGGTCTTCTTGTGGTAAAAACCCCGTATTCATACGCGTATATTGCCAACCTAACAAAGCTGTAATACCTACGAATATGATCATAAAGACTTTGGGTTTACCTAAAACAGCAACTAGCTTTGTGCGGTAGCCTGACTGCCCTTGTTCGACTTTACGATTGAACCAAGTAAAGAATTTTCTCTGCTTATGTTTTTCATTTGCAGGTTTGAGTAATGTTGCACATAACGCAGGTGAAAGTGTTAAAGCAACAATTGCAGAAAGTACCATTGCCGATACAAGCGTTACCGAGAACTGGCGATAGATAATCCCGACGGAACCACCAAAAAATGCCATAGGTAAAAATACCGCTGCGAGTACCATGGCAATACCCACCAGCGCACCCGATATCTCCTGCATTGAAATTAAGGTGGCTTGCCGAGCATCAACATTTTGCTCATGCATAACCCGCTCGACATTTTCTACAACGACAATCGCGTCATCTACCAGTAAACCAATTGCGAGTACCATTGCAAACAAAGTCAGTGTATTAATGCTATAGCCAAGTACGCTCAACACACCAAATGTACCTAACAATACGACCGGAACTGCAATTGCCGGAATTAAAGTCGCACGCCAGCTTTGCAAGAATAAGAACATGACAATAATGACGAGAACAATCGCTTCAGCTAAAGTTTTAATCACCCCATTTACCGAAGCTTCTACAAATGGCGTACTGTCGCGTGGGTATGCAACTTTTAAACCCGCTGGCATAGAGGCAGTTAACCGTGTGACCTCAGCTTTAACTCGTTCAGCCGTTTCTAATGCATTGGCACCAGATGCAAGCTGAATAGACATACCTGAAGCTGGCTTTCCATTCAGACGTGTAGACGTCTGATAACTTTCAGCACCACGCTCGACTCTGGCAACATCTTTAAGTAATACAACCGCACCATTTGTTTCTGTCCGCAAAATAATATTTTCAAATTGGCCCACAGTTTGTAGCCGAGATAATGCTGTTACTGTTGCATTTAGAGCCTGCCCATCACGCGTGGGTAATGCGCCCAATTCTCCTGCTGTAATTTGAGTGTTTTGTGCTTCAATTGCAGTTCTAACATCTGATGGCATTAATCCATAACTGTTTAATTTATGAGGATCAAGCCAGATACGCATTGCATATTGAGCACCAAATACAGTGATTTCACCCACTCCATCGACCCGACTTAATGGGTCTTGAAGTGTGCTCACCATATAGTCAGATATGTCGACAGAAGATCTAGTCCCACTTTCATCGTAAAGCGCAAAGACCAGTAAACTATCGCCTTGTGACTTTGTCACAGTGATCCCTTGCTGCTGAACCTCTTGAGGCAATCGACTCAGCGCCTGATTCACAGCATTTTGCACCTGCACCTGAGCAGTGTCAGGATTGGTATTTTGATCAAAACTAAGACTTATCCGTGCTTGACCCGCCGAACTACTACTCGATGAAAAATAAAGTAGGCCGTCAATCCCTTTAATTTGTTGCTCCAAAATCTGGGTAACACTGTCTTCAACAGTTTTGGCCGATGCGCCCGGATAGTTTGCAGTAACATTTACACCCGGTGGTGCAATGTCAGGATATTGCTCAATGGGTAACGTTAAAATCGAAATCGTCCCCAATGCCATAATACAAATAGAGAGGACCCAAGCAAAAATAGGTCGTGCAATAAAAAAACTCGACAACATACGCAATCCTCAACTCATTGGGGTAGGTTCAATCGTCATGCCGGCACTTAAGCCTTGCAGACCCTCAACAATGACTTGATCTCCTGCTTTCAAGCCAGAGGTCACTAACCAACGATTATCAATTGCATCGCCCAGAGTAATTTTTCGTTGCTCGGCTTTATTATCTTTTCCAACAATCCAAACAAGTGGATTTCCTTCTGCGTCTCGGAACAGCGCACCTTGAGGAATTAAAACGCTGTTAGGACGTGTTCCCGTTCCAAGTTCTGCCCGCACATACAGGCCGGGCAATAACGCATTATTGGGATTGGGAAATGCTGCACGTAAGGTGACACTTCCTGTCGCCTCATCTACAGCAACATCACTAAACTTAAAAGTCCCCTGTTCTGCATAGGCAGTGCCATTCTCAAGCTTCAAACGTACTGAAAGTTCAGTCGGTTTTATTCCATTTTCAGTAAGCTGTTTACGCAGCGCCATGTATTCATCACTCGACTGAGTCAAATCGACATACATGGGGTCAAGTTTTTGAATCGTTGCTAAAGGATCTGTTTGAGCAGAGGTGACTAAAGCCCCACGTGTAATGGATGAACGCCCTATCCGTCCTGAAATTGGCGCACTAACTTGTGTGTAACGTAAATTGGTTCGTGCTGTTTTCAGTACAGCTTCGTTTACGGCAACAGTCGCTTTCGCTTGCTCATATGCACTTTGAGCATTATCAAGCTCTTGTTGACTCACCCCATTTACTTTAATTAATTCTTTATAGCGCTCAGCTTGTAAACGAGTCGAATTTACAGTGGCTTTTGCTAATGCAAGATTACCAGCGGCTTCATCCACGCCATCCCGATAGAGTGATGAATCAATTTTATAAAGTGGTTGGCCTTTGCTTACTTGCGTACCTTCTTTAAATAATTGCTCTATTACTACTCCATTGACTTGTGGGCGGACCTGAGAAATTTCAGAAGCCACCGTTCTTCCAGCCAATTGATAGTTAGATTCAATCGTCTCTGGTTTTATAGTGATCGTGCCTACCTGCTGAATATTTTTAGGGGCAGGCGGATCAGAATCACATCCATTAAGAAAAAGTAGCAAAGGTAATAACCACAAGTACTTATGATTAAAAAAAACCGAACCAAACATATTTTGGCACCCTAGACTTATAGACAATTTATTTACTTTACTGTAAAGTAAATAAATATGATGTGCAAGAAAACTGATATGCTAAAAAAATCACCAGGTCGTCCGTCTCGAATTCGCCCTATTATTGTGGCAGCAGCCCGTGAACTATTCCTTGAGCATGGGTTAGAAGTCCGCTTAGAAACTGTTGCTGCAAAAGCCGGTACAAATCGACAAACTTTATATAATCACTTCCCGACCAAGACAGCTCTACTTATTGAAGTTTTTGATCATTTAAAAGCAGAAATGGAAGCACCTTTCATTGAACAGCATGAATTGAAAAATAAGCGTCTAGATCAATTATTGTTAGAAATTGGGCAGTCTGTACAAAATCATTTTTATCATATTGACGTCATTCGCCTGCAAAGATTGCTGATTATTGCCTTAGTTGAAATGAAGGAAATTCTTCCTAAAATTCAGCAACGTACTCAAGGGAATATTAAAAGATCTTTAACCGATATTCTTGCAACTGCACACAATGCTGGTATTGTTAAAATTGATCAGCCAGAGGAAGCAACAAAGGCTTTTCTCGGTGCCGTAATGGGCTATACCTATCCCGCTACGTTGATTAGTGGAAATATTCCAACTCCCCAAGAACTAAAACAGTTAAATGAAGAAGTGTGTCGTACCTTTTTAAAAGCATGGCAATATAAAGAATAGCCCCACAACAAAAGCCCTTATGATACAAAGGGCTTTTTAAATTAGGCATTTAAACGTCATATCAATTATTAATGGCTTGAAGAAATATCCAGCAAACTCATTTAAGCAGATTTAGCATGGATATTTTCATGCTTCATTCATCCTATTTAAACTGCTTCAAAAAACATTCTAATATCACCTCTTTATCCCCTATTTGACCCGAGCTTAAAAGCTGAATAATAGTCCCCTCAATCATATATAAAAATAATTTGGCGTCCTGAAAGGAAGCATCTTTTTTTAGTTTTATTAACTGACTATAGATTTCATTCAGTAACCACGTTCTATATCTCATTGCGGTGATATAGGCTTTTGGATAGGTCAGTTTGGTCTCAAAAATTGCTTTAAATAATAGATAGTAAAGCCCCTCCAAATCGGTATGTAAGACATAAAGTTTCTTAAGTTTATCCATCACACTTGTTGGACTGGTGTACTCAACCATTGAAACTACTTTTTCTTTTAAACGTTCTTTTTGCACGATCATGCAGATTTCAATAAATCGCTCTTTAGAATGAAAATAATGATAAAAAGTCGCTTTTGGAATTTGAGACTCTTTCACAATTCTGTCGACTCCAACCGTATGAAATCCGTGATGGTGAAACAGATCAATTGATTTATTTACGACTTGTATGGCACGTGGGGAGATCACTAAATTTGGCATAGTTTTACCATTATAAAAATTCTTGTTGTAGATAAATGAGATACTTTTTTGGGAGAAAAAAAGGCATAGCAAAGCCGTTAAGACTGTGCTTGGCACATCTCAAGTTTTATTGTTGATTAAGTTTTTGGTCGCGACGAATTAAAGCCTGAAAGCACTAATCGCTATCAAGCTGCTTATAAATTTAAGTCGTGTTGATATAGACTTTGGCAAAGGCTGCCAAGAAATAATGGATGTGCAAAGCCAACTCCTTTTTATTGGGAGTTCTGCCAGACATTTATAGAATTATGGTGGCAGAACGAAAGGGGGTTAGCAGACTGGCTCAAGACCCAGCACACCCGAAGGTGTCCCCCTTCCGTCCTACCGCTACAAAAAGGGAGACGAACGGGTCTACATCAAAAAAATGAATTTTTTCAATGTTCTTGAGCACGGTCTGCTAAAACCGGCTGGCAATGTGGCCAGCAGGCAAAGAATAGTGCCCTGTTCTATTGCAGTCAAGCACACAAAATGACATTTGTTTTAAAATAGATCATTAAAAAGTAAGGATAAATAATGAGATGATTATTGTTAAATGGGAGTTTATAAAGGAGAGAAAAACAGAAAAATTAGTAAACAACTATTTGTTATGTTTACGCGAATATTCAGTGTAAGGAAAATGATAGATCTTCATTTGAATTAAATTTAAAAGTTATTACACAAACACTGATAATTATAAAAACACTATCCTCTAGACGAGATAGAATTTAAAAAAATGATTTTTACATAAGGCATGGGATGAACAGACAGAAAATTGGTGTAGATCTTGGAGGTACTAAATTATTAATATTATGTGATGAAATTGAGGAGATATTTAGTACAGGAATTTCATTCACCCCAGAAGAATTAATATCACACCTACAATCTTTTATTTTAAAACATGGAATTAAACCCGAAAGTATAAGCCTAGCAGTGCCGGGTCTAGTTAACGAATATGGGCACATTGTTAATTGTGATGTCCTCCCTGCATTTACAGGTTGGCAAGGAAATGAAGCATTAAAATTATTATGTAGTAAAACAATTATCTTAAATGATGTAAAAGCTGCCATGCATGCGGTACTAAATGATTCCTCGTCTCATCTCGCAAGCGGCATTATTATGATTGGTACAGGTATTGGGGCTGCATTCATAATAAATGGAAAACCCTTACTGGGAGCTAGTGGTTGGGCTGGTGAGCTAGGTTACTTACCAGTAAAAAGTAATGAAGGAATTAAGCGTTTAGATGAAGTTGCAAGTGGCTCAGCAATTGCCAAGCAATGTGCACTCAGCCCATCTAATCTAGCATTAATGGCTAACAATGGAGATCAACCAACTTTAACTGTTATAAAAGAGGCAGGCACAGCTTTAGGTCTGGGAATAGCAACTGTTATTAATCTTTTAAATCCATCGCAATTAGTAATAGGAGGAGGAACAATAGAATTACCCGGTTATTTAGACGCGGCTTTAAAGTCTGCTAAAGAAAACTGCCTTCCTGAGCTTTGGCAAGATTGCGACATATCAAAAGTAAAAACGGGAAGAAAAGTAGCTGCTTTAGGTGCTATACGTGCAATTGAACAATAAAATAATATGAGTATTTTTCTGATCCGACATGCTGAGAGTGAAGCCAATATTAATGGAAAAACCCTTTCGCATGCTTTGATTGCTTTAAGTGAGCATGGTCATAAGCAAGCTCAAGCACTCTGTTCACAACTACCTAAAAGCACTAACTGAAAATTATGCCCAAAAGAATTTGGCTGTGTTTAGCCACGGACAGTTTTTGCAACTTTTGATGATGCAAATACAGCAGCCTCAGCCGTTATCCAAAGAGTTGATGCGGCAATTTAAATTCAACTTGATAAATCAGCCTATTGGGAACACTCAGATTTTTACTTATTGAACTGATAAATTTCATATAAGCTATATTGTGTATTTTAGGAAATAATTTAAAAATAAATAAAACAAAAGCCAAGCCCCATCACCGAGACTTAGCTTTTAAAAATAATTTTAAATTAAAAAAATTACTTATTTGATGTCTGCAAATTCAGAAACAGGCTTGTTCACTTCAACTTTTGTGCCACCGAATTTTTCGCTTACAAACTTTTGAACTTTAGGTAAGTGGTAAAGTTCACCCAGTTTTGTATAGATCGGGTCGTTTTTGTTCGCTTCAGCAACACCCAACAAATTCACATAAAGCTTTGTAGACTGGTCAATAGGCTCACGGAAGATAGAATCTTTCATTACATTGAGGCCACCCTCAAGTGCCAATGTATTACCCAATACAATTGCGTCTACATCGTTTTTAACACGAACTGCTGTAGTCATTTGAATTGGTTTTAATTGTAAGTTTTTAGGGTTTTCAACGACGTCATTGGTCGTCCCTTTTACAGGGTCAAAGTCTGGTTTGAGTTTAATCAGTTTAGCAGACTGTAATAATGTTAAAGCGCGCGCTTCGTTAGCAGTATCGTTTGGAATCGCGATAGTCGCGCCTTGTGGGAACTCTTCAACAGATTTAACTTTATTTGCATAAATACCCATTGGCTCTAGATAAGTTGTCGCAACAGCAGCAACTTTAGCTGTATTTGAAGAGTTATAAGCCGCCAAATAGTTAAATGACTGGAACGCATTTACGTCTTGTTCGCCACTTGCTACAGATGTATTCAATACAACATAGTCAGTCAGGTTAGTAACTTCGAGTTTAATGCCCGCTTGAGCAGTTTCAGGAAGCGTTGCAACATATTTCCATACGTCAGTGTCTGAACCTGTTGAAACCAATTTAATAGTTCGTACTGATTCAGTTTTATCTTTAGCTGATGCTGTATTTTCAGTTTTTGCAGGTTCTTTATTACATGCCGTCAGTGTTAGAACAGATGCGCTGAACAGAACACTAAATAATTTTTTCATAGATACATCCTAAAATAGGAAACGCCTATCTTACAAAAGAGTCAGGCATTGCCAACCAATGGGTCAAAATACAATTTTGGGGCGGAAATAATTTCCAGATATCGGGTTTAGAAAACTGAATTCAGCATCATTCCTTCCTTGAACTTGCTCGCTGAACAATAGAATTATGTTTTGAAACAGTTTCTAAATATTGGCTCATCATATATCAATAAATGAATATTCTACAAATAACTTGTTCAATTCTGATATATAGAAGCTTAATTGGTAAGATATTGAAAATAAAAAATATATTATATAAATATAGTAATTTTGATTAAAATATATACTTATTTGATTTATATGAAATTTTCAGGATTTATTAGCAGTATTTAAGCTAAATCTTACTGTAATGTAGACACTAGGTATAAAAAAAAGCCCTTGTCATTAACAAGGGCTTTTTAAGAATCTGGCGGAAGCGGTGAGATTCGAACTCACGGAGGACTCACACCCTCGTCGGTTTTCAAGACCGGTGCATTAAACCGCTCTGCCACGCTTCCAACGAGCGCTATAATATAAATAAAAATTGAAGTTGGCAAATCTTTTATTTAATTTTTAATTCAACCGCTCAAAATAAACACAAATCTGTTTAATTTTCTGAGTTTTCTGTCTTTTCATAGCGAATTGTATTGATATACCACAGCTTTTTTCCAGATGGCGTGTGTACTTCAATCTCATCATCAACTTCTTTGCCGAGCAATGCGCGAGCCATAGGTGACTCAATCGAGATATGTTGAGGGTGATGATCATAAATTTCATCAATACCTACAATACGTAAAGTTTTTTGCTCACCTTCTTCGTTTTCAATCTCAACCCAAGCGCCAAAGTAAACTTTGCCGTCTTGCTCAGGAGAGTAATCAACAATTTTTAATTCTTCTAAGCGTTTTCCTAAATAACGTACACGTCGATCAATTTTTCTAAGGAGCTGCTTATTATATTGATAATCCGCGTTTTCACTGCGGTCACCTAAGCTTGCAGCCCAGTTTACTTTTTTGGTAATTTCCGGTCGTTCTTCATGCCAAAGTTGTTTTAATTCAGCAACTAATTTGTCATGCCCTGACCGAGTGATTAAGTTAGATTTCATGATAAAAAACCACTGTTCAACAACATATCGCTTACAAGATGTAGCATTTTATACCCTATTTTCTCACATCAGAAGTGTATAAATTTTCTTCCTTAAGAAATTCATGTGTTTATGATGATATATCGAAGTTTTAATTGTACAAAATTTGACATTACTTTTTTTCAATATTATGATGCGCGCAGTTTAAATGTTGAGCATTTTTTAACCCACTCGAAAACTATGTAGATTTTCTACACAGTTTGTTTTTTTCATTTCATGTCATTTTGAATGACGTCATGACTGCCCACCCCTTATTGAATTTATCAACTTTTAGAAGTTATGGCAGCTTTTTGTCTGACTTTTAGGGCATAAATTATCTGTAGCGGAGACAACATGCACAGTAATTCAAGTTCTGGGTCGAGGCTTTGCCTTAACTCTTTATTTTCTTCTCTCCCGTTAAAAGCTCTTGCACTAAGTACTATACTTCTCCCATTTCATAGTCTTAATGCAGGAAAAACCCTACAGTACAATACTGTAGTTAACACAAATACTTTAACTGTTGTTGCGGTAGAAAGCCCGACAACCGTTTTCAAAGAAGATCAGTTTTTACACGGTTTTGGTTACGACTTAGCACGTAACTATGCACAGAATCTAAATGTAAAGCTGGACTTTAAAATCGTGGCAGACAATGCCACTGCACTTAGATGGGTTCAGCAAGGTAAAGCAAACTTTGCGATGACTACAGCAGGTTTAAGCACAATCGAAAACAAAGGCTTGATGTCTTTTTCTGCAAGTTGTGGTGACACAGCAAATTTGCAAAAAAATGGCTTAAATCCTGAGTTAAGTTGGGTATTTAAACAGGCTGATGACCCACTCACACAGACCGCCAGCGGCTTTGTATGCCAGAGTAAGCAAAATGGTGTGACGCAACAACTTGCCTCTTTTTATAACCGCAATGTGGTGAAACCAGAAGCATGGTCAACCATTCAACGTGACTTAAGCACACGTTTACCGATTTACAAAGCGAGCTTTAAGCAAAGCGCAGCGAAGTATGATCTAGATTGGCATTTACTTGCCGCAATTGGTTATCAAGAGTCATATTTAAAGCCAGAATCTGTTTCTCCCACAGGTGTTCGCGGCTTAATGATGTTAACCAATAGCACTGCTCGAGCAATGGGTGTAAGCAATCGTAGCGATCCTGCTCAGAGTATTCAGGGCGGGGCGAAGTATTACGATCTGATGCTAACTGAATTTGATAATATTCCGTTCCCTGATCGGAACTGGTATGCGCTTGTGGCCTATAACATGGGACCGGGTGCGGTAAGTCAGATTCAGAAGCGCTTGCAATCTCAAGGGAAAGATCCGAACAAATGGGTCAATCTCTATGACTATTTGCAAAGCAATAAAACGCGAAATGGTCGATATAAGCAAGCAGTTCAATATGTCACTCGTATCCGTGCTTATCTTGAACATATCAAAACGGCGCAAACACGAATCAATATCTAATTTTTATTTTTAAAAGTTGATAAATTCATTGTTTGTACAAATAAAAAGCTTACCTCTTTGGGTAAGCTTTTTATATGAATTCTTTTAAGTTTAAGCGGTATGCTCTAATACTTTCTTAAACAAATCTTTTTGTTCTTGGCTTGGCTTAGCTGTTTGTAAAGCCATTAATTGAGACATGTCGCCTTGAACTTTAATTTTACCAGTCATGAATGCCTGCATAGCAGCAGC
>Ga0308168_1000847_pt1 | contig 32435 bp, 25 predicted proteins | sample PhyCR2_FD_202133 | JGI IMG/M metagenome (GOLD analysis project Ga0308168, IMG submission 202133) | Phyllosphere microbial communities from UC Gill Tract Community Farm, Albany, California, United States - DLSLRC.R2 | ecosystem: Host-associated > Plants > Phyllosphere > Unclassified | place: USA...
GACAATGCCGGCGACAAGACCCGCGCCGCCACCGCCGCCGCCGCTGCAAAGACGCGCGACGCTGCCGCCAGCGCGACCGAAAAGACCAAGGCCGTGGCCGCGACAGCTGCTGAAAAGACGAAGGAAGTCGCCCAGGTCGCCGGCGAGAAGACCCGCGACATGGCCGCCACCGCCGGCGAGAAAAGCAAGGAAGTCGCCGCCACCGCCGCCGACAAGAGCAAGGCGGCCACCGCCGGCACCCGTGTCGCCGCCGCCGACACCGCCATCACCACCAAGGTCAAGGCCGGCCTGGTGAAGGAACCGAACCTGGAATCGCTGGGCATCCACGTCGAGACCGAGAAGGGCGTCGTGATGCTGAGCGGCTTCGTCAACTCGAAGTCCGAAGCCGACAAGGCGCTGAAGGTCGCCAAGAGCGTCGACGGCGTGACCAATGTGAAGAGCGCGATCCAGGTCAAATAATCCGCAGCAGCAAGCAGTTTTCCGAGTGCCCACTTCGGCCGGCTTCATCGCCGGCCGTTTTTTTGCCTGCACCGGGTGCGCGGCGTCAGGTTCCAAAATTGCCTTGAGGATAAATCTGGCGGGCGTATAATCGCCGCCGTGAACAAGATCGAAGCCTTTGGCACCATTGCCGCCCAGGCCGCGCGCGGGGACATCTCTTTCCCGACCAGCGTGAACGCCGTGCTGCGCCTGCAGCAGGCGCTGGACGATCCGGATTGCCATCTGGAGGATGCGCTGCGCCTGGTGCTGGGCGAACCGCAGCTGGCGGCGCGCACCGTGGCCCTGGCCAACACCTCGGCCTTCAGCGCCGGCGGCCCCGCCATCACCAATGTGCGCGCCGCGGTCACCCGCATCGGCTACCGCAACCTGCAGATGCTGGTGGCCGGCTTGGTGGTGCGCCAGTTCGGCAGCCGTATCGACGACCCGGCGCTGCGCGCCAAGTGCGAGCAGTTGTGGGAACACACGGTGCAGGTGGCAGCCCTGGCCCAGGTATTCGCGCGCCGCGTCACCTTCGCCAATCCGGATACCGCGATGTTCGCCGGCATCGTGCACGAAGTCGGCGGCTTTTATCTGCTGTCGCGCGCCGACGGCTTCCCCGGGCTGCTGGAGCAGGATCCTGAGCGCTGGGCCGAGCTGTGCGAAGACGTGCTCACGCGCGAAGTGGCGCGCCGCCTGTCCCTGCCGGAGCCGGTGGCCGAGGCCATCTTCCAGCTGCGCGACGCCTGGCTGCACATGCCACCGAGCTCGCTGCTCGACACCCTGCTGCTGGCCAACCTGTATGCCACGGTACCGTCGCCGCTGGGCCGCACCCCGGCACCGCTGCCCGAGCACAGCGACAGCGCGCTCGACTACCTGGTGGACGAAGCCAGCCTGCGCGGCATGATCGAGGAAGCCGCCGAGATCAGCCGGGCGATGGGGCAGGCGCCGCTGGCGTAAAAGCACGTTTCTTCGTTAGCTGTATCTACGTCGTCCCAGCGAAGGCAGGGACCCAAGTTGCACGAATGCCGCGCAGCCAATTTTGTTGCTGTGCGACGAACTTGGGTCCCTGCCTGCGCAGGGACGACGTTATATCGGCGGGACGACGAAGTTTTCGCACAGGCGTTAAGCTGACACTTTCCATCCCCAGCAAGGAATCGACATGACAGCGAGATACAGCGCCCTGGTCGTGGGCGCCAGCGGCATCATCGGCAATGCCGTGGTGCGTGAATTGAAGGACAAGCCGGACTGGCAGGTGCGCGCATTGCCGCGCACTTTCGTGGACGGTGTCGAGACCATCCAGGCCGACCTGACCGATGCCGCCGCCACCGCGCAGGCACTGCAGGCGGCGCGCGACACCACCCATGTGTTCTACGCCGCGCTCAAGGGCGGCAAGGACCTGGCCGACGAGGAAGCGATCAACGGCGCCATGCTGCGCAACCTGCTCGACGGCCTCAAGCAGGTCGGCGCGCCGCTGCAGCGCGTGGTGCACTACCAGGGCGCCAAGGTGTATGGCGTGCACCTGGGCCATGCGCTGGCGCCGTTCTACGAGGACGACCCGCGCCACCTCGGCCCGAATTTCTACTACGCCCAGGAAGACCTGCTGCGCGAGCGCGCCGCCGCCGGCGAATTCGAGTGGAGTATCCTGCGGCCGGACGTGGTGGTGGGCGACATCGTCGGCAACCCGATGAACATCGTGGCGGTGATGGGTGTGTTTGCGGCGCTGAGCCGCGAAGCCGGCGTGCCGCTGCGCTTCCCGGGCTCGCACAAGACGTATAACGGGGCGCTGGCGCAGATCACCGACGCCGGCTGGATGGCGCGCGCCAGCGTCTGGGCCGCGCTGGACCCGAAGGCCAGCGGCGAAGCCTTCAACCTGGTCGGCGAACCCTTCCGCTGGGAGCGCATCTGGAAAGCGGTGGCCGAGGACTTCGGCATGGAAGTGGCGGCGCCCCAGCCGTTCTCGCTGGCGCGCCAGATGCCGTCCCAGGCCGCGGCATGGCAGCGCCTGGCCGACAAGCGCGGCCTCAAGACCGTGCCCTTCGAGAAGCTGGTCGCCTGGCCGTTCGGCGACTTCATCTTCAATACCGAGTTCGACATGATCTCGGACATGGGCAAGATCCGCCGCGCCGGCTTCACCGAGGCGGTGCAAAACGAGGCTGTCGTGCTGGCGGCGCTCGACAGCCTGCGCGGGCAGGCTTACCTGCCCTGAGTCGAAGGCAGCAGGGCGTCGGCCTGGCGCCCGTGCATCAGCATCCAGGTGGATAGCAGCACACCGCACAGCGCCAGGCCGGCCGCCACCCACTGCGGCGACGCATAGGAAAAGCCCAGCGTCAGCGGAATGCCGCCGAGGAAGGCGCCGGTGGCGTTGCCGATATTGAAGCCCGACTGGCCGAGCGAGGAACCGAGCATCTCGGCCTCGCGCGAATGCTCGATCAGCAGCATCTGGATCGGCGGCCCCAGCGCCAGCGCGTTGGCGCCGACCAGGAAGGCCAGCACGATCATCGCCGGCTGCGACCAGGCCAGCAGCGCGTTCAGGCACAGCATTGCGGACATCGTCATCAACAGGATCAAAATCGCGCGCAGCGGCGGCACGCGGTCGGCCAGCTTGCCGCCGAAGTGCACACCCACCGTCATGCCGACGCCGACCAGGGTCATCACCAGCGGAATCATGTTGGCGTGGAAGCGCGTGACTTCGGTGAGCAGCGGCGCGATATAGCTGAGCCAGGCGAAGAAGCCGCCGGTGCCGATCGAGGTGATGCCCAGGGCCAGCCACAGCTTCGGATTGCGGAAGATCTTCAGGTCGTGGCGCAGGCCGGCGCCGGCCTTGGCCTCGAAATAGGGCACCAGCTTGTGCAGCATGATCATGGTGACCAGGCCGATCACCGCGACGATCAGGAACACGATGCGCCAGCTCATGTTATGGCCGAGCCAGGTACCGGCCGGCACCCCGACCACGTTGGCCACGGTGAGCCCGGTGAACATGCTGGCCAGTGCGGCCGCCTCCTTGCCTTTGTCCGCCAGGCGCGTCGCCACCACGGCGCCGACACCGAAGAAGGCGCCGTGCGGCAGGCCGGCCAGGAAGCGGAACAGCAGCATGGTATGGAAGTTCGGGGCGAACGCGGACAGGGCGTTGAACACCGTGAACATCAGCATGAACCAGATCAGCACGCTGCGCGGCGGACGGTGGGACATCATGCTGACCAGGGTGGGCGCGCCGACCACGACCCCGACCGCGTAGGCCGAAATCAGGTAGCCCGCCTGGGGAATCGAAATTTGCAGGCCGGTCGCGATATCGGGCAGGATGCCCATCATGACGAATTCAGTCATGCCAATACCAAAACCGCCCAGGGCCAAAGGAACCAGGCTCTTCTTGATCATATTGTTCTTTGCTGTATATGGATGAGCTCACGCGCCGGCGTGGCGAACACGTGCATGCGTGAGCGGGAACCGGCCACTATAGCGAGTCGTGCGCGGCGAGTCCGCTTTTGCCTCGTGATGTCCGGTATAGCTGACGATGATAGCGGTAACAGCCCGAGTCTGCATAAGACGTGCTCAGGCGCCTGCTTCCGGGTCGGTATCGTCCAGCCAGGCGATGCGGCCATTGCCCGCTTCATTGAGGCGGGCGACCAGCGCAGCGGCCTTGCCTTCCGGCAGGGAAAACGTGAAAGCGACCAGATCGGCATGCGCGACCGCATCGAGCGTCGCGCCGGCCCCCTCCAGCTCGCGCCGCAGCAAGCCTTCGAGCGGGTAGGGCACCTGGCAGCGCAGCTGGCGAAGGCGCACGATGGCGACCTTGTCGGCCGCCAGCAGGGCCTGGGCCACGCTGTCGGTATAGGCGCGCACCAGCCCGCCGGCGCCCAGCTTGACGCCGCCGAAATAGCGCACCACCGTGGCCAGCACGCCTTCCAGGTCCTGGTGGCGCAGCACGTCCAGCATTGGCCGCCCGGCGGTCCCGCTGGGCTCGCCGTCATCGACCGCGGCAGACTGCCCGCCGGCCAGAAGCGCCCAGCACACGTGGGCAGCGCCCGGATGCGCGCCGCGCAGGCCGGCCACGATCTTTTGCGCACCGGCCCGGTCCGGCATCGGCTGCACGCAGGCGATGAAGCGGCTCTTCTTGATAATCAGTTCGTGGTGGACGGGAGCGAGGATGGTCTGGGGCATGAACCTGATGCGTGGCCGGAGCGGAAAGGCGCACAGCTTACTGTATTTCAACCCGCCACGTTGGCCACCGGCCCCTCAGTTATCGCGCCCGCGCACCTGGGTCGCCGCCAGCCGCACCGGCGCCACGTTCGGCGCGGCATAGGGAATGCCGAACAGGAGCGGTTCGTCAGGTTGGTTGGGCTGGAACTGGACCGAGACCGTGCCGTCGGGCGAGGCGAACAGGTCCGGCGCGACCAGCAGTAATTCCTTGCGGTGGCGCCGCTCGATGTCGATGTACAGCCGGTTGTCGAGTTCGAAGATCTTGGCGCGCTGGCCATTTTCCAGCAAGTAAGTGCCTTCCATGTCCAGTCTTTGCTGGGCGGTGGAACGCAGTTCAGGGTCGGCGGGGAAGGCGGGGGCGGTGAGGGTGATTGTCAGCAAGGCGGTTGCGGCGAGAACAATGCGCAGTGTTTTCATGATCGCTCCAATGAGTGTGTGCAGAACACGCTACGAAGGAAAACCAGGGGAAAACTGTTCGCCGGAACGGGCGCACGCAAGGCGGATGAGTGACCGGGACCGGTATGCGGTTGGATGGTCAACGGCGCGGGAGGTTCGCCAAAACAAAACGCCAACCTGGAGGTTGGCGTTTTTGCTTGCTGCTGTGTCTGTGGTAGGCCGTGCGGGATTCGAACCTGCGACCAACGGATTAAAAGTCCGCTGCTCTACCAGCTGAGCTAACGACCCGACGGCCAGAATTATAGCGGCTCGGCGGCGTAAGTCCAAGTGCTTTCGTGAAAGAAAGCAACAATTGTTTGGCCGGCCAAGCAAATGTTTGTCGAGCTTGCACCTTGATTTCCGGTATCATCAATTGATCCAAAGATACCAAACTGCCTTGACCCGTCCTCCCACCGACTCCGCCGGCGGCCTGTCCGCGCGTGCCCTCAACCTCGTCGACAGCGGCATCATCGTGCTCGATGCCGGACTGCGCATCGTCCTGTGGAACGGCTGGATGACGCCGCGCTGCGGACGCGCGGCGGCGCGCGTGCACGGGCACCCGCTGTTCGAGGTGTTTGCCGAATTGCGCGGCTCGCGCGTGGAAGCCGCGGTGCTGGCCGCGCTCACCGAGGGCCACGGTGGCCCCGTGCCGCAGACCGACAACCATTCCCCCTTTCCGCTGCGCGAAGCCGGCAGCTTCGACGGTCCGCGCATCGAGCAGGCGGTGACTGTCACGCCGTTTACGGAAGGCGACGAGCGCTTCTGCCTGATCCAGATCCGCGACGTCAGCAACACGGTGGAGCGCGAGCGGCGCCTGCTGGACCACGCCGAAACGCTGCGCGCCCGTTCCTATGTCGACGGCCTGACCGGCATCGCCAACCGCCGCTACTTCGACGTCGCGCTCGAGCGCGAACTGCGCCGCGCCCAGCGCCTCGACGGCGCGCTGTCGCTGCTGCTGATCGACATCGATTCCTTCAAGCCCTACAACGACCACTTCGGCCACCAGCAGGGCGATACCTGCCTGGTCACGGTCGCGCAAGCCCTGGCCGCCAAGCTCAAGCGCCCGGCGGACATCGCCGCGCGCTACGGTGGCGAAGAATTCGCCGCGATCCTGCCCGACACCACGGTCGAGCAGGCCGCCAGCCACGCCAACGCCATCCGCGAGCACGTGATGGCGCTCGCGCTGGCGCACGCGCCAACTGCCCACTGGCCGGTGGTGACCCTGAGCATCGGCGTCGCCAGCTATGGCAGGGCAGGGGCGAACGAGCCGGCGGCCCTGGTCGCGGCGGCCGACAAGGCCTTGTACGCAGCCAAGCGCGGCGGCCGGAATCGCGTCATGGTGGATGGTGAACATGACGCATAAACAACAGTACACTCCGATTCAGGCCGCATATTCGGCCGCTGTGAGGCTGAGATACCACGGCTGACTGTTCATCAGCCCTTACCGCTTGTACTATAAGAGTCATTCCGCTCGACAACGAAAGACTTGCATGACCATCTCGCTCATCTCCCGCACGATGTGCGCCGCCACCCTCGCCGCAGCCTGCGCCGGGGCTGCCCACGCCGACAGCGTCGCCTCCTCGGCGTCCAGCGCCGGCTCGGCATCGTCGGGCAGCATCTCGGATTCGATCGGTGGCTCCAGCAACAGCTCGAACAACGACCGCCGCGTCACCGCCGGCCAATACCGCGTGATCGACATCGCCCAGATCCCGCCGAAAGCCGGCGTCACCCGCATGACCCTGCGCGCGCTGGCCGCCGGCACCGTCCAGGACTTCTACCTCGACGTGCCCGACCGCGCGCTGGCCGAACGCCGCGTCGAGAATGGCGAGCTGATCCAGGTGAACGTGCGCACCTACGGCTACGAATTCGCCCACGCCGACACCCACCGCGCCTTCTTCCTGGCGCTGCAGGACGACTGGTACCGCGAACTGGGTTCGCGCCAGGTCACCATCTGATGTTGTTGCGGCTGGTCCTGGCCGCGCTGGCCTTCTGTGCCAGCGCCGGCGCCTGGGCCGGCATCCCCACCTTCTGCGACCGCGCGGACAAGATCAATGCCGCCGACCAGGACCGCGTGCTGCGCTTCGCCGCCGCGGTCAAGCAGGAACTGGCGCGTTCCGGCGCCAGCGTCGCCCTGGTGTCGCGCGCCGGGCTCGACCTGAGCCGCTTCCAGCTGCTGTATTCCCACGCCGGCATCGCCCTCCAGGAGACGCCCGGCGGCCCCTGGGCCGTGCGCCAGCTGTATTACGCCTGCGACGAATCGCGCCCGCGCCTGTTCGACCAGGGCATGGCCGGCTTCGCGCTCAGCGCCGACGCCCCGGCGCGCGGCCATATCGCCCTGCTGTTCCTGCCCGAGGAAGAAAGTGCACTGCTGGAAGGGGCTGCGCGCGACAGGCGCCTGGCGCTGGCGCTGCTGGCCGGCGAATACAGTGCCAACGCCTACGCCTTCGGCACGCGCTACCAGAACTGCAACCAGTGGGTGGCGGAACTGATCGCCAGCGCCTGGGGGCGGCTCCCGCAAGACGCCACCCGCGAACAGGCCCAGGCCTGGCTGCGCGAGCAGGGTTACACGGCCGGCCCGGTCCGGGTGCCGTCGCACTGGATGATGTTTGCCGGACAGTTCGTGCCGCTGCTGCACGTGAACGACCACCCCGTGGACGATGTCTACGCACTGGCGCTGCGCGTGAGCGTGCCGGCCTCGATCGAAGATTTCGTGCGCCGGCGCGCGCCGCAGACGCGGCGGGTCGAGCTGTGCCACGACCGGGAGCGCATCGTGGTGCACCGCGGTTGGGAACGGCTCGGCGCTGACTGCGCGCCGCTGCCGGGCGACGAGGTGATTGCGCTGGCGCCCTGACGTTGCGCCATCGCGCGACTGCCCCAGCTAGACCATGCCGATGCGCATCCGCTCGGTGATCAGCTCACGCAACACCTGCGCCTGTTGCCTGGCGCGCTCTGCCTTGGTCAGGTATTCGTCGCGCGGATCGCCCGCGCCCTGCGCACCCTTGCGCTGGCCTCCCGAGGTCTGGTAAAGCTGCCTGTACAGCTGTTCCTGCTCATGCAGTGCACGCACCGCGGCCCACAAGGCTTCTTCCGTCTCGCCGTCCTGCAGCGACTCGAGCACCCTGGCCGTGAACGCGTGACCGGTATGGCAGCGGTAGCGCACAGGACTTGCCTGGCGCACCTGCCAGATGGCACCGCCGCATTCCGGGCAGGTCATGGATGCCCGCGTCCCGATCCTGTCCATCTCGCTCATATCCGCACCTTCGTCGAACATGCGGTTTTCGATGGCCACCCGCTCTTGAAGTTCCTTCGCTGCGGGACCGGCGGGTGGCACGGCAACAGCGCCTGTCCGGTGCACGAGCTCGACCAGCGTGGATGCAATGTCGCTTGCCGGCCTGACGAAATCGACCGCCGTGTATTGCAGGGCGCTGGCGGGCATGTCGGGCGCCGCCGCCTCGGCCGGATCCTGGACCACGGCAATCCCATTGCACGCCTTGATCGCCTGCAAACCCACGGTGCCGTCATCCAGGTAGCCCGACAACACGACCGCGATGGCGTCTGCCCGGTATGCCGCGGCAGCGGAGCGGAACAAGGGGTCGATGGCTGGCCGCGAGTGGTTTTCCTTGGGACCATGGTGTAGCCGCACATAAGCGCGCTCGCCATCCCTGGCGACCGTCAGGTGCAGATCCGCCGGCGCAAGCAGCACCCGTCCGGCAAGGATGGGTTCGCCGTGGATCGCATGACGCACCGGCAGCGGCGTGCAGCGCTCCAGCAAAGTAGGCAGGATGCTGTCGCGCGCGCCGATGTGGGTGACGACAAGCACTGCTGCAGCGAAGTCCGGCTGCAAGCCGCCGAGGATGACTTTCAATGCCTCGATGCTGCCGGCCGAGCCGCCGATGACCACGATTTTTTGCATAGGGATGACTTGGGTTGATGGGTAACCCTAACGCAGATTGGGAAAGTTTGGCGCGGCAATGGGGGCAGTTGGGGGAAGCGGCATACTTGATTGTTGCTTGTGCTACAGGGCTTTGTTGCGTAAATCAGCCTCTACCAGCGTAGAGCGCGTAGGTCTGGTAGCCTGAACGGGACGAAACCAGCTCCACAGAAGTACCGCACGACCAATTGGAAGACGCACAACGAAGCGTTGAAGTCACGCGGTTCGCTGCTCATCTGGCTTGACCCGACGATGAACTGGCATGGGCAACCGAGCGGCAAGCGGGGACGTAACCAGACGTTCAGCGACGAGGCGATCCAGTTCTGCCTGAGCATCAAATGCCTCTTCAATTTACCACTGCGTCAGGCCATGGGGATGACGCAAAGCCCTGCTGCACCTCGCTGGGCTCGCCTGGCCGGTGCCGGACTACAGCACGGTAAGCCGGCGGCAGAAAACACTGCAGGTCGCTATCGGCGCAGTGCCGACCACGACGGGTTTGCACCTGCTGGTGGATAGCACAGGGATCAAGATGCTCGGCGAAGGCGAATGGAAGACCAAGAAGCATGGCGCAGAGTACCGCCGTCAATGGCGCAAGGTGCACCTCGGGATCGACGCGTCCACGCTCGAGATCCGGGCCATGGAGGTGACCGACAACAGCATTGGCGACGCACCTGTCCTGCCAACGCTACTTGATCAGATTCCGCCTGAAGAAAAGATTGCCAGCGTCAGTGGCGACGGCGCCTACGATACGAAGGACTGTCACGAGGCCATCGCGTTACGCGCCGCGCATGCCATCATCCCGACTCGCAAGAACGCCAACCCCTGGAAAACGAACCGCTTCGGAACCGATGCGCGCAATGACATCCTGCATACGACGCGCAAACTGGGCCGGGCGATCTGGAAGAAATGGAGCGGCTACCACCGGCACAGCCTTGTCGAAACCAAAATGCGCTGCTTCAAACTTCTGGGCGAACGCGTCATGGCACGTGATTTCGACCGTCAGGTCGCCGAGCTACAGGTACAAGCTGCCGTGCTGAACCGCTTCACTCGGCTTGGCACCCAATCACGGTCGCTGTGTTGTAAAACGAACTACAAATAGCGTCAGCTCGGCCTTCGCTTGATTTGCTCAACAAAGCCGTACACGTAGCCCCTTTCTGTTTGCATCCTGTTTTCCTAGTGGTTGGAAGATAATATAAATTCATCGTTTTAGGTCTTCCAGTCATCTCTAGCAGGTAAAAAATACCAGATTCCAAATATGTTCTACTATCTTATTATTTTTTCCATTCGCTATCGTTGATTAGTGAATCATCAGCGCACTACCCGGATCCGCGACGGGCACACTATTTGCCGCAACTAAATTAAAATTTAATAAGACTCCGTTTGATGCATCTCCTTCTAGGATATCACTGATCCACCAAACTGGCACAATAGCCAGAGAGTTGTCTTCAATTAAAACTCCAGCGGCGTAATTCTCATCCAGCCCATCTTCATGAAAATTTATCTCGCCCCAATGCCAGTTGAATTGACGGACATATTGTTCTCCAAGAATAACCGCTAAGCCAGCTAATTGATCATCGTCTAAATTTTTTTCAGAATCTTTTGTGTCTTCGATGCATTCTTTTACTCTTTCAACTATCTTAGTTGGTTTGTCTTCAAGATTAATCTTGAAAAAACCAGCAGCTTGTTTCTGCAGTTGAGTAATTTCAAGAGCAAGATCGTCACTCAGCGGGAGTATGTGTGCCATATTTCATCCGGTTATAAAATTGAATGCCCCTACAGTCAATATACTAATCAATAGCGGCTCAGTAGCTTACCACCCAGCCCAAGGGTCGTAAGTGAAACCTTCATCTAACGGAATGAATTTTAATCCACGGAGATTGCGATTCAATGATTCATTTTTGAATGCATCGGTGCAAACTAATGAGTAGATATCAATGCATTGAAATAAATGCGGGAATTCTAGATTTTTAGCGATGAATTTTTCGATCTTACTATACACAGGAATTTCGGGAAAATCTTTATGCATGGCAACAGCGCCGTTTTCCTTCAATCGTTCAATCTCGTAGATGGATTTTTCGGTATCTAGTATAGAAATATGGCTAGCTGACAAGAATACGAAATATGATTTTTCTGGACGTGAGCCATCTCTCATCGTTATATCGATAGGGATCGCCCGAAAGCTTATTGATAAGTCGTTGCAAAGAGTGGTGAACTTATCTGAGACATATCTCGAGTCAGTGCCATAGAAATCGAAATCAATAAATTTGATTGCTTTATCTGTGATCTTAGAAGAGTATCTTTTGGCGATTTCTATATCAAAAGGCTTGGTTTCGTAGGGGTTCCACTCCCATTCATCCGGGACTACCTTTTCAGATAGGAAATGTGGACACCCGTTACCGTCGGGCTCATATTTTAATGAATAAAGTTTATCTGTCATAGCAGCCTTCCCGTACTTATATCTGTTAAAAATTTTCGAGAAATCAAATTTTCACTCGCAAAGTTTTGGATGTTCTTTATGCCTAGCAATAAATCGACATCAGAAAGTTGTTGTCGATTGAACATCTGATTTAGCATGTCGAGCTTAGCTTTTATTTGGCTAGTATATTCAGGGTGACTCGACCAGTGACCAGGCGTTCCTATTTTCTTCGCTAAATCTTCGCTTCCTGGCAAAAATATGCCGTTTGATGGTCTGTCTCCATCAAAACCGAAAGACTTTAATTTTCGGAACATCAACGCATATGTAGGATCTTTGAGCAGTTCTTCAGGAATAAGATGGTGATTTGCCATGCCATCCCCAGTACGTGCTCCCATTCTCTTCCCGAGTTTGGTTGCGCACCACCCCAGAGGATCTGCGCCAGCCGTCGAATTTTCTGCATAGGCATATACATTCGTACCACCCAACAACCCAATCGGATCCTGACTAATATACCGCCCCACATCCGGGTCGTAATACCGGAACGTGTTGTAATGCAGCCCAGTCCCCTTGTCCGCATACTGCCCCGGATAACGCAGCGGCTGCTCGATCCGCCCCATCAGCTCCGCGTCTTCGCCACGCTCCACCTTGCCCCAGGCCGTGTACTTGCCGGCCCAGGCCAGTTCGCCGGCGTCGTCGGTCACTTCCAGCGGCGTGCCCACCAGGTCAGTATGGAAGTGATACACGCGCGATGTCGCACGCGCTTGTTCGATGGCGGCCGATGCCACTGCGCTGCCGATGAACGCATCGACCCGCGCCAGCGGCGTGTACATCTCGTCCGGGCTGTAGATGTAGCTGCTGACGCCGCTCTCGCGTATTTCCTGCACCATGCGCAGCCCTTGCCAGACGAAGCGCTTGCGCTGCACTTCGCTGCTGCCGTAGGCATCGCGCCGGGTTTCGCTGCTGGCGATGCGGCGGCCGAGCGGGTCGTAGTCGAAGCGCGTTTCGACGACGCGTTGGGCTTCCTCGCAGGTCACCGTGACCAGCCGGTCTTCGGCGTCGAAGGTAAAGCGCTGGGCCAGGCGCGAGCCCTTGCGCTTGTGGCTGACGTTGCCCCAGGGGTCGTACTCGAAGCGCAGGTCTTGCCAGACCTTGAGGCGGTTGCCCTCGACCAGGCCCTGGCTCTTGCCGTGGTTGTTGTCGAGCAGGTTGCCGGCTGCATCCCAGACGAACTGCTCCTGGGGCAGGTCGGCGCTGCGCTGCTGGCGCAGCAGGCGGCCGGCCGGGTCGTAATGGTAGTCGATGCGGCCGCGCACGCTGTCCTGCTGCTCGGCCAGTTCGCCCAGCCGCGTGTAGCGGTAGCTGCGCCACAGGCGGCCCTGGCCCGGACCCGGCACGTCGGTTGCCGTTCCGGCGGATTGCCAGCTGCGCCGGCCCAGCAGGTCGTAGCCGATGTGCTGGGTCAGCCGGCCCTGCGTGCGCTGGACTTCGCGGTGCAGGTCGTCGCGTTCGAAGTCGCTGACGACGTGGCCCGCTGTGCGGATCTGGTGCACGTGGCCCGATCCGTAGCTGAGCATGTCGATGCGCTGGGCATGCGGCAGGTCGAGGGCGGCGATGTTGTCGAGTTCGTCCAGCGAATAGGCTACCGTACCCTCAGGGCCGTGTTCGGCGATCAGGCGGCCGGCCTGGTCGTAGTCGAAGGTGACTTTGCTGGCCCGGACGCCGAGCGCGGCGCCGGCCGGCGTCGGCGTACGGGTGGCGGCCACCAGACGGTCGCTGTCGTTCCAGTCGTAGGTGGCGATCGCGGTCGCCGTCGATTGCGCCAGCAGCCGTCCCATCTTGTCGCGTTCGAAGTGCGTGCTGCGGCGCGCGCGCTCGGGCATGATCGGTGAGGGCGCGCCCAGCTTTTCCAGTTCGGCCAGCTCGCCGGCGGCGTCGTAGCGCAGGAGGCGCTCGACGCCGTCCGGCCGCACTTCGCGCGCCAGGCGGTCGCCGGCGTCATAGTCGAAGTGGTAGGCCGTCTGCGCGTCAGTAGCCAGGTCGGTCAGCCTGCCGCGCACGTCGTAGCGGTAGCGCAGGTGGCGCTGCGACGGGTCGATGGCTTCGATGACCTGGCCGCGTGCGTTGCGCAACCATTGGCTGCGGATGGTGCCGATGCGCTGCTCGACCGCCAGGCCGGCCGCGTCATATTTGTAGGCTTGCACGCTGCCGTCGGGCAGCGTCACCTTGACCGGCTCGCCGGTCGCCAGGCGCTCGATGCGGGTGGTGTGGCCCAGCGCGTCCGTCACCAGCGCCAGGTAGCCGGCGTCGTCGTAGTCGTAGCGGGTGGTCTTGCCCGAGCAGTCGGTATAACTGGTCATTTGCCCCAGCGCGTTCCAGGTCATCGCCTGGCGCCCGCCGCGCGCGTCGATGTGGACCAGGGGCAGCGGGTTCAAGCCGCTGGCGTACTCGTAGCGCTCGATTCGCTCGAGCGGGTCGGTGGTCTGCAGCAGGCGGCCCAGGTAATCGTATTCGGCGCGCCAGCGTGCGCCGCCGGGGAGCGTCAGCTGGCGGGTGCGCATGCTGTTGCCGTCGTAGCTGGTCTCGGTGCGGCGGCCGAGCGGGTCGGTTTCGGCGATGATGCGGCCGGCGGCGTCGTACTCGAACGCGATGCTGCGCTCGCCCGGCAGCTCGATGTCGGTCGGCTGGCCGGCCGCGTCGTAGCTTATGAACTCGATGTTGCAACTAATTTAGAAACTAGTGCGCTAATCGAATGTCATTCTATGAAATCGTCATACTTTAAGTAGTGTATTAATGCTTCAATATATTGTTGATCCGTCGGAGACTCAAGATTTTTTTCACGATTTGCGCAAATGGCTAAAAAAATCGGAGTTTCCACTAAAGTAGAAAGGGTATCCTCTCCATCAAACTCGTCATCTTCATTTTCAGGAATGTAAAAAACTGCAATTTTTAAAATATCAGGATTCTCCGAATCTACATTATTGTCAGTAAATATCCATCCTGTTTTTGGTAGCGATAATTTATTTTCCAGTAAATTCTTGATGCCGATGATATTTCTCATGAATTTTAGATGTTATTTTCCGTAGCCTATGTCGCCATCTCAGGTAATTTGGACGAAAAAAGTACCGGCGTCTACCGCCTGTGTTCCAAGAACTTGATTCGGCTGGACGAAAAGGTAAGCAAGCGCTTCTGGCATAAAAAATATTTCCTTATACGGGTCTGGGAAAACATCGCCATATAGTTGAAGTGCAAAACGCTGCTCACCAAGTGAAAGTAATCGCCGATCGAAATCTCGTTCAAGTGCGGAAATCGTCAATTGATAAATGCTTTCCTAGAGCAACGCGCATCACTGTAGAACGTTTGTTGCACATATAAGCTCACCGGGTATATTTAAGCTTTGGGCCAATAAAATGTGTCATATTCGCGGTAATAGTTGAGGGCATTGATAAATTCATCTAATGTCGAATTTTTCTTTAGTTCTTGTTGTTTCAATATAACGTCTTGAAAAATTTTAAAATCAAGAAAATATCTAACGTCGTTGTCCTGTGCTAACTGAGGGAGTGTTGTTTCTCCATCTGCAATATCTTCTAGTTCATCGTCGCCCTCTAGATAAACAATTTAGCCTCACGTGAAGAGGACCTCCAGGCCTCCTTATTGGTAAAAAGAGTGCCTTCCCAACTCATCTGATCTATATTCTTTAAAACTTCATCCAAGTTTGCATAGGTTTTCATTCTATTCTCCTTCTATCTGCACTTAGTTCCGCCACCCCATGTGTTTCGTCCGCCAACGCCTTTTGGATGATAGTCCAGGTGTCGCGACCTGTGAGTCATTTGTGTCAACAAGTTGTAATAGTCCCCCAACTCGACCGTGGTGATGCCAAGTTGTTCCTGAAAATGCTCTTCCCCTAAAGGTTCCCCTACTTGTCGGTTCCACCCACTGCGATATACCAGGGTACCTCTTCTCCAGATCTGCAGCAAGTTTGCATCATCTTTAATTGCATAATGGAGTTGACGGTTACCCTCTTTAAAATGACTAGTATTGTCTAATCGATCCATCAACTAGCTAGCTGACCTTGGGTGTGGAAGACTTCTCGATTCAGATCGTCACGCTCGGAGTTGCTGATGACTTCGCCATCAATGTTGAGCTGGTGCAGATGCCCAGAGCTGTGATGCAAGCGTTTGATCGTGCTACTACCCGGTAGCATGGTCGCGCAAAGAATGCCGAGTTGGATGGCTTAGCTTGCAATCTATCTTGTCACGCTTTAACAGCGTTCTCTCGCGCGCGCACTCTTTCGGCCAAAGTTCTCACTTATTATAAAATCTATTTATTTTTGATCTGTTTCCAAAAAATCGATCTGCAAATTATGTTTTTTGCATAAATCTAAAAACTTTTCTGATACTACGACGACTTGCGGATTATTTATATCTCGTGCAATGTAAAATTCTTCTCGAGGAAATTTTTTAAAGACTGGATGAGATAGGATAAGAGATCCATCCGTCAACGGGCGAAATACAGAAGCTTCTTTGTTCAGTAGATCATAAAAATTTCTACATTTGCAAAGGAAAAAAATCAATTTCGTATTTTCGGAGATAATTTCTATTTCATTAAAATCGACCTCGTCTGGAATTTCTTTCCTGAAGATTTCACTCGCGCGAGATGAAAATATCGGTACTGAAATATTTGATACGATATAATCTGATTTTATAATTTCTGTTTTTTTTAAAAATTCTTGTGCCGTGCCCTTTGGCTTCGTGAATTGAAGAAATTTTCCATCATTGCCGTTCCAGATGAAATATCCTGAAATCCTATTTTTTTTATCTGTTATTTCCACAACGTCGCCATCTGATTTCGCCATACTTTGAAGATAATATAATTTCATATTTTTCCTTTACGCGCAGGTGTATTGGCCAGTTTTAAAGCCACTGCGACGTGATTTTTGAAGATTCAGAATTTCTGACTGAGTGCGGCGATAATCCCACTGTTCTGCTACGGCTTTTCTTTCTATTGCGTCTAGCTCAAACTCGACCTCTTTGTTATAGATTGCGTGTTCTTTCGTCCAGTTTTTGTGTAGTCCGAGATTAGGATTTGGATCAATTCCTTTTGCGACTGGTAGATACATCATGTTATTCGCACCATTAATATTCATGCCAGAACGAACAAATGCACTATGATTTCTGAGTGAGTAAGGAATAATATGTTGCCTCTGATATCCTTGTTGCGTACTCATCCAGTTTGGAAAGCGATCACCGGAGAGCCCGAGTGGGTCGATCCAAGTGAAAGGATTTTCTGCATATAACTGCAGGTTCCTGCCTCCAGCCAGACCGATTGGGTCATCTGAAATAAATCTTCCGATATCCGGATCGAAAAAACGGAAGGTATTGTAGTGTAGCCCTATCTCGCGATCGAGGTACTGACCTTGAAATCGCAGATTCTGCAGAACTGGCGCTTCCAGTTGGTTTTTAGCTCCGTCGATTGTGTACCAAGTTTCGCTTGCAATTGAGCCCCAAGTTTTCAATTCGGAGCACCAAGCCAATTTTCCACAAGAAAAATGTAACTCGCTTGGAGCTCCATTGAGGTTATTTTGAAAATACAATGTATTTCCAAAATAGCCTGTTATATTTTCCTTATTATCTAATGAAGAACTAACGGACTGCATTGCATAATGATCAAGCCGTGCTAGCGGTACATAGCTTTCTGGCTCATAAAGATACGTCACGACGTTACCCCGGCGCTGTTCCTGAATCATCTGCAACCCATCCCACAGGAACAAGGTCTCACCAAAATCATCCCACTTCCTGATCCGACGCCCGAGCGCATCGTAATCAAAATACACCACCTGCCGCACACCATTACGCACCGTATGCACCTCGCGCAAGCGATGCTCGCCGTCATACCGGAATTCCTGCTCGGTATGCCTGCCGATGCGCTTGGTTTCCATGCGCCCATGGATATCATATTCGTAGCGCTTGTCTTCGAAAACGGTTACCCGGTTGTACTTCACGTAACCGCCTATCTGCGCAGTATCGACCAGATTTGCAGCCGCATCCCAGTGGAAGAATTCGTTTCCAGCCGGTCCCGCTGTACTGACGATACGCCCGAGAGGATCGTAGGAATAGCGCGTTTGGCCATTGCGCGAATGAACCTTTTTCACCAGTTCGCCTGCCCGGTCGTATTCCCACTCTTTTCGCAATACGGGTTCGTGTGTGTCACGTCCGATCGTGTGTTGCCAGGTCCGGCGGCCAAGCTTGTCGTAGCCGAAACGCGTCGTCAGTCCACCTTGCGTGCGCATGATTTCGCGATGCAAGTCGTCACGTTCGAAGTCGCTGATGACTTCACCATCAATGTTGATCTGATGCAAATGCCCCGAGCCATAATGCAAACGATTGATGGTGCGGCCATCCGGTAGCGTGGTCGCGCAACGGTTGCCGAGTTCATCATATCGGTGGGCCAGCGTACCCATGTGGCCAGTCTCACTCAGCAGTTCGCCGCGGCGGCTGTACGTAAACAGCAGCTTGTCGTGGACAGTGCGGCTACGACCATTGTCATTGAAGAGCTCGGCCTGCAGCAGTTGACCAATCTGGTCGTAGCGGTACAAGGTGCTGCGTCCGCGTGCGTGCTTGATGGTCATACGTCCCAATGGGTCGCGCTCCATACGCAGGGTCAGCGCGTCTGCTTCGCCGGCTGCGTCGATAACTTTAACGGGTAGCCCGCGAGCATCGTGTTCGATGTGCCGGACCGTACCGTCCAGGCCTACCTCTTCATTCAGGTTATCGTTACGGTCATAGCCAAAGCGATAAGCCTCGCCGTTTTCGTTGACCAGCCTGACCAGGCGCTGCGCAGCGTCGTATATGAATTCGACGCTACGTCCTATCGCGTTGGTGCGCCGGGTCGGCAGGCCGCGCAGATTGCGTTCGTAGCTGGTGCGATGCCCGGCCGGATCGGTCAAAGAGGCCAAGCGGCCAAGCTCGTCGTAGTGCAACCGCTGGATGCCGCCTTCGGGGTCGACCACTTCCGTCACCCGGCCCAGCGCATCGGTGCGGTAGACGGTGGTGTTGCCCAGCGCATCGGTCATACTGGCCAGCAAGCTGTGTTCGTCGTAAGCATAATGCGTGGATTTCCCCGAACAGTCGGTGTATTCCACCAGTTGTGCGCGCCCATTCCAACGCATGTGCTTGTAGCCCCCACGGGCGTCACGGATGGTGTGCGCCAGACCACGCTTATCGTAGGACTGTTCGTTTTCGCAGCCTTCGGGGTCGGTCACCAAAATCAGGTTGCCACGCTCGTCGTAGGCGTATTGCCAGCGGTTGCCCGCTGCATCGATTTCGGCGGTCGGCAGGTCGAAGCGGTCGTGCCATTCGGTCTTTTCGATCTGGCCGAGGGCATTGGTAATTTGCTTGATGCGTCCCAGCGGGTCGTAATCGAGATGAGTCGCTGCACCGGTCGAATCGACAAGGGTGACCAACTGGCGATTGGCGTCCCAGTCATAGCGCCACAAGTGACCCTCGGCGTCGATGTATGCGGTCGGCTGGCAGTCGGTGTTCCACTCCCATTGTTGCTGGCGCTCGAGCTGGTCTGTGACAAGAGTGCGGCGGGCCTTCAGGTCGAAGTGCAAGGCATAGGCTTCGCCATCGTTGGTCCAGTGGCGGACGACGCGCGCCTCGGCGCCCGTACCTTGCCACACGTAATAGCAATGAAGGCCGCCAGGAACCGCGTGTTCCGTCATCAAGCCATCGTCGTAGGCAAAGCGTCGTACGCTGCGGCTGGTGCGGTCGATTACCTCGGCCAGTTCCCCTTGCGTAGTGTAGCGGTATTCGACCATCGTCCCAGGGGCTTCATTTTCGGCGCCTTTGGTCAGGCGCACGGCCGCGACGCGGTCTGCGTGCCGTGTGTCGTAGATCAGTTCAAGGGCGCGGCCACAGCCATCGTTGATACGCTGGAGACGGTTGCCTTCGTAATGTAATGCGTGCCAGTTGCCGTTGCGGTCTTCCAGCCGTTGCAGTTTGAGTGTGCCCACGTAATCGTCGGCAGGGATACCGAAGTCGCGGTAGACGCCGTCCACGCTTTCAACGACATATTGCCCAGCCTTGGTGCGGATCAGGTAGTAGCCTTCGGCACTGCTGAAATGGCTTTCGCCGGGACGCACGGTAGGGAATTGCATCGTGCGGCCTTGTTCATCGCAGTAAGCAATCTTCGTAGCCGCAACGGCAGTCGCGGGCTCGATGGTCAGCGTCACTTCGTAGGATACGCTCCAGCCCGGGCCGAACAGGCTGCCGTTACGTCGGTCATGACTGCTATAGAAACGTGACCACTCAAAGGGCAGGGGGCCGGGCAGGGCGATGTCCGGGTCTTCGCGTAGCACCTTGCCGCCGGTGATAACGTTGACAGGATAACCAATGGTCGTTTTGATCTGATGGCCGACCATCGATCCCGCCATTGATGCTCCCATATTCATCAGCAGACAGGGGAGTGCGGACTTGAGGGCGGAGATGTTCATGCGACCTCGCCCGCACAGTGCCAGTGCCACACCGAGTGCCGTGCCAAGGGCTGTAATCCACCATGGCCGCTCGTCCTCGATCTCGCGCACGGTACGCGTGCCGCCACCGATGAATACGTCGTCCGACCCTTCGGCGATCGTGCCGTCGCAAGTGGTTTTATCTCCCTTGCGGGCCGCGGGGTGGTCATTGATGAAGACGTTGTCGGAACCTTGTGCGAGCATGTGTGGGGGACCGGAACCATGCTTTGCGCAAATCACAGTGTCCTGCATGCCGGGGTCTGCCGCGCGTGCGGCCGGAAGCGAGTTGATCGAAACATCCCACGACCCGCTCGCAATCGTCCCTTCTATGGTAGGGGGTATAAATTCGTCAACTAGTCTGTTGACGTGATGGTCAATGAATTCGTTCAGCCCAGTGGCTTCCATGGCGACACTGACCGCGAACCCGATCGCCAGCACTGCGCCGAGCCCCAAACCGCCCGTGCCGACTACTACGCCTACCGCTGCGACGGCAGCAACACTTAAGGCAGCCCCAATGAGTGCGCCTGCGATCAGTGAGCCGCCCATCTTGGCAAGGCTGCCCAGGGTGGATGTGTGGGCGATTGGATCGTTCAGGCGTGCGGCGGCTGGGCACATGGCGAGTTCCCTGGATTGTCGTTGGCGTGCGAATCAACCTGCCGGACGTGCTGTTGGCGTAAAACTGTCCAGCAACTCTTGAGCATAGGCGGTCTGCTCGGCCGTGAGCGGCGACGAACAGCTCAAGGTGAAGGCCAGTACCGCGCCGCCTTGCAGCATGACCACCGTTTGCAATTGGTGGATGCTGGCGTTGTTCTGTTTGAATGAAGTGGCCACACGGATTGCCGGTAACTGCGCAGGGCTAACGGTGAGTACCGCTGGATCCTGCTGGCGGAACTGCTTGACCTGCGAAGCAAGCGTGCGCAACTGGCGGCTGATGAAGCCTTCGAGCTGTTCGCCTTCTTGCAAGCGGTCGCGCGTGACGACTAGGGTGAGCCCACCTGGGCCGTGGTTCAGCACCAGCATGTTGACGCTGCGGTCTTCGACGTGTTGGGGAATCCGGAAGCTGCCTTCGTTGATGTGATAGTCCATGCGTGTCTGACGATGAGATAGTTATTGTTTGTCGTTGCTGAACTGGGCGTCGACGTCAGCAATGATCGCGCCGCCGCCTTTCGGGCTGGGCGTGATGGCCGGACCGCCGCCAGCCGAATTCAAGTCGATCGTCTTGCCGTTGACTTCGACAGGGCCGGTGGAGGTGATATTGATGCTGGCGCCGGTGATCGCGACATTGCCCAACTTGTCCATGTAGAACTTGGCCTGGCCGCAGGTAATCTCGAAGGAGTCGCCGGCTTCGACCTTGTAATGCTTACCGACCAGTGTGTTCTTGTCGCCGCCGATCTGCTGCAGTGCATCGACCTTCACAGTTTCCATCAGCGTGTTCTTGATGCGACGGGTCTCGTCATTACCGACGAACTTCGCACTGTCGTGCATCACCGAATGCGTCTCGTCGTGCTCGACTTCCATGTCGAGGTTGCGCTCTGCCTGAATCCACAACTGCTCGCCGCCCTTCTTGTCATCGAAGCGGATCGCATTCGCATGCTCGTAGCTGCCGCCCGGCGTCGAGCGCGACAGGAAGCCGCTCTGGGTCTTGTTGGCAGGCAGCTCCCAGGCTGGCATCGTATTCGCGTTGGGGATCATGCCGGTGATGATGGGACGGTCAGGGTCGCCGCCCATGAAGGACACGATCACTTCGGTGCCGATGCGCGGGATCGAGGTCATGCCGAAGTTGGCACCGGCCCAGGGCGTGGCGACGCGGATCCAGGCCGAGCTGCGTTCGTCGTGGCTGCCTTCGCGGTCCCAGTGGAACTGGACCCGCACGCGGCCGTAGGCGTCGGTGTGGATTTCCTCGCCCTTGGGGCCGACCACGGTGGCGGTCTGGATGCCGAAGATTTTCGTTTCGCTGCAGTGGAAGCCGCGGCCCGGGCGCCACGGGATCTTCTTACGCAGGCAGGCCAGGCGGTTTTCGTAGTGCGGCGCGCCGGTGCCGGTTTGGTAGTTGTTGGTGGCGTGGTGGGTGCATTCGACCACCAGGAACTCACTGGCCTCGCTGCCGCCATCCTCATCGAAGTGGCCGGTCAGGCGGAACCAGCGTCCCGGCATCATCTGGCGGTTGTTGCCGGCGCCTTCGAACAGCTTGGCGCGCGCCTCGATCTCTTCCATGCGTAGCTTGGCCAGCTCGTTGCCATGGGCATTGTCCTTGATGCCGAAGGCGCCCACGTACTCGTAGGACTCGATGGTCGGCACCATGCCTTGCTGGTTCAGCGTGCCGGTCGACGCCACCACCGGCCGGCCGCTCTTGAAATCGTAGCTGCTCAAGGCCACGCTGCCATGCACCAGCTGGCGCAGGGGCGACCAGTCGCCGATGCCGTCTTCCTCGAGCACGCCGCCGTGGCGCTGGTAGGGGACGTCGGTGTCGCCATCGATCGGCTGGGCCGCGGTCGAGTCGTTCGACAGGATCAGCTTGTGGCCGGCGGCGCTGTGTTCGAACCAGTAGAGCAGGCCGGCGGCGGCCCAGCGGCGCGCCAGGTAATTGATGTCGGTCTCGTCGAATTGGCAGGCGTCTGTCATCGGCTGGTCGGCGCCGCTGACGCGCCAGTCCCATTCGGCCAGGCCGCCGTAGTCGTTGAAGATGCTGCGCGTCTGGTCGTACAGGGTGGCGCTGTGGAACAGGTAATTATCCTTGCGCAGGCTCAGATAATTCAGCCAGGGGCCGAGACGGGCCTCGTAATAGGCGAGGCCGCCGTCGACCTTTTTCAGGCTGAAGCGGAATACGCGCCCGGTGAAATAACGCAGCGTGCCATCCTTGCGCACCAGTTCCACGCACAGCAGCTTGCCTTGCAAATCCTTGAGGTGGATATGGGCGTCGTCGGACAGCAGTTCGAGGGTGTATTCGAAAGGGCGCGACAAGCCTTCGGCAGCATCGAGGGCATTCACCAGCAGGGGGACGGCGGGGCCGTCGTCATTGGGGAAGGACAGCCGCAGAATACGGTTGTGCTGGCGCTCGGCCATGACATTCTGCAGATTTTGCATCACATCGCGCATACTGAATCCTTTGACAAGAAGGGTCCGACAGCAGCAAAAGATTATACACACAGCTCAGCTTGGTCTATTTTCTATGATTGCGTGTGCAACATTTAACCCTTATTGCATGAAAATCGTGTCGGAGTGATACGCGAATCGCACCCGATGCCATGGATTTGTGTCATGTCCCATCGATCTTGAATTGGCCGGAGTGAGACCGTTTCGTGATGCCCCGGCCTGGGGGCTTGCGGCTGGGGGAGGCCGCCCTAGACTGGGTTCTCCACTTTCGAAGGAGTGATCATGCGTTCCCTATCTCTGGCTCTCCCTGTATTCCTGCTGCTGGCATCGAATGCCGGCGCGCAGCAACAAAACCAATCGCCGGCCGAGGCCGGGCAGACGTCCCGGGTGGAAGTCACCGCCCCAACCCAGCCATTTCTGTTCTTTGATTACGAAGCCGAAGCGATCAGCGGCGCCTACGCCATGTCGAACGGCTGGCATTTGAAGGTGGACCCGTCGTCCGACGGCATCGTCGCGCAAATCGACAAGCGCACGCCGATGCGGCTGCATGCGGTGTCGCGCGACGAATACGTGTCGCGTGACGGTAATGTGTCGATGTCCTTCAACCGCGGCCAGCGCGGCGATGACATGTTGATGCGTTATGTGCCGGATGCGCGCACGGCGCAGGTGCTTGTGGTGACGGCGACTGCGGCCCTGGCGCAGCGGTGAGCGCCAGGCCCGTGGCGGTCTGAAAAGCAAAACGCCAACCTGTGGAGGTTGGCGTTTTGTGTGCAGCTTTACTGAATCTTTGGTAGGCCGTGCGGGATTCGAACCTGCGACCAACGGATTAAAAGTCCGCTGCTCTACCAGCTGAGCTAACGACCCGAAGGGCAGCATCATAGCGGTTCAAGCGTCTGGCGCCAAATGTTTTGTTGCGAAAAACAACAAAAATCTGCCGCCGCGAGCGATCTACGCCCTTGCACCATCGCATCCATACAACATAGCCGCTAGATATTGCAACAGAGAAAGTTAACTTCGGTAAGATAGAGATCCTGACATAAAGGGTCTCGACTGTGCTTTCCAAACATTTCCTCAGGATGTATGCGGGCCTCGCGCTAGTCCTTGCAGCGGGATCCACCCTGGCCGAGAACGGCGTTGCCGACAACCGCATCCTGCTCGGCCAGTCGGCCGCCCTGACCGGTCCGGCGGCGGCGCTGGGCACCGCCATGCGCGACGGCGCCCTGGCGTATTTCGATGCCGTGAATGCGGCGGGTGGCGTCAGCGGGCGCCAGATCGCGCTGACGACGCTCGATGACGGCTACGATCCCGCGCGCGCCGGCCCCAATACGGACACGCTGATCAACAAGGAACATGTCTTCGCCCTGTTCGGTTATGTCGGCACGCCCACCTCGAACGCGGCCCAGACCTGGGTCGACAAGGAGGGCATTCCCTTCTTTGCGCCGATGACCGGTGCGCAGTCCTTCCGCGAACCCTTCAACAAGAACATCTTCAATATCCGCGACGGCTATGCGGCCGAGACGGAAAAGATCGTCGAGCACCTGGAAGCGATGGGCGTCAAACGCACCGCCGTGCTGTACCAGAACGATGCCTACGGCAAGTCCGGCCTGGAAGGCGTGGAGCAGGCGCTGAAGAAGCGCAATCTGGAGGTGGTCGCCACCGCCGTCGTCGAGCGCAACAGCGTCGACGTTGCCGCCGCCGTCGCCAAGATGAAGGCCGCCAAGCCGAAGGCGATTGTCATGATCTCGGCCTATAAATCGAGCGCCGCCTTCATCCGCGAGATGCGCAAGAACAACGACCAGGTGCCGTTCTTCTGGAACGTGTCCTTCGTCGGCAGCCGTGCGCTGGCCGATGCGCTGGGCGCGGAAGCGAATGGCGTGATGATCTCGCAAGTGATGCCGTCGCCCTTGGACGAGACGCTGACCGTGGTGAAGGAATACCGCAAGCTTTACCTGACCAAACCGGGCCGCGAGGCCGATTATGCGAGCCTGGAGGGCTTCATTGCCGCGAAGGTCTTCGTCGAAGGGCTGCGTCACATCAAGGGTGAACCGACGCGCAAGAATTTCATCCAGGCGCTGGAGACCATGGGGGCTTACAACCTGGGCGGTTATACGGTCAAGTTTGGACCGGGCAAGCACAATGGCTCGAATTATGTCGACCTGAGCATCATTACCCGGGGTGGGCGTATCCAGTACTGAGGAATTTTCCCGGATATAAAACAAAAACGCCAACCCGAAGGTTGGCGTTTTCGTTTACTGCTGATAAAAATTCCGCTAGTCTAACCGCTGAACCAGTGCCCTGAGTAGGTTGTACTCTCAACTTCAAGCAGTGCGAGACATCTCTAAATTTCTTTGACTATTTTCGCGGGTCAAGGATGATGCGCGCAGGGGATCCATATAGAACCAAGACCTTGTCATTTACGACAAATGTTGGATTTGCTCCTTGAACAATGGTCATAAGGTTGTCATTCTCGGTTTGAACGACGTACTCGAAACCTGACTGCCGCGTCGCACTTTGTTCGATTGCTGCTCCAGCCACGGCCCCAACAACTGCTCCAGCAATAGCCCCAGCAACATTTGCGCGATCGCCGTGCCCAATGCCAGAACCAGCGGTTGCGCCCAAAGCTCCGCCTACGGTCCCGCCAGCACCAGTAGTCCCGGCAATATCAACTTGCCGTACGCTAATTACTTTCGCAGCAACCGTACGATTCACCTGACCTACAGAGCCGACCGAATAGGAAGTTGGCGAAACATTCGATGCGCAGGATGATAAACCTGCAACCGCAAAACAAACGACCAGAATTTCTCGTTTTCCCATCATTGCTGAGTTACCTTGTTGACTGGGAACATCGGTTTAGCTACATCGACTGTCTGCAGGGATTGGAGGAACTGCGTGATATTGTTTTGTACAGATCGGTTGATGGACTCGCGGGCCCTGGTAACTCCTGCGAAGGCGTAGTCGAAAGGTACCTCGCCTTTCGAGTTGATGTCCTGAGTAAAGATGATGGCGCCAGTTTTGCGATCAAGTATTTCATAACGAGCTGCTACTTCCGTGGTCATGCCAGCGCCAAAACTCGGGATATCGAGCTTAAGAATTTTAACGGTGAGATTGACTTTATTGGAAGCGTCATCATTGAAGACAGCCATCTTGTTAAGAGCTTCTTGCAAGGACGTTTGCCAAAGTTGCGGAACGAGTGTCTCCATTCCTGCGGGAAGGTCACCTGTCTTTTCATCAGCGCGGGCAATACTAACAGTCATCGACTTCAGTTCTGCATCAATTTTTTTAGTGCTATAACCGACGTTCGGGACGGAGAAATTAATGGGAGGCACGGTCTGGCAACCGGTTAGGGCGAATGCTACACACAAAACAGCAATAGTCTTTTTCAAGGTGATCTCTCAGGACGGCATCTTAGCGTGCCGTATCGCTCACACGATTATATCCTTCTGGAAACTATGAAATCTCACCAATTGTTGTGTCGCTTGCAAAAACAAAAACGCCAACCCGAAGGTTGGCGTTTTCGCTTGCTGCTGAATTCTTTGGTAGGCCGTGCGGGATTCGAACCTGCGACCAACGGATTAAAAGTCCGCTGCTCTACCAGCTGAGCTAACGACCCGAAGAAGGCATGCATTATAGCTGCCCGTATTGATTTGCGCTAGAGGTACGTGAACTAGTGCGCCACCGTGGCCTTCAAGACCTCTTCCGCCGTCGTCACGCCTTCCACCACCTTGAACGCCCCGGCAATCCGCAGGGGCTTCATGCCATCCAGTGTGCTCTGCTGGCGCAGCGCCGCCAGGTCGGTCTGCTCCTGGATGCGCTGGGCGAAGGCTTCGGTCACGCTCAGCAGTTCATACAGGCCGGTGCGGCCGCGGAAGCCGGTCTGGCGGCATTCCGGGCAGCCGATCGGGCGGTAGATGGTGTCCGGTTTCGGAATTTTCCAGGCGCCGCCGATGCTGTGCCAGATGTCATCGGCCAGCTCGCCATCCGGCGACTTGCAATGCACGCACAGGGTGCGCACCAGGCGCTGGGCCATGATGCCGATCAGCGTCGCTTCCAGCAGATAGTAGGGCACGCCGAGTTCCAGCAGGCGCATCACGGCCGACGGCGCGTCATTGGTGTGCAGGGTCGACAGCACCAGGTGGCCGGTCAGGGCGGCCTGGATCGCCATCTCGGCCGTCTCCAGGTCGCGGATCTCGCCGACCATGATGATGTCTGGGTCCTGGCGCATCAGGGCGCGCACGCCGTCGGCGAAGGACAAATCGATGCCGGGCTGCACCTGCATCTGGTTGAAGGACGCTTCCACCATCTCGATCGGGTCTTCCACCGTGCACACGTTGACTTCGCTGGTGGCAAGCGCCTTCAGGGTGGTGTACAGCGTGGTGGTCTTGCCGGAGCCAGTGGGGCCGGTGACCAGGATGATGCCGTGCGGGCGCTTGGTGAGCGCATCCCAGCGCTGGGCGTCGTCCGGCGGAAAGCCCAGTTCCGGCAGGGTCTTCACGACCACTTCGGGGTCGAAGATCCGCATCACCAGCTTTTCGCCGAAGGCGGTCGGCATGGTGGACAGGCGCAGTTCCACTTCCTGCGCGCCGTTGGTTCGCGTCTTGATGCGGCCATCCTGGGGCCGGCGTTTTTCGATGACGTCCATGCGCCCCAGCAGCTTGATGCGCGCCGTCATCGCGATCATCACCACGGCCGGCACCTGGTACACCTGGTGCAGCACGCCGTCGATGCGGAAGCGGATGACGCCGAATTCGCGCTTCGGTTCCAAGTGGATGTCGGAGGCGCGCTGGTCGAAGGCATAGCTCCACAGCCAGTCGACGATGTTGACGACGTGCTGGTCGTTGGCGTCGACCTGCTTGTTCAGCTTGCCCAGCTCGACCAGCTGCTCGAAGTTGTTGCGCAGCGCCAGGTCCTGGCCGCTGGATTTGTTGGCGTCGCGGATCGACTTGGCCAGGCTGAAGAATTGCGAGATGTACTGGGCAATGTCGAGCGGGTTGGCGATCACCAGTTCGATGCGGCGGCGCGAGATGCGCGCGATCTCGTCCTGCCACTCGGTGTGGAAAGGGTCGGCGGTGGCCACGACCAGGGTGTCGCCCTTGAGTTCCACAGGCAGGATGTTGAAGCGCGCCGCATAAGTCGCCGACATCACGTCCGCCACCTTGGTGAAGTCGATCTTGAGCGGGTCGATGCGCAGGAAGGGCAGGCCGACCTTGCCCGCGCACCAGTCGCTCAGCACGTCCAGCGTCAGCAGCTTGTGCGGCGCCTTGGCCGAGACGATCTTGCACTGGGCCACGGCAGTGAGCGGATGCATGGACCCGGCCGCGCTTTTCAGGATACCCTGGGCCTGGGCGTAATGCGGCTTGACCGTCGATTTTTCGACGATGCCGTCGGCCAGCAGCCACGAAAAAATGGTCTGCAAATCGAGCGCTTTCGGCGTAGTCGCCGGCTTGCTTGCGGCAGAAGAGGCGGCGGTGGACATGGAAACGCTCGCTGGTGAGGGGTCAGGCGGCCAGGATGCCCTTGACCCACGATTTGGCGGGCAGCTTGGTCGCGGCCACGATGGCAGCGGCACGCGCGGCCAGCCTGTCCGGGTCGAGGTCGGGTTTGGTGCGGAAGCATAGGGCAACCACATTGCCTTCATGGACTTCGGGCAGGCAGATCACGTGGTCGAAGGCGAAGCGCATTGCCTTGAGGTTCTTGTTGTAGCTCGGGTGGTCGCCGAACAGGTTGACGGTCATGATGCCGTGCTCGGCCAGGCAGGCATTGCAGGCGGCGTAGAACTCGGGTGTGTCCAGCACCGGGCCGCGCGCGGTGGCGTCATACAAATCGCATTGCAGCACGTCGAAGGCGCCGTGGTTGGCCTCGTCGAGCACGAAGTCCATCGCATCCATTTCCAGCACCTGCAGGCGTTCGTCTTCGGGCGGCAGCTTGAACATCGAGGCGCAGATGGCGATGACGGACGGGTTCAGTTCGACGGCGGTGACGCTGGCCTCGGGAAACTGGCGATAGCAGGCCTTGGTGAGGGTGGCGGCGCCGAGGCCGAGCTGGGCGATGGCCTGCGGCTGCTCGATGAACAGCATCCAGGCCATCATCTGCTGGGCATATTCGAGCTCCGGCCAATCCGGCTTGCGGATTCGCATGGCGCCTTGCACCCATTCGGTACCGAAGTGGAGATAGCGGACGCCATCCTGTTCGGACAGGGTGACGGGCGCGAACTTGGGCTTGCGCGTGGGACGGCGCGAGGATTCGGCCTGTTCGATGGATTTGCGTTTGATGAGCATAGGATGACCTGAAGGGAACATCCTATTATCAAGGCATGGACTTCCGCAGCGCAAGCATCACAGCCGCTGTGGAGTAAGCCGACGGCGCGGAGAAAGGGGAGTTCCTCCGCGCCGGAAGTTAAGGACGGGTATTAGTTCTGATACTGGTCCGGCTCCACCGAGACGCGCAGGCGCAGGCGGCTGCCCGGATCGCGGTTCATGATGGTGGTGTAGGAGTGGCCGCGGTAGTCGTAGGTCACTTCGTAGCCGTTGGTGCGCTGCTCGACCGATTCCACGGTGCGGCACTGGCGCACGGCCTGTTCCTGGGTTTGCGGTGCGTAGTTGCGGCCGTCGTTGTCGACGCGGTCGCCGACCACGGCGCCGGCGATCGCACCGGCGGCTGCCGCTGCAACTTTACCGTTACCGCTGCCGACCTGGCTGCCCAGCAGGGCACCGGCAATGCCGCCGACCACCGAGCCACCCTGGCTGCGCTGCGGCTGCACCTGGGACTGGACGTACTCGGTGCGGCATTCCTGGCGTGGGGTGCGGACTTGTTCGAGGCGCGGCTGGACGCGGGTGACGCGGCCGAAGTCTTCGAAATCGCCTGCCTGGGCCAGCGGCAGAGCGCACACGCCCAGGGCGGAAAGAATCAATTTGGATGTGAAGTTCATGGTTTCCTCGTTCTGTGACGCTGTTTGATCTATTGGTAAAAGGCGACTGCCCACCACTGCATGGTAGCCCTAGTTGGGGCAGCTAGCTGATCCACGTGGCAACAAAATGTAACAGCAGGTATGCATCTGCAGGAAAGGGGCTGCAAGCAGGAAAACGTGTGAAAACTGCTATAAATCGGGGTAAAAACTCGGGGTTTTTCACCTTTTGGGGCATGCTCAGCCATATTCAGGTTGATTCAGTTAACACAAAACGTTACCCTTACGTGACTTAGGGTTTTATTGGCGCGTGGAAACGAGACCAGGAGAAAGCGAACGAGCCCGACGCTTCCACAGGAAACCACGCGCTGGCGCTGGCATCGGCAAGGCCGCACCGGGTGTGGGTGACTTGAGGAAAAAATGAGTTTGTTGATGAGAGTACCGCCGAATCTTGTGCAATCCATCCGCGCTTTCCGTATTCCGGATCTGCAGAAGGAGGCGGGACGCCTGGGCCATCACTTTCTTTACGCCCTGTGTTCGGACGCCCTGACCAAGCAGCAGGTGTGCGCCCGCATCGGCGAACAATTCTATCTGTCCCGTCCGTGCAGCAAGAACTTCGACGCGCTGCGCAACTGCCTCACCGAAGTCATCTCCGGCGCGGGCCCCCAGCCGGGCTTCCTCGTCGTCCTCGACCAATTGCCCAACACCCAGAAATTCGACAAGGAAGCGCGCGAGACCCTGCTCGACGTGTTCCGCGACGCGGCCGAGTTCTGGGCCGAAAAGAAGGTGCCGTTCCGGGTGTTTTATTCGTTCGAGGAGCCGCAGTCGCTGCAATCGGTGGGGTGGGTTGGGGCGCGGCCGTTTGAATAAAGCGCGTGCTTGACGCGTGGCGGCCGACGACGTAGTGGGTTCTTTCCTTTGGCTACCACCCCCCGCCTCAGGTTACAATGCCCGCTTATGAAAAATATCGTGATCCTTATTTCTGGCCGCGGCAGCAACATGGAAGCCATCGTCCGGGCGCTCGAAAGCGAGCGCTGGCCGGCGCGCATTGCCGCCGTGATCAGTAATAAGCCTGACGCCGGGGGACTCCTGTTCGCGCAGGCGCACGGCATTCCGACCGCCGTGGTCGATAACAAGGCCTATGCTTCGCGCGATGCCTTCGATGCCGCCTTGCGGGAGACGATCGACGCCTTCCAGCCCCAGCTGGTGGTGCTGGCCGGCTTCATGCGCATCCTCACGGTGCCCTTCGTGGAACATTACGCGGGCCGCATGCTGAACATCCACCCTTCGCTGCTGCCGCAGTTTCCGGGGCTGCATACGCACCGGCAGGCGCTGGCGGCGGGGGTGGAGGAGCATGGCGCCACGGTCCACTTCGTTACCGCCGAACTGGACCACGGCCCGACCGTGCTGCAGGCGCGCATCGCGGTGCTGCCGGGCGATACGGAAGCCAGCCTGGCCGAGCGCCTGCTGGAGCACGAACACCAACTTTATCCGCGTGCGGTGCGCCTCTTCGTCGAAGACAGGCTCAGCATCGAAGATGGCGCAGTCCGCATCGCCGAGACCGCCAGCATTTAATTCAGTTATCCATTCAAGAATTCAAGGAACACCATGAGATTGCCACCCGCGATCCTCGGCAATACGGAAGAGGTATTGCGCGAGATCCTGCGCTTTACGGCCCCGGCCGACGTCACCCTGTCGCGTTACTTCAAGGACCATCCCCGCCTCGGCGGCCGTGAGCGCGGCGCCATCGCCGAGTGCATCTACGCAATCCTGCGCAACAAGACTTTCTATACCGATTTCACCGGCGGCGGCCGCGGCGCGACCATGCGCCGCCTGGTGCTGCTGGGCATGGCCGAAACCGTCGGCGTGGATGCCCTCGGCGGCGTTTCCGACGACGAGACCGCGCTGCTGGAACGCATCAAGGAAGTCGACCGTACGCTGCTGCCGCCGAAGATGCGCGCCAACCTGCCGGATTGGCTGTACGACAAGTTCGTCGCCCAGTACGGCGAGCAGGAAACCCAGGAACTGGCCGCCGTGCTGAATACCCCGGCGCCGCTCGACCTGCGCGTGAACACCATCAAGTCCGACCGCGAAAAAGTCATCGCCGAACTGGCGCAGGCGCCGATCGCGGCCGAGCCGACGCCGTATTCGGCGACCGGCCTGCGCATCCTGAAAAAGCCGGCATTGCAGAACCTGCCGCTGTTCAAGGAAGGTGCGATCGAGGTGCAGGACGAGGGCAGCCAGGTGCTGGCCCAGCTGCTGGGTGCGCGCCGCGGCGAGATGGTGGTCGACTTTTGCGCCGGCGCCGGCGGCAAGACCCTGGCCATCGGCGCCATCATGCGCAACACCGGCCGCCTGTACGCCTTCGACGTCTCGGAAAAGCGCCTGGCCAAGCTGAAGCCGCGCGTGGCGCGCAGCGGCTTGTCGAACGTGCATCCGGTGACCATCGCCCACGAGCGCGATGCCAAAGTGAAGC